>ERZ1370068.4180-contig-3266_pt1 | contig 35744 bp, 46 predicted proteins | sample MGYA00561227_ERZ1370068 | MGnify/ENA primary metagenome ERZ1370068 (study PRJEB38410, sample SAMEA6850437) | metagenome | study: Metagenomic assessment of the ecological functions of the soil: analysis of the soil microbiota associated with the... | reverse complement strand
ACGTGGGCTTTGAACGGTAAAATAGCGGCGGGCAGCCGAGTGGTGGCCTCAGCTGTCGAGCGCGTCCGCCGCCAGCGTCAGTGTCGTGCCAGCAATCAGCGATAAGTCGGTGCGGGCGGGAGCGCTTTGGCGTGGCCTCCACCGAGAGGATCGCGCCGCCGGGCGTCTGGTGGGAGCCGAGGGAGCACAAGGCTTGGATGCAGAGCGTCGCCACGGCTTCGGGGCAGATCGAGGAGATCGTGCGCTGCCCGGCTCAGCCAGAGGTTCCAGTGCGCGCTGGTCTCCGCGAGCGATCCGGCAATCCCGGAGCCGGCGGAATGCCTCATCGCAAGCACGGGTTTCGTCCAGAGTTTCTCCCGTCGCATCGAAACCAGGACCATGCCTGGCGCTGGCGCTAATGGGAGATGGGCGCCCGACAAGGGAATCGATCGCGCCGGGCAGATCGGGGCTGGTCCTCGGATGCGCCCGCCTGCGGAATGGCGTCTGCGCCGGGCGCTCTCCGGACCCGGGCGGGAGTGATTCCCGCCACAGCGGGACGCCCGCCGTCGACGGTTTCCATGTTGATGAGCACGAAAACGCCGCGCGGCGATGGAGGATCCCGCATCCGGCGCCGCTCGTGAATGTGTTCATGGGGGGCTGCCCGCGCAGAGCTTCAGGTCGTGTGAAGAGGAGAGCCTGATGTCGCGGAACCGGATCGGCTTTGCTCGTCACCTGAACGCGGCGGAGGACGACCCCGAGGGAAAGATGTCGACGAATCCCGACCATGGAGCCGAGCATCAGCTCGACGATGTGCCAGGCCGACGATCGGCGCGCGGGTCGCCGCTCGACGGAACGGCGCCAGCGCCGGAGATCCAGTGCATCTCCTCACCGATGGAGATCCTGATTCGCGCACGACGCGGCATCGGGTGCTCAGGGGGGGCATTTGAGGGCGCAGAGCCTGGGAAGGGCGCCGTGCTGCCGGAATCTCCGTAGACGGGCCCCGTTCTTTGAGCCGATAAAGCGTGCTGAGCCAGCGTGACCTCCTTTTGATGGAACGGTCCGGATGATGACGCGGCACGCCACAGATTATCCGCGCGCGGTCAACCTCGAGTTATGCCGATGTCAAACCGAGCGTGGTCTCAACTGGCTGCGCGGCGATGAATCCCCGACCTCATTGAGGCACTCTCGCGCGTGGCGCTCTCCCGGGGACCCACCTCCTCGTCTGATCGTTCGCGGGCGCTGGCCTGCATCGTGCTCTCACTGATCTCACCATCGCCGCCGAGCGGCCCGCGCCAGACTTCACCGAGCCTCCTGCATCGGTGAGAACGCCGGTCATGACGAGAGATCCAGCTCCGATCTGGCGATGAGCGTGGCGTCGAACGCTCGCTCGATGCCGCCGCCGCCGTCAGATCATCCCGCTGACCGGCTCGAGATCCAGGTTCTGGACGACCTCGAACGGACGGAGCACGACCGGGATCGACGCCGCCGGAAAGATCGCCGAGATCCGACGGCGCCAGGCAATGACATTGCGCAGTCCACCTGCGGCCAGGGGCGATCGCGGTCCGCCTACCGCTAAGGCGGGCGCGCTCCAGCACGGCCTCGAATGCGCCCGCGGAGAGCTCCTCGCGGTCTTCGACGCCGACGTCGTTCCGCCCTCCCAACATCCTGCGCGACCTCGTTCCGTACTTCGGAGACCCGCGGGTCGGCATGGTGCAGGCGCGATGGGAGCATCTTGAACCGAAACTACTCGGCGTTGGAGCAGCCAGGCGATCTCGCTGGACGGCCACTTTCTCATCGAGCACTCCGCGCGGATGCACGGGCAGCGTTTCTTCAATTTCAACGGGACCGCGGGCGTCGCTCCGGGAAGACCTGCGTGGTCGGCGCGGGCGGATGGGAGTCCGACACGCTCACCGAGGACCTCGACCTGAGCTACCGGCGCCCAGCTCGCCGGGTGGCGGTTCGTCTTCTGCCCCGCAGGTCGGTTGCCCTGCCGAGCTCCCGGTCGAGCATGAACGCCGTTCAAGACGCAGCAGCACCGGTGGGTGAAGGGCTCGATCCAGGTCGCTCGAAGCTTCTTCCCAAGATCTGAGCTCAACCGCCCCGGTGTCCGTGAAGCTGGAGGCGACGTTTCCACCTCACGAACAACATCGCCTACGTATTCTCCTGCTCCTCCGCTCATCGTCTACCACGGTCGTCCTCGCGCGGTACGAGAGCAAGAGCCTCCTCTTCACCATCGCCGACACCGTCCTCCTCCTGGCCGCGACCAGCCCGGTGCTCTTCTTACTTCGGCGTACGCAGCGCGAGCTGTCGCACCACGATTGGCTCCGCCAGCTCAGGCACTGCCGTTCGTGCTCTGCTTCAGGATCGGCCTCGCGTTGAACAACTCGAGGGCCGTCCTGGAGGGCCTCATCGGATCAGCGGCTCCTTCCACCGCACGCCGAAGTTTCGGACTCGAGGGCCCGAGCGACGACAGGCCTCCGGAGACGCTCATCGCTCCCCGGTCAGCATCTGGGTAGTGTTGGAGTTGGGACTCGGCGCCTACTTCGCCTGTCGCGGTCTCCTGGCACGGGCCAAGCTCTCCATGCTGCCGCCCGTTCTTCGCGCTTCTACCTCTTCGGGTTTCTCTTACGTCGGCCTCGTCTCGCTCGTCCACGCCGCGCGGCGAGCCTGAGCGTCTCGCCGCGCCGCCATGCGGCCACAACGACCAAAGCGACCGTGGCGAACCCTCCGTATTCCGCCCAGCGGATCCACGCGGAGCTGCCGTCCAGACACCCGTCGCGTGTGGCCGGGAGCGGGACATACGAGAGCGCGGCCAGCCCAATGAGCGCCGAGAAGCCGGCGTTGCGGGTCAAGGGGGAGGAGCGCCACGAGGGGCACGAGATACCAGGGATAGACCGTCGGGCTCGCGAGCAGGAAAGCGGTGTAGAGCCCCAGCGCGCCGGTCGCCGACCGGGCGCCGGAGCGAGATCCAGAGCAGCGGCCACGACGAGCGGCGCCCGCGAGGATGAGCCGCGACGCTCACGGTGGCTCCGCGGCGCGCAGGAGCGGGTAGAGCGATCCATTGAATTCAATGGGCCGCGTAAGTCGCGAGGGTCCTTGCCAGAGCGACGCACCGGCGTCCCCCGAACGGAAGTGGAGGAGCGCCGAAAACCGCCGCGACCGCGAGGAGGATCACGGCACGTTTCCGGACCAGGTAGGGCACGAGGAGAAGCGGCGTATACTTGGTCAGAAGAGCGGATCGCGAAGGCGACGCCCGCCGAGGCGGCCCGCTTTGCCTCGGACATCGCGAGGGGCGATCGTGAGAAAGCGGCCGTCACGAGATCGAGATCCGCTTCCGTAGCTTTCGATCACGACCAGCGGGTTCCAAGCGAGGAGGAGCAGTCGCCGGCCAGCGCCGCGGCGCCGCAGGAGGAAGAGGAGCGCGCGATCCAGAGCCCCGCCTCGAGCAGCAGCATCGCGAGCTTGAATGTGAGCGGTTAGGCCTCGATCCGTGCGACCGCGCCGAAGAGCAGCTGGGCCGCGGGCGGTAGATCGTCGGCGACGCCCCGGTGGTTGATGCGCTCCACCAGCGGATCGTGAGCGGCGCGAGCGCCGGGTCGTCGGGAGCGTGGAGATAGGATTGATGCCACGCGCAACCAGGCGGCCATCCCATAGGTAGCGATAGAGGTCCTCCGGAGAGCGTCGGCTGCGGAAGGAATAGAGACGAGGCGCGCGAGGAGCGCGACCCCGATCACGATCCAGAGCGCGGATGAGGCTTGGCGTCGCTCCGACCGAGGAGCGATCCCGGCGACTCGTCCCGGCTGGCGCGTCACGACCCGCGCGGCCGCGAGATAGGCGGCGTGCGCGAGGGCCCATAGAGCCAGAAGGGCCCCGCACGGACTCCCAGATCGCCGAGCGCCGGAATCGCCGCGATCGCCGCTAAGAACAGAAGCCCGAGGAGGAGGAGGAGAAGGCCGTGTCGGCTCATAGGAAACGCGGGTAGAGGGAGAGCGGTGAAATCCCGCCGAGACGCGCCACGCGCGCGACCGAAGCGCGTCGCGGATCCTAGGAGAGCCGTGTCGGACGGTCAACGTGGATCGCCGCCGACCCCGCGACCCCGGCGCGCAGGGCCTCCGCGGGGAAAGCCGCCGAGCTGGCGTCGCTCGATCCCGCCACACGCGGGCTCTGGGAAGCGCAGCCGTCCTCGAGACGCCGAAGCGCGGTGCGATCACCCAGAACATGATCGGTGTGAGCCCGCGCATGCAGCGCCGTCTTCCGCCTGATCGAGAAGGTCGCCCCGACCGAGAGCACCGTCCTCATCACCGGTGAGAGCGGCACCGGGAAGCGAGATGGTGGCGACCGCCATCCACTCCAGAGCCGCCGCGCGCACCGCCCGTATGTGATCGTGAACGCCGCGGCCATTCCGGAATCGCTCTTCGAAAGCGAGCTCTTCGGCCACGTCCGTGGCGCGTTTACCGGGGCCGTCTCCGACAAGGTGGGACTCCTCAAGCGGGCCGACGGCGGCACGCTCTTCCTGGACGAGGTGGCGCGGAGATGCCGCTTGCCGTGCAGGCCAAGCTTCTCCGCGCGCTCCAGAACGGCGAGGTCCGGCGCGTCGGCGACTGGAGGGATCGCGCGTCGACGTCCGCGTGATCGCCGCGACGAACCGCGATCTGAAGCGCTCCCCTCGAGCAGGGAAACTCCGCGAGGATCTCCTCTACCGGCTCAGCGTCTTCCAGATCGAGCTTCCCCCGCTGCGGGAGCGGCGGGAGGACATCCCGCTCCTCGCGAACTACTTCCGCGAGCGCTTCGCCCGGCGGCTCGAAGGCGCGTGGGCCGGCTTCAGCGAGCGCGCGCAATACTATCTGATGCGCTACGACTACCCGGGCAACGTTCGGGAGCTGGAGAACGCGGTCGAGCGGGCCGTGACGTCTGCGCGGAGGGCGGAGAGATCAGCCACCTCGACCTCCCGCCGAGCTTCCGCGAAACGCGGTGTGCCGCTGCTTCAGGAGAGGGGATGCCTTCCCCTACGCCGAATCGATGACCCTGGCGCAGCTCGAGGCGGAGCATATCCGCCGCGTCCTGGTCCGCCTCTGCCGGGAACACGACCAGGGCGGCCAAGACCCTCGGGATTTCCCGCTCGACTCTCTGGCGGAAAATGAGAGAATATCGGATCTTAGCGGTTTCATTATGGAACAGTACTGCGTTCCATTGTGAAACGTACGTTTCATTTTGGTACGGTCAATGGTTGGCGCCGAAAATCGGTTAAATTATTTAATAACAGTTGTTTACGTAGACTAAGTGATCTTCCGGCACGGTTGGTGCCCATCTGGTCAGGTCGAGCTTGCGAGAGCAGCATGGGGCTGCATTCGCGAATCATCGCACACAGCGAGGGCACAACCATGACACTAGTTCGCTGGAGTCCAGTACGTGACGTCCTCGCGGTGCGGGATGAGATGAGCCGGTTTCTGGATGAGTCCTTCGGCGCGCGCGTTCGCCCCGATAGCCCCGCAGCATGGCACACCGGTGGTCGACATCGAGGAGCAGCCTGGAGCAAGTACACGGTTCGGGCGTGAGCTGCCGGGGATGAAGCTGGAAGACATCAAGATCACGCTCCACGACAGTCAGCTCGTCATCCGTGGCGAGAAGCGTCGCGAAGAGGAGAAGAAGGACAGCACCTACCACCGCGTCGAGCGCGTGTACGGTCAGTTCGAGCGTGCGTTCACGCTGTCGCCATGCGGTGCAGTCCGACAAGATCGACGCGATCTACCGCGACGGCGTGCTCGAGGTGAGTATTCCGAAGGCCGACGAGGCCAAGCCGCGCGAGATCCCGATCAAGAGCGCCAAATAACCGGAATCGGGCAAGCTTTCTCCGCGGTACCGCTCGAAGCCGCGGGCTGATCAAATCAGGCGTGGAGGGGCCCGGAGCCCTTCCACGCCTATAGAAATGGGAGGAGTGATGGGCAAAATCATCGGAATCGACCTCGGCACGACCAACTCGTGCGTCGCCGTGATGGAGGGCGGCGAGCCGGTCGTCATTCCGAACGCCGAGGGATCGCCGCACGACTCCCTCCGTCGTCGCGTTCACGAAGACCGGCGAGCGCCTGGTGGGCCAGGTGGCCAAGCGCCAGGCCGTGACCAACCCCAGAACACGATCTACTCGATCAAGCGCTTCATGGGCCGGCGGTACGCGCGAGGTCGTGGAGGAGGCGAAGAACGTCCCCTACAAGGTCGAAGAGGGAAGAACGGCGAGGCCGTGGTCGAGATCGACGGGCAAGCTCGTACACCGCCGCCCGAGATCTCGGCGATGATCCTCCAGAAGATGAAGCAGACCGCGGAGGACTACCTCGGCGAGAAGGTGACCGAGGCGGTCATCACCGTGCCGGCCTACTTCAACGACACGCAGCGCCAGGCGACCAAGGACGCCGGGCGGATCGCCGGGCCTCGACGTGAAGCGGATCATCAACGAGCCGACGGCGGCCGCGCTGGCCTACGGGCTCGACAAGAAGAAGGACGAGAAGATCGCCGTCTACGATCTGGGCGGCGGCACGTTCGACATCTCGATCCTCGAGCTCGGGCGACGGCGTCTTCGAGGTCAAGTCGACCAACGGCGACACGCACCTGGGCGGCGACGACTTCGACAAGCGCGTCATCGACTGGCTCGCCGAGGAGTTCAAGAAGCAGGAGGGCATCGACCTTCGCCAAGGATCCGATGGCGCTCCAGCGCCTCAAGGAAGCCGCGCGAGAAGGCCAAGATCGAGCTTTCGACCGTGATGCAGACCGACATCAACCTGCCGTTCATCACCGCGGACGCGAGCGGGCCCAAGCACCTGAACGTCGACACTGACGCGGGCGAAGTACGAGCAGCTCGTGGACGACCTGATCCAGCGGACCCTCCCGCCGTGCAAGCAGGCGCTCTGGGACGCGGGGCTCAAGGCGCCCGACATCGACGAGGTGATCCTGGTCGGCGGCGCGACGCGCACGCCCAAGGTGCAGGATCTGGTGCGAAGCTTCTTCGGCAAGGAGCCCCACAAGGGCGTGAACCCGGACGAGGTCGTCGCGATCGGCGCCGCGATCCAGGGCGGCGTTCTCGCGGGCGACGTGAAGGACGTGCTCCTGCTCGACGTGACGCCGCTCTCGCTTGGAATCGAGACGCTGGGCGGCGTGACGACCAAGCTGATCGAGCGGAACACGACGATCCCGACCAAGAAGAGCGAGGTCTTCTCGACCGCGGCGGACAGCCAGCCGCAGGTGGAGATCCACGTGCTCCAGGGCGAGCGCCAGATGGCGCCGGACAACAAGACGATCGGGCGCTTCACAGCTCGACCGGCATCCCGCCGGCGCCGCGCGGCGTGCCGCAGATCGAGGTGACGTTCGACATCGACGCGAACGGCATCCTCCACGTCGCGGCGCGCGACAAGGCGACCGGCAAGGAGCAGAAGATCAGGATCGAGGCGAGCGGCGGGCTGACCGAAGCCGGAGATCAAGAAGATGGTCACCGACGCCGAGGCGCACGCCGAGGAGGATCGGAAGCGGCGCGAGGAGATCGAGGTCAAGAACCGCGGCGACGCGCTTGCGTACGAGACCGGAGAAGAACCTGAAAGAGCTGGGCGAGAAGATGGACGGCGAGTCGAAGGCGCGCGTCGAGAGCGCGCTCGAGACGCTGAAGAAGGCCGTCGAGCGTAACGACACCGACGGAGATCCGGGCAGCCAGCGAAGCGCTCTCCAAGATCTGGAACGAGGTGTCCAGCAAGCTCTACGCGCAGGCGGGCCAGGGCGGCGGGCACGGCGGTCCGGCGGGCGATGCGCGGCGCGGGCGCATCGGGTCCGTCCGACGGCGGCTCGAGCAGAAGGAAGGCGGCGACGGAGCGGTCGACGCCGACTTCGAAGTGGTGAAGTAGAAGCGAGCGAGCGTGCCTCAGGTCACTCACGAAAAAGGCCACGTTCGGCGCCGGTTGCTTCTGGGGCGTCGAGGCGGCGTTCCGCAGCGTGAAGGGGGTCGTCTCGACGCAAGTCGGCTTACTCGGGCAGGCGCACGCCCGCCCCGACCTACGAGCAGGTCTGCTCCGGGCGGACCGGGCACGCCGAGGCAGGTCGAGGTGACGTACGATCCGGGGCAGGTCTCCTACGACGACCTGCTACGCGTGTTTTGGGAGAACCACGATCCCACGACGCCGGGCCGGCAAGGTCCGGACGTGGGCGAGCAGTACCGCTCCGCGATTTTTGTCCACCTCCGCCGGAGCAGGAGGCCGCGGCGAAGGCGTCCGCTGCCGCACTCGGGGCCGAGAAGCGCTTTCGTCGCCCGATCGTGACGCAGATCGTTCCGGCCGGGCCGTTCTACCGCGCCGAGGAATATCACCAGCAATACCTGAAAAGCGCGGCCAGGCGTCCTGCCACATCCGCTAGCCCAGGCACTGAGCTCTTAGCCCGCCGTACCGAACCGCCGCGCCGCTTCAAATAGAACTTCGGCGCAGCGACGACCGAAGCAGCCTCCACCCACTTCCACAGCCTCGTGCGCGCCGGCGCCTGAGGGACCGTAAATCACGCTGGGGATCCCCGCGTTCGCGAAGACGGCCGCGTCGGTCCAGTAGCCGACGCCGACTTCCGGTGGCGGCGATCCCGCAACGGAGCAACGGCGGCGTCGCGCACTGAGCGGACGATCGCGGACTTCGGATCGCAGGTGAGGGAAGGTCGAGCGAAGTCGAGGCTGATCTCGGCGTTCTCGCCGGCGCCGGCCGACCACCTGCCGCAGCTCCTCCAGAACCCTCCGGCGTCTCGCCTGGGAGCGTTCTTCGCTCGATCTGGAGCACGCAACCCGGCGCGTACGTCGTGAGCCCGGCCCCTCCCTGGATCAACGCGCAATGCATCGAGGCGGGCCTTACGAGCGGATGGCTTGCGAGAGCGAGGCACGCTGCCGTCGAACTCCTCGAAGGCGGCGACGATCGCCCCATCCTTCCGATCGCGCTCTGGCCCGAGGTCCCACCGGCTCCCGTGCGCGGCGCGGCTCAGCGGTCTTCACGGTGGCCCAGACGAATCCCCTTGTGCGCGATCACGAGGGCTCCCTCCGTCGGCTCGGCGAGGATGCAGCCGTCCGCCCGGTGGCGTGCTGCGCGAACTGCTCGGCGCCGAGGCTCTTGTATTCTTCGTCGGCCAGAGGCGCCAGCGTCACCGTTCCCGTGACGCCGGACTGCTGTAGCGCCGCGCCCGCGGCGAGCGAGCGCCGCGACGCCGCACTTCATGTCGTAGCTTCCGCGCCCGTACACGCGGCCGTTTTCCAGACGCGGGTCGAACGGCGCGATCGTCATCCCTTCGGTTCCGACCGTGTCGATGTGGCCGCAGAGCACGAGCGATGGCCCCGGGCCCGCCCGATCGTGCCGACCACGTTGGGACGGCCGGGCGCGCAGCCTCTTCCAGGGTCGCCTTCACTCCCCGCGCTTCCAGCCACTCGCGGATGTAGGATGCGATCGTGGCCTCACCGCCCTGCTCGCCGGGCGCCAGACTGGGATTCACCGAGGGGATCTGAACGAGGTCGCGGAGGAGCCCAACCACCTCGTCGGGAGCGAGAGCGGCCGGCTTCATCGGTCGACCTTCCCGGTCGCCGCCGCCACGCCCTGCGTTTGGATCCATGGAACGAGAAAATGCTGGCTCATCTTCCAGTTCTCCCTCGAGATGGACGGCCGCCTTCTCCGAGGGCGATCTTACGCTAGCCGTCCCGCCCGTGGAGAAGTGCAAACCCCTCGGCGATCGCCCGATGCCCCTACCCTCCGGCGGCCATGCGTGTCGATCCAAGACTCCAGGGTGCCCTTAGGACCTCTAATTTCCCTAATCTTCGACCCCCAAAACGCCGATACCATTTCGTTAGGTCGAAGTATGCCCTCGTCGGGGCAAAAGGGGAGTCACAACGCCTTGAATCTCAACGTGGCCATTATCATGCCGCCCGGCACGGAGCGGATGGACTCGTCCGTCATGTCGAGGAGCACGGCTGCGCTGTCCAGGTCGCGGACGACGTGGCCAACTCCTTGCGCGCGGGGGACGACGGCTGCTCGGTCGGCATTCTCGACTTCGGCGACGCGCTCGAGGGGGCGGAACCGGCGGGGCGGCGACGAATGGGGCCGCGTCGGCCGGGGCCGGGGAGCGGTGCTGGATCAGGGGATGCGCCGTGAGGCCGTGCGCCTCCTGAAGCAGCGCTCGCCGCGCATGCCAGCTGGCACTCTGGCTCGACCGCTCGGCGGCGGCCGAGGGTGCCGAGATGAACGAGCTGGGCATCCGGAACCATTTTCCTGCAAGCCGATCCGCTTCGAGCCGATCGAGATACTCCTTCAAGGCCGCCGGCAAGAGCGCCGGTCAGCGACGCCCGCGAGCAGCGCGAGACGGCACGCGTCCAGGAGGAATTCCGATTCGACCGGATCGTGGGCAAGAGCGCTGCAGATCCACGAGTCGATCGAGTTGGCGCGCAACGTCGCCCGGTCGGGCGCCACGTCGGTTCTGGTCCTGGGCGAGAGCGGCGTCGGGGAAGGAGCTTTTCGCGCGAGCCATCCACGGGGAGAGCCCGCGGGCGCGGGGTCCCTTCCATGGAGATCAACTGCGCCGCGATCCCGCGCGAGCTCTTGGAGATCGGAGCTCTTCGGACACGAGAAGGGCGCCTTCACCGACGCGACGCAGCTGCGCGTGGGTCTCTTCGAGGCCGCCGAGCACGGCTCGGTCTTCCTCGACGAGGTCGGGGAGCTGCCCTTGACGCTGCAGGCGAAGCTCCTCAAATTCCTCGATTCGAAGATCGTGCGCCGCGTGGGCGGGTCGCGCGACATTCAGGTCGATGTGCGGATCCTGGCCGCGACCAATCGCTCGCTCGTCGACGGAGTGCGCCAAGGACGATTCCGTGAGGACCTCTATTACCGCCTCAACGTCGTGCCGATCGAGATCCCGCCCCTCCGGGCACGGGACGACGCCGCGCTCCTCGCGACCATGTTCGTCGAGCGAGTGGGGCGGAAGCTCGGAAAGAACGGTGCGCCTGACGTCTCCAGCCGAGCGTGAGATCGCGCGGTATCCCTGGCCGGGAAACGTGCGCGAGCTGATGAACGTCATCGAGCGGGCGGTGCTGTTGACCCACGGCGACGAGATCGGTCCGGGCGAGCTCACGCGATTCCCAAGCTCAGCGAGCGGGCGGCACGAGCCGGTCGATCCCGCCGACCTCGGATTCAAGATTCCCCCGAGGGCATCTCCCTCGTGGCGGTTGAGAAGGCGGTGATCGAGGAAGTTTTGAATATCGCCCACGGGAACGTGGTCGAAGCGGCAAGCGTCTGCTGCACATCGGACGCGGGAGCCTCCGATGCAAAATGCGCCGCCACGGTCTCACCCGCGAGGAACCTGCTCGAGTTAGCGTCGCCTGAGGGCGCCCTCCGCCCCTTGACACCCCCGTCCGAATCCCGCGTAGCCTCGATATGATTTTCGAACCGATCCCCGACCCGTACGCATCGTAGGAACGAGGAAACACGTGGTCACAGCGGAGACGGACGAACAGCTCGTCCGTAAATCACAGCAGGGAGACGAGCGGGCATTCGGAGAGCTGGTCAACCGCTATGAATCCAAGGTGTACAGCTTGGCGTTGAAGATGCTTCGAAACGCCGGACGACGCGGGAGGATGTTCTCCAAGACACGTTCCTTCGCGCGTATCCGCGGCATCAAAGTCGTTCCAGAGGCAACTCGACGTTCTCGACTTGGATCTATCGCATCACGGCGAATTCCGCCCTCATGCGATTGCGCAACGAAGCAGCTTCCCACGGTGTCGATCGACGACGCGGAAGAGCGCGAGGCTCCGATCAACATCGCCGACTGGGCGCCGAGCCCGGTCGGAGCAGCTGCTCAGCCAAGGAGACCCAGCAGGCGATGAACGAGGCGCATCGAAGCCCCTGCCTCCGGAGTTCCGGCAAGTGTTCGTGCTCCGCGACGTGGAGGAGCTCTCAAATTCCGAGGTCGCCGACATCCTCGATCTCTCGGTGGCTGCCGTGAAGTCCCGGCTCCACCGGGCCCGCCTCAAGGTTCGCAACCGACTCGCGACCTACTTCAGCGAGCCGAATTCCCGAAGCGCAATGGGAGCCAAGTCAGCGATGACCTGCAAGGGAGGTTCTCGAATTCCCTTTCCGCGTATCTCGAAGAAGACCTGAAGCAGGAAGTCGCGGTCAGAGATGCACAAGCACATCGGCACTGTGCAGTGATTGCCGGGCCGAGTTCGACACCCTGACGATGACGATCAAGCTCTACCGCCACTGGGAGGAGCCGCAGATGCCGCCCTCCTGCCACGACCGCCTCGTCAAGGTCCTCGAGATCGAGAAGCCGGTCGAAGCCAGGCTCGTCCACCTCCGGCTCGGGAGCATGACCGCGGCGCCAGGATCAATCCTCGAATCCGAGCCGCACCGAATCCACCTCTTCCGCCCCCAGAATCCAGCTTGGCGACCTCCTCCTGAACGTACCCGCGATCCGCGCGATCCGTGAGCGCTACCCACGCGCCAGGATCACGCTCCGTCGTCGGCAGGCAGAACGCCGCGGCCGTCCTGGGCCAACCCTGGGCCGATGAAGTTCGCGTCGTCCGAGCGCAGGGGCCGTACTGGGTCTGGTTCGGGCGGCGCTTCCCCGCTGGGCGAGCGCCCCGATCCTCGCGATCTACTTCACGACGGTGTCTCTATTCGAAGGGCGGCGCGTTTCTCGTGCGCGCCTCCCGCGCCCGCGATCGGATCGGTTTCGACCCCGCGCGTTATGGCGAGGCGCGACCACGCCGGGACTGACGCGTGCCGTTCCGTATCCCGAGCAGACGCTCCACCAATCGGAGGTGAACGCGATTCTGGCCGCTGCCGTCGCGGGCCGGCGCCGCCGCCGCCGCCGCCGCACTATGTCCCGGATCCCGCGTTCGGCACGAGGCGCCGGGCGGCGTGGTCTACCTTCACCCTGGCGCCGGCAAGGTGAAGAACCGATGGCCGGCCGAGCGCTTTGCGCGCGATCGCGCGCGAGCTCGTTCAGCGGGGGCTCGATGTTCAGTGGATCGAAGGGCCCGCAGGACGATGGGCTGCGTGGCTAGGCCGCGCGCGCGCTCGCTCGGAGGACGCTCCCGGTCGTCGCGAAGCGAGCCGATCGCTCGACTCGCGGCGCGGTTCTGCGAGTGCCTCGCTCTACATCGGAAACGACACCGGGCCGCTCCATCTCGCGGCCGCGACGGGTTGCCCCACCGTCGGCCTCTACGGGTGGTCCGGACCCGCCGGAGTGGGCGCCGGTGGGACGCTGCGTGCGGGCGTCCGGGCCGCCGACCGCTCCCTGGAATCGATCGAGCCCGGTCAGGGTGCTCAGGCGCGCGCGCTGCCGCTCCTGATGGAGGAGCGATGCGCTACCGCCTTGAGGCGAGGTCTCGCTCCCGAAAGGCGTATGGAGTCCTTCGTGGCGGCCGCCTGCTTCCTCGCACGTCCGCCGTGACAATCCCGCGCCTGCCGCCAGCGCCGAACCGGCGAAGTCGACCGCGGCGCTCCTCGAGGATCGGAACGCGATCGCCGAGCGCGAGGGTGCGCGCGACACGACCGGCTTAGCGGTCCTTCTGCTCGAGAACGGATCGCCAAAAGTACGCGCAGCCTGGCCGCGGTCGCTCTGGGCCGCATCCAGAATCCGGGTAGCGGCCCCGCGCTCGCGTTGGCGCTCGCGGACAAGTCGCTGATCGTCCGACGCGAAGCGCGCCTTTGCTCTGGGCCTCGTCGGGGACTCCACCGCCTCGTCGGCTCTGGTTCTCCGGCTCACGCCGAGGGTCGATCCACGGTTCGAGAATCGATCGTCACCGCACTCGGGAATGCTCGGCGCTCGATCGGCGGGCCTCGCTCTCGCGCAGGTCGCTCCGGGCAGCTCACGCGACCGAGCGGTGGGCCGCGGCGCTTGCCGCGCGCGCGCGCGACTCCTCGCTCGTCCAACCTCTTTCGACCGCGGCGAAGGACGCCCGCCCGAGATGCGCTGGCGCGTCGCGTACGCGCTCAGGCGGATCGAGGGATCCGGGAGAGCGCTCAGCGCTCCGGAAGCTTTCGACCGACAAGGTGGAGATCGTCCGCTACTCGCGCGGCGCCGCGACTCGGAGAGGTCGGAGATTCCTCCGCCGCCCCGCGCTTGTGTCGCTCCTCGCCGGATCCGTCGTGGCGTGTGCGCGTGAACGCGGCGCATGCGCTGGAGCTCGCTCAAGCGCGGCGCGACGCGCGCTCGCTCGTCCCTTGCTTAAAGATCAAGCCCGCACGTTCGCTGGGAAGCCGCCCTCGCTCTCGGCGCGATCCGCGATTCGGCGGCGGTCCTCTCGTTGACCGCGGCGCTTCAGGACACTGCGAGCGGCGTCGTCGAGGGCGCGCGATGGCGCTCCTCTCAGATCGAAGCGGCGCGCGCGGTCTCGAGATCGCGCCCGCGATCGACCTCCTGCCCGGTTTCCTGCGCTCCGGTTTGTGTGGAGCTCTCCGGGCCGATACCGGGCCCCTGGCGCTCGAGATGCTCCTCGCCCGCGCCAAGGACTCCTCCGACGCGCCGCAGGCAGCCGGCGCCCGCGTCGGGGCTGGCCGAAGCGCCCGGCCGACGCGGCGGTTTCGATTCCAATCACTTCGGCGCTCCTTCCAGGGCGACGCGCGATTACGGTCGTCTGCTCCGCCATGGAGGCGCTCGGCGGGCTCGGCGACAGCGCGTCGATCCCGGCGCTCCGGCAGTTTCTCTCGCGATCCAGGAAGCCCGAGGACGCGGACATTCGCGCTTCCCGCCGTCTCCGCTCTTGCCGCGCTGAAGACGGCAGCCGCCCTCGAAGCGTTGCGAGGGTGATGAACGACGAGCGCCGCATCCGCGAAACCGCTGCGCACGGCGCTCGGGTTGCCCCCGGGGCGGCGACCGCGGGACTAGCGCCCGGCGCTGCGGGTCGACCCGATGTGCCGCCACGCCCGCGGTCTCCGCGACGGTGCAGACCGATCGTGGGGACGATTCGGATCGCGTTCGATGCGACGCACGCCCCGCACGGTCGAGAATTTCGCGCGCCTGGCGCGCTCGCGGGGTACTTCGACGGGCTGGCGTTCCACCGCGTGGTTCCGAACTTCGTGGTGCAGGACGGCTGCCCCGCGGCGACGGCTGGGGCGGTCCCGGCTACGCGATCCCGTGCGAGTACAACGCGCCTCCCGTACGAAGCGGGCACCGTGGGGATGGCCCTCGCAGGCAAGGACACCGGCGGCAGCCAGTGGTTCATCACCTTGTCGCCGCAGCCGCGTCTCGAGGGACGCTACACGGTGTTCGGAAAGGTCGTTCTGGGGATGGATGTCGTGGAACGGCATCATGCCTGGAGACCGAATCCTCCGCGTCACGGTGCGGTGAGCCCGGTGGAGCGGTGAAGTCGTCGCCGCTCGATCGCTCCAGCCTGGTTACCGCCCTTCTCTTCGTTCTCGCCGCGGGCATTCTCTTCGCGCGTCTGGGCGCGTGGGCACCTCGCCAGCTTCGATGATTGCTACTACGCCCAGAAGGCGAAGGGAGATGGTCCGGGGGTGGGGACTGGCTGACGCCCACTTCGCCGGGGCCCCATCGGCTCGACAACCCGCCCCTATTCCTCTGGCTCCGAGTCGCTCGCCTTTCTCGCGCTCGGCGTGAACGACTGGAGCCGCGATCTTCTGGTCCGCGCTATCGGGCGCGCTCTGCGTCCCCGCTCCTCTATCGACTCGCGCGTCGCGGTCTCCAGCTCGACCCGTTCGAGTCGTGGAGTGCGGCGATCGTGCTCCTCACGAGTCAATATTTCCACGAAATACGCGCGCCACGCCATGTTCGACGTCCTCCTGACGCTCCTCTTTCTCGTGGCGATCTTACGCCTACACGCGGGCCGTCCAAGGCGAGCGGAAGGCTTTCTTCTGCTCGGCCTCGGCGACCGGCCTGGGAATCCTGACCAAGAGCGTGCTGGGCCTATTTCCGTTGCTGGTGGCGGCTCTCCATCTCCTCTGGACCGGACGCGGGCGGACGCTCCGCGACGGCTGGTTCCTCGTCGGGCGTCGCGGTCGCCGGCCTGGTGGCCGCTCCGTGGTATCTCGCCAACGTTCGACTCCACGGGGATCAATTCGTGGAGGACGTTTCCACTGGCTTCTCTGGAATCGGGGCCTTGGCGTCGGCGGCGCCGCCGTCCGTGGTGGTCGCATTTCGACTACCTCCGCGAGCTGGCGCATGGTCTACTGGCCCTGGCTTCCGCTCGCGGTTGCCGGTGCTGCGATCGCGATCCGGCGGGCATCGGCCCCGCCCGCTGCCTCGGAATCGTGGAGTCGCGCGCGATACGGCCAGGCTTCTTCTTCTCTGGTTCCTCGTCGTCGTCGGGGTCATGTCGCTCCGGCGCGGAGAAGAAGCTCTGGTACGTCATGACCGCGTTTCCATGCCTGGCGCTCTACGCCGGCTTGGCGGCGGGGCGCGTGGATTCGGGCGAATCGCTTCGCCATCGCGTGCAACTCTGGGGGTTCGGTCTATTGGGAGCGGCCGCGGTCGCGCTCTGGCTCTTCCCGATCCCGCTCTCGAAGGAGAGAGCGCCCCGATCTTACAGCGGGTCGCGATCGCCGCCCGACTCCAGGTGCCGCCGGGGATGAAACTCGTTGAACCTGGACGCCAGCGTACTGGAAGGCCGTGAACCAATTCCTCTTCTACTCCGACCACGACGATTACCCAGCCGCTTCGCGATCCGCGCTCGTCCGCGCACGGCTTGATGGAGGGCGGCTTCGCGCTCCTGTCGATGGAGGGATACGGGCGCGTCGCGGAGGAGACACGGCCGCCTACCCGGTGATGGCGGCGTCCGGGGGCGTGGCGCTCGTACGGGCGCGCGTTCCAAAGGAGCGCCCGAAGCGAAGCTACGCCAGCGCCAGGATGAGCCGCTCGAGCAGCGAGCGGAGCGGCTCGACCGCGCCGGCCACCGCTGCGGTGACGTCGGCGTGGCTGAGCCACGACGTCCCCTTCCCGCGGCCCAATTCGTGATGCACGATGATTGCCGCGACCGGGAAAGCGCGATCGTCCCGGCAAGCGAAGCCTCCGCCGCCGTCGACATGCAGACCGCGTCGGCGCCATCCGCTCGAGCATCGCGATCTCGCGCCGGCGTCTCGTAGGAGGGCCCCAGCATCACTCCGAGCACCCCGCGCTCCGCGCGCACGCCCGCCATCGTCGCCGCGTGCGCCGCCTTGGCCAGGAACTCCTCGGGATAGGTCGGCCGGGCGCCGAGGCCGCGGGGGCCGGCGGGCGCGTCGAGCCGCTCCTCGTCGTCGGCGCTCTCCGCTTCGGCGCGCGAAGGCGCGCGCGCACTGAACGTTCACCTGATCCTGGACGAGCATCAGCGATCCCGGTGTCATCCGCCGCGAGATCCCTCCGCGGCATTCGTCAAGATCAGCGACTTCGCTCCTACGCGCCGCGAAGAGCCGCACTGATCCGCGTCACCTCCTCGGCGGAGTAGCCCTCGTAGAGGTGCGAGCGGCCCTGCGCCACGACGACCGGGCGACCCGACCAGCGTCCGAGCAGGAGGCGCCCGGAATGGCCGGGACCGTCGGAGCGTGGAAGTCCGGGGATTTCGCGCGGTGGCGATGCTCGCTTCCCAGGCGACCCCTTCGCCGAGGACGCCGAGACCGCTTCCCAGCACCAGCGCCGACGCGCGGCACGAGCTGCGTCCGCCGCCGGACGACGCGGAGCGCCTCGTGGGGTCGAACGCCGGAAGGCCGGTGCGCGACGCGGCCGTGCAGCCGCGCGTCACCGCGCCGCGCTCACAGAACGTCGGGATCGGTGCGCGGCCTGCGGGGAGAGTGGCGAGGCGGAGGCTTCGCCGCGAAAGGAGCATCGAGGTAGAGGAGGCGCCGAGGAGGAAGGGCGCCGCGTCGAGGACGACGAAACCGCTCAGGAACTCCGAGCCGTACGAGCCTCGCCGATCGCGATCAGAGCGCCGGTCCCACCGCCAGGAGGATGCCGCCCGCACACGGTCCAGCGGCCCGCGATCGCGCAGGCGAGCGCCAGGATACCGAGCGCCAAGGGAGGCGCCGTGCGGATGAGCTCGCAGCAGGAGGCCGCTGCCGGCACCGCCCAGAAGCGCGCCCAAGCGACAACGCGGCTGAGCCGGTAAGCCGTCGGCGCGAGATCCGGGAACGCGCCATCCCGGATTTTCACCGAACGCGCGGAGCCTGAGACCGAACGGCGTGTGCCAGAAGACGGCATCCCGCGAGCGCGAGGAGAAGCGGCGCCGCGAGAGCAACGGATTCGCAGATGCAGATCCTCCGCGTAGGTGCCGTCGAAGATCGTCCCGGTGATGATCCCGGGCGGCGGGCTCTCGTGAAGGAGGCGGAGCTCGCCGGCGCACGCGAGGAGACCAAGGCGGAAGCGGGCACCAGGCTGAGCGCGGAACGTGCCGACGGCCGGATCGGCGCGCGAAGAGCTGCACCAAGCGTCCCGCGGCGATCGCGAAGGCGGCCGCCGCGCCCGCGCGGCGATGAGGCAGCGAGATCCAGTAGTCTGCCCGTCCACTCGTAGCCGAGGAGGATCCCGAGCATCGCGGCCGCGACGCAGCCCTCGACGCCGAGGCCGGAGAAGCCGGAGCGCTCCCAGTAGAGGCACGCCACGACGAGGAGGGCGAGGGCGGCCCACTCGACCGGAAGCTGGAGCAGGGAACCCAGAGCATCGGCGGCTCGCCTCCCCGTCAGCCCGATTCGCGCAGCAGGGAGCCCGGATCTTCGTCTTGATGAGATCGATGGCGACCACGTTGTAGCCGCCTTCGGGAATCACGAGGTCGGCGTAGCGCTTCGACGGCTCGACGAACTGGAGGTGCATCGGCCGCACGCTCGATTCGTACTGCCGGATCACCTGGTCGAGCGTGCGGCCGCGCTCGGTGAGGTCGCGCTTCAGTCGGCGGATGAAACGGATGTCGGGATCGGCGTCGACGTAGAGCTTGATGTCCATGAGCTGCCGGATCGCGGGATCGTCGAGGATCAGGATGCCGTCGAGGATCGATGATCCGCCGCGACTTGGCCCGGACCGTCTGCGGATTGCGGGTGTGCGTGCGCATGTCGTAGATCGGGCAGATCGACCTCGCCGCCCTCAAGGAGCGTCTCGAGATGCGTCCGGAGGAGGTCGCGATCGAACGCCTCGGGATGATCGAAATTCCGGCTCTCGCGCTCCCCGAGCGGGATGTTGCGCAGGTCGCGGTAGTAGGAGTCCTGCTCGAGGATGAGGACGTTCTCGCTGCCCCAGATCCTCCGGAGATCGACTGCGCGACGAGGGTCTTGCCGGCCCCCGTGCCGCCCGCGATGCCGATCAGAATTCCGCGCCGATTCGTCCGCCGGCATCGGTCAGGCGGCCTCCGGACGATTGGAGCGGCGTGCTCCGACTCGAGCTCGGCTTTGGAGATCGCGGCGATGTAGGGGAGGTGCCGGAAGCGCTCCGCGAAATCGAGGCCGTAGCCCGACGAGAAATCGATCCGGAACCTCGAGATCCGACGTAGTCAGCGGGACCTCGCGCTCGCGCCGCTCCCGCTTGTCGAGGAGGGTCGCGATCCGGAGGCGAGCGGGGCTTTCGGGACGAGGAGCGCGTCCCGGAGGAACGCCAGCGTGTGTCCGCTGTCGCACGATGTCCTCGATCAGAGATCACGTCCCGGCCCTCGATCGGTCGCTCCAGGTCCTTCACGAGGCGGGGAGCGGCTCGACTCGCTGGAACGACCCGTACGAGGTCACGCTCACGAAGTCGATTTCGTGCGGGATCGGAATGGCCCGCATCAGATCGGCCACGAAGAAGATGCAGCCGTTCAGGACCCCAGACCAAAAGCGGCGTCCCTTCGGGGTGGTCCCGCGCGATCTGCTTTCCCAGCTCGCCGATGCGGCGCGTGGATATCGGCCGTTCCGATCAGGACTTCCATGGGTCAGGCATCTCTCCGAGGATGAATCGGGGCGGCACTCTATCACACCCCGAGGCCCGGGCTGTCAAACCGGCTGGCTGCCGCCAGTTCTGGCGAAAGTTCGCTTTGCGAATTGCCGATAGTGGCGGAGATTGGGCACAGCGCCCCTCGCGCGCCTACGCCCCGCGCACCGCGGGAATGGAGGGCAGTGCAATGCCGAAGAGGTGTCGTGGAACGCAGGGACGGGCAGCGGCGTCGCGCACCGACCGCCGGGCTGCAGAGTCGAATGGAGCACCAGATGTATTGGATGCTCTGGGGAATCGGCCTTCTCAACTATACGGACGCCGCCCAGACCATTCTACCTCCTCCACGCCAAGCTGATGGTCGAGGCCGAATCGCCTCATGGCCATCCTCCTGGAGCACTCGCCCTACGGCTTCTGGATGTACAAGACGCTCGGTTCCGTCCGCTCGGCTGCGTCCTCATGGCGCTTCCGGAAGCGCGTGAAGTGGCTCTACGGCGCCGTCATCACCGTATTCGCGGTCTACATCACGATCGTGATTCGAAGCTTCCTCTACATGCTCCTGCCGGGACATCCCCACCGCATAGAGCCTTCCCGCCACACAGGCCCTCCGGGGTTGCACGGTGCGAATATTCCTCGCCGTGGCAAATCGCTATCATTCTGCCGCCAGACCGCCGCCCCGAGCCGTTTCCGCGCACTCTCCCGGCGACGCACCACAAATTATCGCCATAGCGAGTTTAGCCCCGTTTGCTGAGGGCCCATAGGGCGTACCACAATTCTGCAATGCTGCCTGGCATGAGCAAGTGCTCTCTCCCCTGGTGAGACTCGCCTTTCGGGGAAGGAGGGCAATTCCATGGGCGGCCCAAGTTACTTAAAGCTGGCGGCGCGTCCTGAGGGACGGGATGCACCGTCCACCAAGAGGACGTCGGCTACTTCTTCATCAACAATTTCCTCCTCTCGAGGATTGATTCGGACATGCCGTCCGACCTCGCCGAGACTACGACGAGGATGTAAACGTCTATACAGCCGCGCTGCTCTTCCGGTGTCGCGTCTCCGGGACGCGAGGACCTGCTTCGCGCCGATCTGGTTTCGCCGCGCGACTCGACGTGTTCGCGCGCGTGCAGGACACCAAGGATCAGCGCTACCGCTACCGCGTCATACAAGGCGAACGCCGATTTTCTCTACGTCTCCCTTGGAGTTTTCAGCGAGACCTCGGCCGGGGTCAGACCCGACACGTGCCTCCGAGGACGACACGCAGCCGGCTTACGGGCCGCGGGAAGTCGTATTACCAGTTCGCCTCGGCTTACGCGGAGCGGCTCTGTAGCTCCCACGCCGGAATCGCGGAAGTGATGGACGAAGCTCTCGCGGAATTTCGAGGCGCTATACCAAGGTCATGACCTGGATGAGCGGCGAGATGCTTGAACCTGGTCCGGCGACTGAGCGAGGGCGAAGTGTTTCACATGGAGCGCCAGGCCCAGGAGCGGTTCGAGGACGAGCATCCGGCGCCATACGCTGGAACGCGCTCCTCGACGGCTACGTCGACTGGCAGAAGACCCACGCCCGGGATGCTCGCGCCGGCGCCTCGCGCGCGCGGCGCGCGAGCTCAAGCGGATCGATCCGAGCTTCTCGCTCAAGGTGTTTCGCGAGAAGTGGGGCCCGCCCGGCGCGCCTAGCCGGCTCCGCGCGCGCCGCGGCGCTGCAGGCAGCCGCCCCAGCGCCCCGCGCGTTTGACACCCTCCCGACGGTCAGTAGGTTGGACCGGCTCATGTCATCTCCCATCCGACTCGGAATGATCTGGCTGCGGCGTCGTCGGCTCCGGGCTCCTCCGCCTCCTGCGCGAGCGGGCCCGGGACGTGGAGTCGTCGATCGGCGCTCGCTCTCCGCGTGACCCGGATCGCGGATCGCCAAATCCCGAAGAAGTCGTGAGGCGGACCTGACGGGCGTCGCCGTCGGCGCGGATCCGATGGCGGGTGGCCGGACGTCGGAGGACGTGGACCTCTTGATCAGGCTCATGGGCGGGGCCGAGCGGTCGCTTCCGCCCGTCGAGCGCGCGGCGCTCGGCGCGCGGCATCCCCGTCGTGACCGCGAACAAGCACCTGATCTCCCTTCATGGCGCGCTAGCTGGAGTCCGTGGCCGGCGCGCACCGGCGCGACACGCTCCCGTTACGAAGCCTCGGTCGGCGGGCGTGATCCCGTGCTCAATCGCTCGACCACGGCCTTCGAACAGAGCGCTTCACCCTCCTCGTCGGGATCCTGAACGGGACGACGAACTACATCCTCTCGACGATGGAGCGGGAGGGTCGTGACTTCGCCGAGGCGCTCGACGCGGCGCGGAAGCTGGGCTTCGCCGAAGCCGACCCGTCGCTCGATCTCTCGAGGCGCCGACACCGGCGCAGAAGCTGACGATCCTGGTCCGGCGCGCGTTCCGCGTTTCGCTGGAGCATGGCTCCATCCCGACCGAGGGAATTGTGGGCATGGAGCTCGAGGATCTCCGGCAGGCCGATCGCTTTGGCTACGTGGCCAAGCTGCTCGGAATCGCGATCCGCACGCCGGCGGGACTCGACCTCCGGGTTCACCCGGCTTTCATCCCGAAGCGATACCTTCTCGCCGCAGTGCGCGACAGGTTCAACGGCATCTACCTGCGGGGCGAAGCAGTCGGGCTCGATGCTCCTCTACGGCAAAGGGCTGGGCGCGCTCGCGACCGCGCAGGCCGATATCTCGGCGACGTGATCGCGTCCGCGCGCGAGTGGACGTGGCGGAGGCCGCCGCGGGCGCCGTGGAACCGGAGAAGCCGCGGGGCCTGCGCTCGGCCAAAGGAGCGCGGCGCAAACGCGATCGGGATCGGGAGGGCGATGAGCGGCTTCCTCTCGATGAAGTGCGCACGAAGTACTACCTCCGCCTGCTCGTCGAGAGGATCGGCCGGGGGTCCTGGCGCAGGTCGCGAACCGTCTGTCGGCCGCGCGGCGTCAGCGTCGCCCAGGTGTTCCAGGAGCCGGGTGTGCGGGGCGAGGCCTCGATCACGATGTTGACGCACGAGGCGAGGGACAAGGACGCACGCGACGCCGTGAAGGGGATCGCCGAGCTGCCCGCGGTCCGAAAGGCGCCCCGCGCCGTGCGGATCTTCGACATATGAGCGCGTGGCGCGGCGTCATCCTCGAAGTACCGTGATCTCCTCCCACCGATTCCCGACGCGTGCGGTCGTCACCCTTCTCGAGGGGAACACTCCGCTCGTCCCCGCTCCGTCGCTCGGCCGAAGCGGATCGCCACCCCGGGCCTCGATCTCTTCCTAAAGATTCGAGGGGCTGAACCCGACCGGCTCCTTCAAAGACCGGGGCATGACGGTCGCCGTCTCGCGCGCTCGCGGCCGGGGCCAAGGTGATCCTCTGCGCCTCGACCGGGAACACCTCGGCCTCTGCCGCCGCCTACGCCGCGCGCTGCGGTCTTCGCGTGCGCGGTCGTCATTCCCGAAGGCCAGATCGCGCTCGGAAGCTCGCCCAGGCGATGGTGCACGGGGCGCGGGTCGTCGCAGTGCGCGGGAACTTCGACCGGGCGCTCGAGCTAGTCCGCTCGCTCTCGGACGACGGCTCGGTCGCGGTCGTCAATTCGATCAACCCCGACCGCATCGAGGGCAGAAGACGGTCGCCTTCGAGATCGCGGCGGCGCTCGGCGGCGCGTCCCGGACATCCACGCGCTCCCGGTCGGAAACGCCGGCAACATCACCGCCACCTGGAAGGGCTGCACCGGGAGCTCCAGCGACGCGGTGGCGGCGGGACGCCGCGGATGCTCGGGTTTCAGGCCGAAGGGCCGCGCCGATCGTCCGCGGCGAGGCGCGTCGCCGGAGCCCAAGACACTCGCCACCGCGATCAAGATCGGGAATCCCGCGTCGTGGAAGGGAGCCCTCGAGGCGCGCGACCAATCGGGCGGCTTGATCGAGATCGTGAGCGACGAGGAGATCGTGGAGGCCTACCGAGCGCTCGCCGATCGCGCGAGGGTGTCTTCGTGGAGCCCGCCTCGGCCGCCGGGGTCGCGGGACTCTTGAAGCTCGGGCGCCCGCGGCGCGCTCTCCGGGCGTCCGCACCGCGGTCGCGACCGTCACCGGCCACGGGCTCAAAGACCCCGAGCGCGCGGTCCAGGTCTCGCCGAGCGTGGAGACGGTCGACGCCGATCCGGCCACGCGCTCCGGAAGATGCTCCTCGGACTGACCGGCTCCCGGGCCCGGATCTGGTGCGCGACCGTGCCCGCGTCGACCTCGAACCTCAGTCCCGGCTTCGATTGCCTCGGCCTCGCGCTTCCGCCTTCCGCTCGAACGCCGTGGCGCGACGGATTCCCGGAGGGCTTCCGCGATCGAGCGCCGCGGAGAGGGAGCGATCTCCTCCTCGACCCACACCGGGATCCGATCCTGGCGGCGTTCCGCCACCTGTGCCGCCTCGCCGGGAGGCCGGTCCCGACCATCTCCCTCTCGGTACGCTCGCGCATCCCGGTGGCGCGCGGGTTGGGATCGAAGCGCGGCCGCCATCGTGGCCGGGCTCTCGCTCGCCAACCACTGGCTCGGGCGCCCCTACTCGGCCCTCGACCTCTTTCGCGAGGCGGTCCGCCTGGAGGGGCCATCCGGACAACGTGGCGCCCGCCCTCTTCCGGCGGGCTCGTCCTCTCCGATGCCCCGCGAGTCGGGGGCGTCGAGCCGATTCGCCTGCCCCGTCCGCGCGGCATTTCGATGACGCTGGTCGTCCCCGAGCTTCGCGTGAGCACCGCAAAGGCGCGCGCGATGCTCCCGAAAACGATCGCGCTCCGAGACGCCGCCGCAAACACCGCGCGAGCGCTCGCGCTCCTTCGTTCCTTCATGAGCGGGCGCACTCGATCTCGTGGCCGAAGCTCTTCGAGACGTGTACCATGTGCCGCGCCGCGCGCGGCTCATCCCCGCCTTCGAGCCGGGTCGTCGATGCGGGTCGCCGCGCGGGAGCGTACGGCGTCACGATCAGCGGGAGCGGACCTACGCTTCTCGCGCTGCACGCTCCCGGGAAGGGCGCGCGATCGGCGCGGGCCATGGTCCGCGCCTTCGCCCGTGCCGCCGTGAGCGCGCGCGATCCCGGGATCGGGTCGCGGAGCGCGGCGCCGTATCCCGCACCATCGGCTAGGGCGCCCTCGAAGCGTGCCGCTACTCGTCCAGAAGTACGGAGGGACCTCGGTCGGCACGCCCGAGCAGATCCACCACGTGGCCGAGCGCATTGTCCGCACGCGGCCGCGCCGGGACCGAGCTGGTCGTGGTCGTATCCGCCATGGCGGACACGACCGACGATCTCCTCGAGCTGGCCGGGAAGGTCTCCGGAACGTCGCACCCGCGCGAGCTGGACATGCTCCTGACCGCGGGCGAGCGGATCTCGATGGCTCTCGTCGCCATGGCTGTAAACGACCGCGGACAGGAGGCGGTCTCCTTCACCGGCTCCCAGAGCGGCATCGTCACCGACACGTCGCATACCCGCGCTGAAGATTTTGAGGTGAAGGCCGATCGTATACGGGAGGAGCTGAAACGCGGGCGAGATCGTGATCGTTGCGGGGTTCCAGGGGTTAGCCGGGATCGGGAGGTGACGACGCTCGGGCGCGGCGGCTCCGACACCACGGCGTGTCGCGCTGCGCCGCGGCGCTCGCGGCGGAAGCGTGCGAGATCTACACCGACGTGGATGGCGTCTACACGGCGGATCCGCGCATCGTGCCGAAGCGCCCGAAAGCTCGCGCGAACTGTCGTACGACGGATGCTGCGAGCTGGCCTCGCTCGGGGCGAAGGTACTCCACAACCGCTCGGTCGAGATCGCGCGTCGCTTTCGACGTCCGCTCCACGTCCGGTCGAGCTTCAACTGGAACGAAGGCTCACGCATCTGAAAGGGCGACCTGATGGAACAGGTTGTAATTCGCGGCATTGCGCATGATGCGGACGTGGCCAAGATCGCCCTTCTGGGCGTGCCGGATCGCCCAGGCGTCGCGGCTGAGATCTTCCGGGAGGTCGGCGGCCAAGGGTCGTCAACGTGCGGTTGATCGTGCAGGCCAACGGGGCCGACTCGAAGAACGACGTGACGTTCGCGGTCGGCCCCACGACGTCAGGGCCGTCTCTGCCGATCGTCGAGGGAGTGCGTAAACGCTTGGGCGCGCGAGCGTTCGTCTACGACCCCGACGTGGCCATCCTGTCGGTCGTGGGCGAGGGACTCGCAACATCGCCGGGACGGCCGGGAGGGTCTTCGCCGCGCTCGCCCGGAGGCCGGCGTGAACATCGAGATCATCAGCACGTCGTCCATCCACGATCACCTGCATGTGTGCGCAAGAACGGACGCGGAGCGCGCGATCCGGTCGCTGCACGACGCGCTCCGGCTGGAGCAGGAGGCTAACCCAGGCGATGACGGATCCTCCATGGACTGCGCGGAAAGCCTTCCATCCGGCGTCGCGGCGCGGCGCCTCCGGATGAGCGCACCTCGGCGATCTTCATCTGCCATGGCCTGCCTCCTCCACGCCATGCTGCTCGGCTTCTTCGTGAACAAGGCCCGCTTGTCGCGCGAGATCTCTCTCCCGCGTCGGCCGGGGCGTTCAGCGGACTCCACCTGGTCCGGATCGCCCCGCTCCACGCACTTTTCCCGGCGGCGGAGGCCGCGTCGCCGCCCGCCGAGCAGGCGCTCACGCGACAGCCGGCCCTGATCAAGCGCTACACCCCGGGCGCCAGGGTCGTCGTGCGCACGGAGCGCGGACCGGCGAAGAAGGATGCATCGGACGAAGTCGAAATCCCGGCCGCGCGAAGTCGCGCCCTGCGCCGCAGGGCCGACCTGACCCGCGCTGGTGTGTCCCCGACTCCACGCGACAGCGCCAGCGTCACCACCGACGGCGATTTCCGATTTGCGCTTCTATCTCGCAGCGATTCGGAGACAAGATCGGCGCGCGGTGGGTGCCTCCACCGGGGATCGACGCCACCGGGCGGCGGATCGAGCCGCGGTCTACTTCCGGATCAACGAGGACGGTCAGATCTCCGTCGCCTCAGATCGAAACCTCCTTCGGGCTACTCGTTCTTCGACCAGACGACGATGCGGCGCTTCTCGCCGCGACGCCGCTCCCGCCCGTTGCCGGCGGGATTCACCGACAACTACCTGGGAGTCCACTTTGGGTTCGAATACCAGCAGTAGCGCGTCCGCGCGTCACTCGCGTGGCTCCTTCTGGCGACCGCCCTTCTCTGGCCGGTCCCGGCGGGGATCCCAGACCGACGTGCGCATCGGCGATCCACGGCATCAGGACACGGTCAAATCGCCGCTCTATCTGGCGCGCTTCCGCGCGCGAGGGCGGCGCGCGGCAGCGTGGCCGATGAGAGGCGCGCGGATCGTTCGCCGACGACTTCGACCTCTCGGGACGTCTTCGCCGTGGCCGACGTCGATCCCGGCTCCGGGAGAAGCTGACGCCCGATCCCGCGCATAGCCGGGAGCGTGCGCGTCGAAGGCTCCGTGGCAGCAGACCGCGGGCGGAATGTTCCGATTCACCGGGGAGGTGCTCGACCTTGGAACCGCCGAATCGGCGTTCCGGCGGAGCTACGCCATTTGAGGCGGAACGAGGTCCGATCGGTAATGCATCGCTTCAACGACGACGTGCTCGAAGCGCTGACCGGGGAGCGGGGAATCGGCGGAGACCCGGATCGCCTTCATCCGGCAGGATGGGAAGTACAAGGAGGTCTGGGTCGCGGACTACGACGGACAGAGACGCGCCAGCTCACGCACGACCGGAGACCTCGCGCTCTCTCCCGCCTGGGCCCCGTGGGGACCGAGATCGCGTTCACGACGTTCAAGCGCGGGAACCCCGATCTCTACCTCTTCTGACCTGAAGCGCGGCGCCTCCTATCCGTTCTCGCACCCGGCCCGGGCTCAATACCGCGCCCTGCTACTCTCCCGATGGGAACTGGATGCGCCTGCACGCTCTCGCGCGACGGGAACGCCGAGATCTACCTCATCAGCCGCGACGCACAGACGGCGCGCCGACTCACCAGAAACGAGCGGATCGATTCGTCGCCCTCGTTCAGCCCTACCGGCAGGGAGATCGTGTTCACGTCGGATCGGTCGGGCTCGCCGCAGATCTACGTGATGGACAGCGAAGGCTCGAACCAGCGCCTCTTGACGCTCGAAGGGAAGTCACAACGACTCGCCCCAGTGGTCGCCGAAAGGGGACAAGATCGTCTACGCCTCAGGCACGACGCGGTCTTCGACGTCATCGTGATGGACTCAAACGGCCAGAACTCGGTCCAGGTGACCTATGACGCGGGGCACAACGAAAACCCGCGTTGGTCGGCCGACGGGCGGAAGATCTATTTCAGCTCCTCGCGCCTGGGGAAGCGCCAGATTTTCATGATGAATACGGATGGAAGTGACGTAGTTCAGCTCACGCAAGGGAGGATACGTTCAATCCGGCGGTCGGGCCGAGACCCCGGAAGCAGACCACCTCGCCCACTTCGGGTTGATCTTTTTCGACCCATTGTGGTAGGTTGGGAGAAGCCGGAAGTTATTGTCGCCCAAAGGACTGAACCGAAATGGAGGTACCTACCATGCGCCGATCGCCAAGCATTGCGACGCTCGCGCTCGCGGCCGTTTTGGCCGTGACCCTCGCGGCTCTGGGTTGCTCATCGTCCAAGAAGGTTTCGACCACTCCGCCGCCGCCGCCGGCACCGAACAGACCCAGACGGAAGCACCTCCTCCGCCCCCGCCGTCGTCCCAAGACCAGGTGCGTGACAGAGGGAAAACGTCGCTCCAGGACGCGTTCTTTGACTTCGACGACGCTTCGCTTCGGACCGACGCCAAGACGGTCTTGGAGAACAACGCGAGATACCTCGAGGGGCCACGGCAGCGCCAAGGCCGTCGTTGAGGGCCATTACGACGAGCGCGGGTCGGTCGAGTACAACCTCGCACTCGGCGAGCGCCGGGCGAAGGCCGCGAAGGGAGTTCCTCGTGAGCTACGGAATCGCGTCGGTCCGGCTGACCACGATCTCGTACGGGAAAGAGCGTCCGTTCGACTCCGGCCATGACGAATCTTCCTGGTCCAGGAACCGCCGCGCGCACTTCGTCCCGGAAGTGACACTGAGAAGCGTCCATTTCTTCTTTCGGCCGCGGCGCTCTGACGCCGCGGGGGCGATCAGCGCGGCCGGATGCGCGCCGGGCGGCTATTACAATACGAGCCGCACGTCGCTGGACAGCCTGCTCACCACGCCAGGATGAGTTGATGAAGCGCGTCTCGTTGCTGGAGCGGAAGATTGACGCGACGCGAGAGGGCTTGCAGGCGACCGGGCGAACAACGAGGCGAAGCTGGCGAGATCTCCCAGAGGCTCGACGTGCTCGGGGACAACTCGAGGAGTCAGGCGCCCGGGTCACACGCCGCCTCGCGCAGGGGTGGACACCGTCAAGCACAAGCTCATGTCCGCCGACAGCACCCGTGCGCGCGGGGACACCAGAACGCGACGCCCGATCCCGAGGCGATGTATGCCAGGCCGCCTACTCCGACGTGGCCGCCGGTCGTTATAACCTCGCCCGCGAGGTCGTTTCAGACGTATTTGAAATACTTCTCCGACACCGAGGTTGCCGACAACGCGCAATACTGGATCGGCGAGTGCAGCTACGCATGACGGGCGACTTCGCGGGCGCGATTTCGGAGTTTCGAGAAGGTCGTTCAGAACTACCCGAAGGCCGACAAGGTGCCGTCCGCGCTCTTGAAAATAGGGATCTCATACTCCCGGCTGAAGAATCCCACGGAAGCGAACAAGTACTATCGCACCCTCATTCAGAAGTACACCCGAAGAGCTCGGAGGCCGCGGCGGCCCGGGAGCGCATGGCACCGAAGCAGTAGGGGCGGAGGCGAAGAGCACCACGGCGGTAAGGCGCTGAACGGTTAGCCTGCGGGCTTCCTCGCCACAAGCGTCAGCACGTGCCCGAATCGGGACCGCTTGGCATGCCACCGTTGCGTGTTCAATCCCATACGCCCGGTGATCGCCCTTCCCCAGGGCAAAGAACCACCACCCGACGATCGGGTTGTGCGCTTGAAACTCCGCCGTCGCGACGCCCGCCGCGTCGAGGCAAGCGTCCACGGAATCTCGACTCCGAGAGATCGTCCTCGAATCCGAAGATCCATTTTCCCCGCCATTTGCGCGACTTTCTTTCCAAGAATGAAGGGGAGGTCGAGCCGCGTTCGGGACCGTGATGAGCAGGAGCCCGCCGGGGCGCGTCACGCGCCACATCTCGCGGATCAGCGCGACCTTCCCTCGTCGCTGAAGTGCTCGATGACGCCGCCGTTCCAGACGACGTCGAACGACGCGTCGCGGAACCCCATCCGGAGGCCGTCCTGCCGGCAGTAATCGGCGCGCTGCTTCAGACCGCTCGCAAATGGCTGCGTGCCAGGGCGAGAGCGCCGGGTGGAAAGGTCGACCAGCGTCGACGCGCGCCGAGTCCTGCCCAAGATGGCGCTCGTCGTTCCCGAGCCGCAGCCTACCTCGCACACCGTGCTGGCGGGGCGGCCCGATCCACTCGAGGATCTGGTCGTGGTAGGCCGTGTGGTCGGGGCAGAGAGGTCGATCCTCGGCGTACGTCTCGGCGACCCGGTCCCAGACTTTGACGAGATCTGATTGCTGGTACGGGCCCGGACGCGCCATGGCGGGCCGAATTGTCGCACGCGGGAGACCGGGCTTCAAGGCGCGTCGGGGTGTAGAATCGGAGTCGCGAGCGTACCGATCCGTTGCACGCTACCGCACGCGGGGCCGACCCATGCGATTCGATCGCCTGACCACGAAGAGCCAGGAAGTCTCTCTCCTCCGCGCAGAAGCGCCGCCGAGCGCGCGGTCACCCTGAAGTCGGGTACCGAGCACGTCCTTCAGCGCTCCTGCTGGATCAGAAGGACGGAGCGGTGTCCCGATTCTCGAAGCCGCCCGCGTTCCGGTCGACCGAATCGAGCCGGCCCTCGAAGAGCGCCTGCGCGCGCCGTTCCCAAAGTATCCGGCGGAGGCAGACCGTTCTCTCGCCGACGATCGGGGAGCTGCTCCTCGAGCATCGAGATCGAGGCCGAGCGCCTCCGCGACGAATATGTGAGCACCGAGCACACTCTCCTCGCGGCGCTCGACCCGGCCGTTTCCTCTGCGATCGGGCAGATCCTCCGCGCCGCGGGCGCGACCCGGAGAAGCGGTCTACCAGGCGCTCCTGAGCGTGCGCGGCGGCGAGCAGGTGTCGAGCCCCGACCCCGAGGAGAAGTATCAGGCGCTCGCCAAGTACGCGCGCGATCTCACCGAGATGGCCCGCAAGGGGGCGCTCGACCCGGTCATCGGCCGCGGACGAGGAGATCCGCCGCGTCATCCAGGTGCTCTCCCGCCGCAACGAAGAACAACCCGGTCCTGATCGGCGAGCCGGGCGTCGGGAAGACCGCCATCGCCGAGGGGCTCGCGCAGCGGATCGTGAACGGGCGACGTGCCCGTAGGGACTGAAGGAGCGCGCGGCTTCTGGCGCTCGATCTCGGCGTCGCCCTCGCGGGCGCCCAGTACCGGGGCCAGTTCGAGGAGCGCCTCAAGGCGGTCCTGAAGGAGGTCACGCGCGCGGAGGGCCAGGTCATCCTCTTCATCGACGAGCTTCACACGCTGGTCGGCGCCGGCAGCCGCCGAAGGGGCGCTGGACGCGTCAACCTCCTGAAGCCGGCGCTGGCCCGCGGCGAGCTCCACTGCATCGGCGCCACCACGCTCGACGAGTACCGGAAGCGGATCGAGAAGGACGCCGCGCTGGAGCGGCGGTTCCAGCCGGTGCTCGTCGTCCGAGCCGACGGTGGAGCAGACGATCGCGATCCTCCGCGGTCTCCGCGAGCGCTACGAGAATTTCCACAAGGTGAAGATCCAGGATGCGGCGCTCGTCGCGGCCGCGATCTCTGCCGCAGCGCTATCTCCCCGACCGCAAGCTCCCCGACAAGGCGATCGACCTGGTCGACGAGGCCGCCTCCAGCGCCTCGGATCGAGCTCGACAGCATGCCGGTCGAGCTCGACACGCTCGAGCGGAAGACGGCGCCAGCTCGAGATCGAGCGCCTCGCGCTGAAGCGGGAGAAGGACGGCCGCGGGGAAGGCCCGCCGCGCCTCATCGAGGAGGAGATCGCCGAAAGCGAGGCGCGAGCTGAAGCGCCTCAAGGCGCATTGGGAGAAGGAGCGCGCGGCGCTTCCGAAGATCATCGAGACGCGGACCCGGATCGAGGCGCTCCGGATCGAGGAGCAGCAGGCGGAGCGGACCGGGACCCCGGAGAAGGTCGCGCGGATCCGGCACGGCGAGCTTCCCAAGCTGCAGAAGCATCTCGCCGCGGATACCGCGCGCTCGCCGCGATACAGAAGGATTTGAAGCTCCTCAAGGAGTGAAGTCGATGAGGAGGACATCGCCGAGGTGGTCGCGCGCTGGAGCGGCATCCCGGTGCGGCGGCTCTCGGAAGGCGGAGCTCGCGAAGCTCCTGCACATGGAGGACCGGCTCCGGAGCGCGTGGTCGGTCAGGAGGCGCGCCGTGCGCGCGGTCTCCGACGCGGTCCGGCGCGCCCGCGCGGGCCTGCAGGATCCCAACCGGCCGCTCGGCTCGTTCCTATTCCTCGGTCCGACCGGGGTCGGCAAGACCGAGCTGGCGCGGGCCCTCGCCGAGTTCCTTCGACGACCGAGCGCGCCATGATCCGGATCGACATGTCGGAGTACCAGGAGACGCCACGCCGGTGGCGCGGCTCATCGGCTCGCCACCGGGGTACGTCGGATACGAAGAGGGCGGCCAGCTGACCGAAGCGGTGCGCCGCCGGGCCCTACTCGGTGGTGCTGCTCGACGAGATCGAGAAGGCGCACCCGGACGTCGCGCACGTTCTCCTCCAGGTACTCGAGGACGGCAGCCTCACCGACGGCCAGGGGCGGACCGTCGACTTCAAGAACACGATCGTCGATCATGACCAGCAACATCGGGAGCGATCTCGATCCTCGAGGCGGGCGGGGCGATCGTCCGAGAGTCATGCGCCCGCGACTCATGAGGCGCTGCGCGGCACTTCCGGCCCGAGCTGATCAACCGGATCGACGAGATCCTCGTCTTCGAGCCGCTCGGACAGGAGAGCTTCGCGAGATCGTGCGGCCTCGAGCTCAAGAAGGTGGAACGCCGGCTCCAACGACCGGGAGCTCACGCTCGCAGGTCGATGCGGACGTCCTCGATCTTCTCGCCAACGAAGGCTACGACCCCGTCTTCGGCGCGAGGCCGCTCCGCCGCGTCATCGAGCATCGGGTACAGAACCCGCTCGCGCAGGCGATCCTCAAGGGCGAGTTCAAGCCGGGCGACCGCCGTCGCGCGGCGCGCCGAGCGAAGGACGACGACGCACCGCTCCGCTTCGAGCGCGCCGAGAAGCGTCGGAGCGGTCCCCGCGGGCCGATAAGTCCGCTCCGAGGCATTTCCCGCTTGACGCTCCGAGTGGACCGACGGTAGCGTGGCGGCTCGCGCTTCCTCGGGTCGCGCCCCACCCTCCGCAATCGAAACCGCGCCCACGGCACTTCGGGGCAGCTCATGCACCTGTCCGAGCTGCTCAACGAAAAAGCGATCAGCCTCTCCTCGCCGCTCAGAGACAAGGAATCGTGCATCAAGGAGCTGGTTCAGCTTCTGGAGGCCGCGCACGGCGTGAACACCACGCGGCGAGATCCTCAGCAAGGTCCTCCAGCGCGAGTCGATGATGTCGACCGGAATCGGGAACGGCGTGGCGATCCCGCACGGGAAGACGCAGGCTCCTCGACCACCTGGTGGCGCGCGCCTGCGGCGTCTCCCCGTCGGGCATGGAGTTCGATTCCATGGACGGCGAGCCGGCGAGTCTCTTTATACTCCTGGTATCCCCCGAGAGCCTCCGGGGTCCCCACGTGAAGGCCCTCGCGCAACGTCTCCCGCCTCCTCAAGGAAGAAGTCGGTCCGAACGCTCTGGCAGAGCCGGACCCGGAGGAATTCCCTCGGAGCTCCGCGAGGCCGAGGGGCGATACATCTCTAGCTTCAGGGCGCTGGAACACCCCGTTGACGCGGGGAGCGTCCGCTTGGTACCGTTTCCCCACACCGCTGCCGTGTCCCCCAGAAAGGAGTTTTCCCTTTATGAAGTGGATGCGAGGGTCGCGGGCGGGGCATGCCCCTCCTGGGCTCCTGGCTGCGCCATGAACCAACCGGAACAATCAAGGATGCCGGGACTTACTCCCCGATCATCACAGGATTGACGCCGACAACGAGCCCGCCGTGCGCGACACCCTGAATCAATTCACCGCCATCGTCACGAACGCGAGCGGCATCCCATCACATATCACTGGAGCGCCGGCGCGGGGGGGTTTGACCGACTCGACCGGCGAGACCGCGGTCTAGGACGCCCCCAACGCAGTCGGGACCTATCCGCTCACGGTCTCGATCGTCTCCGACGATCACAAATTCTTCAAGACGACGACGTTTCAGATCTTCGTCGACAACGAGTTCTCGCGATGGACGCGAACAACGGATGTGCAGTTCGATCCGGCGCCCATGCAGCCGGGCGGCGTCCTCTTCGCGCAATTCCGGGACATCGCGACGGGCGCGGCCGACATCTACAGCCTGGCGAGCGCAGGCTCTCACCGGTCAAGCTGACGCAGGGCTTCGCAACGACCACGTCGCCCACCATGCAGTCCGACGGTCTGCAGATCGCCTTCGTAGGCCGGCGTACCTCGGCCGATTCCAACTCCATCTGGTTGCTCCCCGGTGCCGGGGGATCCGTCAATTGCGGTGCCCGCCGAGCTCGGGAATTCAACCAAGACTTCGCGAACCCGCGCAGTTCGCGCGAACGGCACTGGTGGCTCCTTTACAACTCGGATGCGGGTTCGAGGTTCAACCCAAAGCCCTGGTACCGGAACGTGGACAATCTCGGCACGCCAGCGAACCGTGTGATGAGTCAGGGCGAGGAGGGTATCGAATCGTACATGTTGCCCGCCTGGGGTCCGGACATCGACGGGAACGGGCTTCCCGATTCGATCGTCTGCGCGGGGTATACGTTTTTCGGGTCCCCGGGGTCAGATAAGCCAGGGTCTCTTCAGACTTCCTACCGCCCCGGAGCAAACCATCGGCCAGCAGTGGCTGCCCGGACAGCAGCGGCGAGCGAGCCGGATTGGTCCCCGAACGCGCAGTGCGTACCGTCGCTACACGAAGCGGAACTCCCCTGGCGGGGACCGGGACATCTGGATCGTCAACGCCGGCTCGAGCGACCCGAGCACCGCGGTCCGCGTGACGCGGCCCCGCGGACGACTCCCGTCCCTAGGTTCTGCTGCGGACGGCACCACGATCTTCTTCGCCTCGAATCGGGCGGACTACTACGGACTGAACGGCATCTATAATACCGAGCGGCGCGGGACGAACATCTGGAGCGTCACCCGGTTTGACAAGCCCTAGTCCCGAGCGGAAAGGGCCGGACCGCGAGGCCGGGCCCTCTTTCTGTACTACTGGCTCCCCGTTTTCGCTTACATCGGCCTGATCTTCTCAGGCTCCTCGGTTGAGGGGAACCGGATCCCGACCCTCTTCCCATACATGGACAAGCTCCGCGCACTTGATGGAGTATTCGCTGTTCCGGATTGCTCCTGGGGCGGGCCGTTCGCTTCACCTTCACCCGCGGCAGCGCGTTCGTCGTCACGATCGTGGCGGTTTTGATCGGCGCCGGCGTGGGTTGCTTGGACGAGATCTACCAAGGCTTCGTTCCCGGCCGCCAGAGCGATCCGCTGGATTGGTGACCGACCTGGCCGCGATCACGGCGGCGGTCGTGCTCACGCAGGTCGTCCACATCGGTCCACTCCGCGGCCGAGGACGAGAAATCAAGGAAGCGGACCGCTAGGGAGACCTTCCCAGCAATACGTAACTGAACGGAAGTATTACC
>ERZ1370068.5229-contig-426_pt1 | contig 35752 bp, 58 predicted proteins | sample MGYA00561227_ERZ1370068 | MGnify/ENA primary metagenome ERZ1370068 (study PRJEB38410, sample SAMEA6850437) | metagenome | study: Metagenomic assessment of the ecological functions of the soil: analysis of the soil microbiota associated with the... | reverse complement strand
CTTCGTTCAGTTACGTATTGCTGATCGAGACGGCGCCCGAGGCGGATGGGGAATCGAGGATGGCGTCGAGCTGCGTCTTTGCCGAAGATCGCCTGCGACAAACCGGACGTCGTGGGCGGAGGGCGACGTCGCCGTTCGTCGCATCGCGCCGGAAACGCGGTCGTGGACGGACGGCACGGACAGCAGCACGGTGAAGGCGAGCCCGACGATGTCACTCGTACTGCCGGGAAGTCCCCGATCGGCACGCCGTTCACGATCGCGCGGTCGAGCGCGTAGCTCGTGTCGTCCGACCTGGAGCTGTGGACGAAGCCGACGCCCCGCGCGGGCGCATACGCCGGTGACCCGCTCCTTCACCGCTGCCCGCTCGTGTCGAACACGTCCCTCGGAGAACGAGAGCGACACGTCCAGCGTGAAAGGAGACGACGTCCGCGAAGCTTTGCCCGCCGGCGTCGACCGCGGGACTTCGCCGCGCGGGGTCCTACCACAGCGTCGCGCTGATCGTGCCCGTCGACGTGGACGTCCAGGTCGACGGAGCCGATGTTCGTGTCGAGATCAGCGTCGGACGCCGTGTCGACGGGCGTCGCCACGACGGCGCTGCCCGGGACGAGCGGCGCCGCGCCGAGGGACCACGGGAGGCATGAGCTGCACGTCGGCGGTCGCGGCTCGGGTCCCCGCGGGGAGCCGTCGAGGAGCGCGTTCAGGTCGGCCTCGGCCGCGCGCGCGAGCCGGAAGGCTCCCGTCGGTGCGCGTACTCGAGCGGCCGCAGGCCCAGGCTCACGCCGTTCGACGGCACCTCCAGGAAGTACCGCGTCCCCGTGTCGGTCACGTTCACGTCCGTCACCTCGAGGTGCAGGCCCGACGGACCGCTCCCGGCGACGCGCTCGTACTGCCATTGGAAGCCTTGCCCGAGCGGGAGGTAGTCGGCCGGGCTGATCGCCTGCGCGTGCGCCGCCGCGGCCGGCGCGAGCCACGAGCAGCGCCGCGAGGCATCGTTCCGAGATGGTCTGGATCATGAGGGGAGAAGCGATATTTCCGGCGGCGTCGAGCGTCAGATGGCCAGGGCTCATTGGTGGGTCAGCTCGCGCGACGAGCCACGGCGACTCGCGGGGACGCGCCGGTGTCGCAGGGGATGCCGGCGATTTCCGCGAGGGCAGGCGGTGGCGGTTGTTGGGGTGCGACGATCATGAGCCGGCATCCCTGCGCACCGGCGCGTCCCCGCGCGCACCGCATCCACCGCGAGCCGACTTACAACGCCCAGGCCCGGTGGCGCAGCGGCGCCGCGTAATGTTGCCCAGCCGGGCCCGATGCGCGAGCCGCGGGGAGCGCCGTCCGCACGGCGCGAATTGCTGCTCACCGTCGTCGTGCGTTCGAGTTCTTCGGGTCCCATCCCCAGCGCGACTACGGCCCGGAGCCACGCCTTCAACCCCGACCTGGGCCGGGCACGCGCGCGCGTGCACCCCAGTGTGGCTGCTCGGCTTCATGCTGCTCTCCGGCCTCGCTAACCTCAGTACCTCATCTGGCTCCGGCGTCCGCGCGAGCGTACGCAACCTGCTAGCTGTCTGGTCCTCGTGGCAGGCGCTGCAACCTCGGCGGCTTCTGGGTGGCCTACGTGCTCGCGCCGTCCTACGGCGGACAGATCACCGTGCCGGCGCATCCACGTCCCACATCCTCGGTTACGACGAGAACGTGTTCCGTCTTCGGCGTGCTGTCGGTGATCCTGATCGCCGCGCAGCTCGTGCTGCGCGCCGCGGCCGCGGACCAGGGCGTCCGATGCAACGCGTTGAGGTCCCCGTTCTCGTCGTGGGCGCCGGGCCGGTCGGGCTCACGGCGTCTGCCTGCTGCTCGCCGGGCGGGGCATCGCGAACCTCGTCGTCGACCGCCGCGACGGGCCGCACCGCGCGCCGCAGGCAGCGTCGTAGCCCGCGTACGCTCGAGATCTGCCGCGCGCGCTGGCGTCGACGCCGGCGCGGCTGCACGCCGTGCGGCCACACGGCGGGAGGACGGCTCACACGTCGCGTGGGTGACGACGCTCGCCGGCGAGAGCTCGGCCGTCGTCTACGAGCAGCAGGGCGACGAGAACCTCCGCTACACGCCGACGCCCCTGCTCTGAACCTCTCGCAGCACCGGTTCGAGCCCGATCCTGCTCGACCGGCTGCGCGCGCGAACGGCCGAGGTCCGCTATCGCCACCAGTGGGCGTGCGCTCGAGCGGAGATGCCGACGGCGTCACCTCACCGCGTCGACGACCTCGACGCCGGGCGGAGCTACGTCGGTGCGCAGCGCGCTGCCTCGCTCGCCGCCGACGGCGCCGGCAGCCGCGTGCGCCAGGCGCTCGGCATCGAGATGATCGGCCCGGACCGGCTCCAGAGCTTCGTCATGATCCATTTCCAGGCCGAACCTGCGCGCCGCTCGTGCGCGGCGCGTCCGGCCGATCCTCTACTGGCTCGGCTCGATCCAGACTGTCCTGGGCACTCTCGTGGCGCACGACATCGACCGCACGCTGGGTCTTCATGCACGCCGTTACGATCCCGACGCGACACGGTCCGCCGACGCGTCGTACACGCCCGACGTCTGCGCCGCGATCGTGCGGCGCGCGATCGGGCGCACGACGAGCGTCGAGATCGTCGTCCGCGACGTCAGCGCCGTGGACGATGACGGTCGCAGGTCGCGGATGCGCTACCGGCGCCGGCCGCGTCTTCCTGTCGGCGACAGCGCGCATCGCTTCCCGCCGACCGGCGAGCTCTGGCATGAACACCGGCATCCGGGACGCCCACAACCTCGTCTGGAAGCTCGCGCGCCGTCGAGGCCGGCTGGGCCCCGCCGTCGCTCCTCGACACCTACGAGGCCGAGCGCCGCCCCGGTCGCGCAGGAGCAACGCCGACCGCAGCCTCACCAACGCCGCCGAAGATGCGTGGGAGGAGGCTGTGCAGGCCCTCAGGCATCCTCCCCGGCGATCGTGCCGGCTCGCAGTGCGCGGCATGCAGGCTGCCCTGGCTGGTCCGATCCGGCCGCGAACCGCGCTGCGTGCGAGGCGCGATCGGCGATCGAGCCAGCAGCGGGAGCACTTCGACATGTTCTTCCGGCCTGCAGCTGGGCTTCAGCTACAGGAGGCGGCGCGCTCGGCCCCGACGGCTCGCCGCCGCCCGCGCGCGCGAACCCGGTACGCGCGGACTTCGCGCCCGACGACGCGGCCCTTGGTCGCCCGCGTCCCGCACGCGTGCAGGCAGGAGCGCGCGGGGCGGCGCTGCGTCTCGGCGCTCGACCTCCTCCCCTACGACGGGTTTCGCGCTGCTGGCAGGGCCCCAGGGCGCACGGCCGACGCTGGCGGGAGACTGCGGTCGCCGCGATCCGCGGGCCGCCGATCCGCTGTCTCTCGATCGCCGGACGGGACTTCGCGGATCCTGAGGGGGCACTGGGCGTCGGTGTGCGGGATCGGCGCCGGTGGTGCGGTGTCGTGCGCCCGATCGCGCGTGGCATGGCGGGCGCGCTCGGCGCCCGGCGATCTGCGGGCGCGCTCGCGGCGCCGTGCGCGTCCTCAGTCGCGCCTGAGGCCTTCCATCCAGCCCAGGCCGATAGCAGCAACTCGGGGTCGCAATGGACGCTCCACAGAGACCATCGCGCAGTTCGCGCCCAAGATGCTCCAGAGACGCGTCGACCGCTGGCTCGAGGCGGGAGCGCACTTCGCGGAGAAGAAGAAGTTCGAGCCCGACGTCCTCGCCCACTCGCGGCTGGCGCCCGATCAATACGAGCTCGACGCGCCAGGTGCAGTCCGCGTGCGACGCCGCGAAGTACGCCGCCGCCTATCTCTCGGGCAGACAGGCGCCGTCGCATCCGGACACCGAGAAGACGATCGCCGAGCTCGCGCGCGCGCATCAAGACCTGCGTGCAGTACCTCGAGAGCGTGAAGCCGTCGGCGTACGCCGAGGCCGCCGAGCGGCGCGTGTCGCCGCCGTGGCTCCAGGGAAGTGGTTCCGCGGCGCCGGACTACCTCGGCGCAGCTCGCCGATCCCGAACTTCTACTTCCACGTGGCGACGGCCTACGCGATCCTGCGTCACAACGGCGTCGAGCTCGGCAAGATGGACTACATCGGGTCGATGCCGTGCAGGACGCCTGACGTGCGGCTCGAGCGCATTCCCTGGACGGGGATCGACCCGCCAGCCGAATCGCTCCTGCACGACACCCTCGCTGCGGGCCGACGTCTTTCGCTGGCGACGGTCGGACGCGCACTTCCATGCGGCGCACCGCGCGACCACGACGAGCCGCAACATGGGTGGTCGAGGGTGAGATCACCTTCGGCGCCGACGGGGCGGATCTCCGGCTCGGCGCCGGGGATCGCCTGATGCTGCCGGCGGGCGCAATCCACCGCCGGGCCGGCGCGGTCGGCGCGACCTACCTGATCGGCCAGCGCCGGAGCTGACCGGCACGGCCGGGGCGCTGCGCCCCAGGCCCGGGTGCTTGACTTGTCTCAAATGAACATTTGAAATCCCCAATTGAAATGGACCGCGCGAACGGACGCCGCTCACAGCGACCGCGAGCGGCTCTCGCAGGCCGGCCTCGAGGTCTTCGCCCGGGACGGGTTCCGCGGCGCCAGCCGATCGAGCGCATCTGCCGCGCGGCGCCGGCGCGAACATCGCGGCGCGCTATTACCACTTCGGCGACAAGCGTCGGCTCTACGCGGCGGTGTTCGCGGACGCCGAGCGTCGTGCGCTGGCGACGCGGCCCCGCCGAGGCGTCGCGCCGGACGGGCGCCGGAGGCGCGCCTGCGTGCGCACGTCGCGTTCGTTCCTCCACCGCCTGCTGGATCCCGAACCGGCCGGCGTGGATGGCGCAGCTCCTCGCGCACGAGCTCACTCGACCGCACGGCGCTCGATCGGCATCGTACGCCGCCGCATGCGGGCGAATCACGAGCAGATCGCCGACGGTGCATCCGCGAGCTCGCGCCCGGCGCGCGGCGGACGCGGTCCGCCTCGCCACGCTGAGCGTCAGTCGCGCAGTGCGTCTTCTACCGCCACAGCGCGGCGATCGTCAGCCGCCTCTATCCCGACTTCGATCCGGCTGCGGCGAGGTCGAGCACCTCGCCGACCACGTGACGCGGTTCTCGCTCGCCGGGCTGGCGAGCCTGCGCGGGCGCCGCAGGACTGCCCGCCCATGAGCCTCGACTCCGTTCGTCGCGCTGGGTCGGGCGCATCGCGGCCTCGCGTGCCGCCGTCGTCGATCCGTCCTCGTCGTCGTGCTCTTCCGCCGCCTCGCGGCCGGCGATCCGCCAGCGCCGCCGGCCGTCCGAGCGGTCGCCCGTCGCCGCCGAGGCCGGCGCGCACCGGCGACATCGCGTCGCACCTCGACGGCATCGGCACGGTCACCCCGCGCGCGACGGTGACGGTCCGCACCCGCGTCGACGGCGAGCTCGTCGCGGTCGCACTTCCGGAGGGCCAGCACGTCGCGCGCGGCGACCTCCTCGCCGAGATCGACCCGCGGCCGTTCCAGGTGCAGCTCGCGCAGGCCGAGGGCCAGCTCGCGCGCGACCAGGCGCTCCTCGCCAACGCGCAGGTCGACCTGACACGCTACCGCGCGCCTCGCCAAGGACGACGCGATCCCGAAGCAGCAGCTCGACACGCAGGAGGCGCTCGTGCGCCAGTACGACGCCGCGCTCGCGATCGACCGCGGGCAGATCGACGCCGCGAAGCTGAACCTCGTCTACAGCCGCGTCAGCCGTCGCCGGTCGACGGGCCGGATCGGGCTCCGCCTCGTCGATCCGGGCAACATCGTCCACGCGACCGACGCGGGCGGGCCTCGCGCGTGGTGACGCAGCTGCAGCCGATCGACGTCGTCTTCCCGATCCCGGAGGACGCGCTGCCCGGCCGTGCTGGCGAGGCTGCGCTCGGGCGAGCGGCTCAGCCGTCGACGCGCTCGACCGCGAGGCGCGACGCGCCTCGCGCGCGCGGCTACGCTCCTCACGATCGACAACACGATCGATCCCGCGACCGGCACCGTGCGCCTGAAGGCCGAGTTCCCGAACGACGACGCAGGCGCTCTTCCCGAACCAGTTCGTGAACGCGCGCCTCGAGCTCGACGTCCACCGCGGCGCGACGCTCGTGCCCGAGGCCGCCGTCCAGCGCGGGCACGCAGGGGACGTTCGTGTGGGTGGTGAAGCCCGACGAGACGGTCGAGATGCGGCCGGTCACGGTCGGCGTCACCGAAGGCCCGGACGCGTCGGTCGACGCGGGCCTGGCTCCCGGGCGAGCGGGTCGTCGTCGACGGGCGCCGAGGGCTCCGCGACGGGATCGCGTCGACGCTCGGCACGCGCGCTGCCGCGCACGCGGGGCCGCGTCGTGAGCATCTCGCGGCCCTTCATCCGAGCGGCCGGTCGCGACGACGCTCCTCATGGCGGCGATCCTGCTGCGCGGGCGCGCTCGGCTACCGGCGCCTCCCGGTCTCCGCGCTGCCGCAGGTCGACTATCCCGACCATCCAGGTCGTCACGTTCTACCCGGGTGCCAGCCCGGACGTCATGGCGTCGTCGGTCGACCGCGCCGCTCGAGCGCCAGTTCGGGCAGATGCCGGGCCTCGCACAGATGACGTCGACGAGCTCCGACGGCGAGCTCGGTCGTCACGCTGCAGTTCGCCCTCGACCTGTCGCCTCGACGTCGCCGAGCAGGAGGTGCAGGCCGCCATCAACGCCGCGTTCACCTTACCTGCCGAAGGACCTTCCCGATCCCGCCGATCTACAGCAAGGTGAACCCCGCCGACGCCCCGATCCTGACGCTCGCGCCTCGTCCGCGACGCTGCCGCTGCCCGCAGGTCGAGGACCTCGCCGACACGCGCCTCGCGCAGAAGATCGCCGAGGTGTCCGGCGTCGGGCTCGTGTCGGTGAGCGGCGGCCAGCGGCCCGCGGTGCGCATCCGCGCCAACCCGACCGCGCTCGCCGCCTACGGGCTCACGCTCGAGGACGTGCGCACCGCCGTCGCGGCGACGAACGTCAACCGCGCGAAGGGCGGCTTCGACGGCCCCGGCGCGCTCCTACACGATCGGCGCGAACGACCAGCTCGACTCGAGCGCGGACTATCGTCCCGTCGATCGTCGCGTACCGGAACGGCGCGCCGGTCCGGCTCGCCGACGTCGCCGACGTCGCCGACGACGCCGAGAACGTGAAGCAGGCGGCGTGGATGAACGACACGCCGGCGGTGATCCTCAACGTCCAGCGCCAGCCGGGCGCCAACGTCATCGAGGTGGTCGACCGCATCACGGCGCTCCTCCCGCAGCTCAAGCGCACGCTGCCCGCCGGCGTCGACGTCGTCCGTGCTCACCGACCGCACCACGACGATCCGCGCGTCGGTCGCGCGACGTGCAGTTCGAGCTGTTCCTCTCGGTCGTGCTCGTCGTGCTCGTGATCTTCCTCTTCCTGCGCGAGCGTCGCCGGCACCGTGATCCCGGCGGTCGCGGTGCCGCTCTCGCTCGTCGGCACCTTCGGCGTCATGTACCTGCTCGGCTTCAGCCTGAACAACCTGTCGCTGATGGCGCTCACCATCGCCACCGGCTTCGTCGTCGACGACGCCATCGTGATGATCGAGAACGTCGCCCGCTACATCGAGCAGGGCACGCCGCCGCGCGAGGCGGCGCTCGAAGGCGCGCGGCAGATCGGCTTCACGATCCTGTCGCTCACCGTCTCGCTGGTCGCCGTGCTGATCCCGCTCCTCTTCATGGGCGACGTCGTCGGGCGGCTCTTCCGCGAGTTCGCGATCACGCTCGGCGTCACGATCCTCATCTCGGCCGTCGTCGTCGCTCACGCTGACGCCCATGATGTGCGCCCGGCTCCTCCGCACACGCCGCCGGAGCGGCAGGGCCGCTTCTACTCGCGCGTCGGAGCGCGTGCTGCGAGCGGACGATCGCACGGCTACGGGCGCTCGCTCCGCTGGGTGCTCGGCGCACGAGCGGGCGACGCTGCTCGTGTCGGTCGGCGTGCTCGCCCTCACGATCCTCCTCTACGTCGTCGTCCCGAAGGGCTTCTTCCCGGTGCAGGACACCGGGCGCGATCCTCGGCATCTCGGAGGCGCCGCAGTCGATCTCGTTCGCCGCGATGGCGGAGCGCCAGCGGGCGCTCGCCCGCGTGATCCTCGAGGACCCGGCCGTCGAGAGCCTCTCGTCGTTCATCGGGATCGACGGCACCGAACGATCACGCTCAACAGCGGCCGCATCCTGGTCAACCTGAAGCCGCTCGCGGACGCGGACGTATCCGGCGACCGACGTCATCCGCCGCCTCGAGCCGAAGCTCGCCGGCGTCGAGGGCATCCACCTCTACCTCCAGGCGGTGCAGGACCTGACCGTCGACGGCCCGCGTGAGCCGCACGCAGTACCAGTACACGCTCGAGGACGCCGACGCCGCCGAGCTCGCGCGCGAGGCGCCGCGCGTCCTCGACGGCGCTCCGCGCGCGGCCCGAGCTGCACGACGTCGGCAGCGAGCAGCAGGACGAGGGCCTCCAGACGACGCTCGCGATCGACCGCACGACCGCCGCGCGCCTCGGGATCACGCCGGCAGCTCATCGACGACACGCTCTACGACGCGTTCGGGCAGCGCCAGATCTCGACCATCTTCACGCAGCTGAACCAGTACCGCGTCGTGCTCGAGGTCGCGCCCGAGTTCCAGCGCCATCCGACGCGGCCTCGACGACGTCTACCTCGCCGGGCCGGACGGCGGCCGCGTCCCGCTCTCCGCGGTGACGCGCGCGACGAGACGCTGGCGCCGCTCGTCGTCAGCCACCAGGGGCAGTTCCCCGCCGTCGACGCTCTCCTTCGACGCCGCGCCCGGGACGTCGCTCGGCGCCGCGGTCGACGTCGTCGAGGAGACGATCCGCGACGCTCCAGCTGCCCGGACGGCATCTACGGCAGCTTCCAGGGAACCGCGCAGGCGTTCCGCGCGGCGCTCGCGAACGAGCCGCTGCTCATCCTCGCGGCGCTCGTCACCGTCTACATCGTCCTCGGCGTGCTCTACGAGAGCTACATCCACCCGGTGACGATCCTCTCGACGCTGCCGTCGGCCGGCGTCGGCGCCATCCTGGCGCTGCTCGCTGACCGGCACCGACTTCGGCGTGATCGCGCTCATCGGCGTCATCCTGCTGATCGGCATCGTCAAGAAGAACGCGATCATGATGATCGACTTCGCGCTCGACGCCGAGCGCGAGCGAGGGCAAGTCGCCGCGCGACGCGATCTACGAGGCGTCGCTGCTGCGCTTCCGGCCGATCATGATGACGACGATGGCGGCGCTGCTCGGGCGCGCTGCCGCTCGCGCTCGGGCACGGCGTCGGCTCGGAGCTCCGCCACCCGCTCGGCATCGCGATCGTCGGCGGCCTCCTCGTGAGCCAGGCGCTCACGCTCTACACGACGCCGGTCATCTACCTCGCGTTCGATCGCCTGGCCCGCCGCGACGCGCGCGCGACGGCGGCCGCCGGCCGTCGAGCCGGCGCCCGCGGCGAGCGCGCATGAACCTCTCCGCGCCGTTCATCCGGCGGCCCGGTCGCGACGACGCTCCTGACGATCGGGCTCGCGCTCGCCGGGCGTCGCTCGGCTTCCGCCTGCTGCCGGTCGCGTCGCTGCCGCAGGTGGACTTCCCGACCATCCAGGTGTCGGCCGCCGCTGCCGGGCGCCGACCCCGAGACGATGGCGACGTCGGTCGCGCGCGCCGCTCGAGCGCGCAGTTCGGCCGCATCGCGGGCGTGACCGAGATGACGTCGACGAGCTGCCTCGGCTCGACGCTCGATCGTCCTGCAGTTCGACCTCGACCGGAACATCGACGGCGCCGCGCGCGACGTCAGGCGGCGATCAACGCCGCGCGCGGCTACCTGCCGACGACGCTGCCCGCGAGCCCGAGCTACCGGAAGGTCAACCCGGGCGACGCGCCCGATCCTCATCTTCGCGCTGACCTCGGACACCGTCGAGCCCGGGCGAGCTCTACGACGCCGCGCTCGACGATCCTCCAGCAGCAGCTCTCGCGCGTCGAGGGCGTCGGGCAGGTGTTCGTCGGCGGCGGCTCGCTGCCCGGCCGTGCGCGTCGACGCTGAACCCGCAGGCGCTCACGCGCTACGGGCTCGGCCTCGAGGACGTCGCGCGGCGCTGATCGCCGCGACGACCGTGCGCCGCCCGAAGGGCTCGCTCACCGACGGCGACCGCACCTGGCAGATCGAGACCGACGACCAGCTCACGCGCGCCGAGCAGTTCCGCCCGGTCGTCATCGCGCGCGACGGCGACGCGCGTGCTCCGCCTGTCCGACGTCGCGACGGTCACCGACGACGTCGAGGACCTGCGCGCCGCCGGCTTCGCGAACGGCAAGCCCGCCGCGCTGCGTCGATCCTCTTCCGGAGCCCGAGCGCGAACATCATCGAGACGCGTCGACCGGGTGCGCGCGCTCGATGCCGCGGCTACGCGCGTCGCTGCCCGCGCCGATCGACCTGTCGATCGTGCTCGACCGGACGCCGCCGATCCGCGCGTCGCTGCGCGACGTCGAGGCTGACGCTGCTCGCCTCGGTCGTGCTCGTGACGCTCGTGGTGTTCGCGTTCCTGCGCAACGTGCGCGCCGCGCTCATCCCGAGCGTCGCCGTGCCGGTGTCGCTCGTCGGCACGTTCGGCGTCATGTACCTCTGCGGCTACAGCCTCGACAACCTCTCGCTGATGGCGCTCACCGTCGCGACCGGGCTTCGTCGTCGACGACGCGATCGTCGTGCTCGAGAACGTCACGCGCCACGTCGAGCAGGGCATGCCGCCGCGCGAGGCGGCGCTGCCAGCGGCGCGCGCGAGATCGGCTTCACGGTGCGTGTCGATGAGCGTCTCGCTGGTGCGCCGTGTTCATCCCGCTCCTCCTGATGGGCGGCATCGTCGGCCGGCTCTTCCGCGAGTTCGCGGTGACGCTGTCGGTCGCGGTCGGCATCTCGCTCGTCGTGTCGCTCACCACGACGGCCATGATGTGCGGCGCGCTCCTGCGCCCGCACGCGGACGAGCGCGCGCGGCCGGCTCTCGCGCGCCGCGGCGCGCGCGCTCGACGGCGATGACGCGCGGCTACGAGCGGAGCCTCGGCTGGGCGCTCCGCCATCCGCGCACGATGCTCGTCGTGACGCTCGCGCACCGTCGCGCTCAACGTCGCGCTCTTCGTCGTCGTGCCGAAGGGCTTCTTCCCGCAGCAGGACGCGGGCCGGCTCACCGGGCACGATCATGGCGTCGCAGGACATCTCCTTCCAGGCGATGCGCGACAAGCTCGCGGCGGTGGTCGGACGATCATCCGCGCGCGACCCGGCGGTCGACAACGTGATCGCGTTCACGGGCGGCGGCGGCGGCGGCGGCAACGCGAAGAACACGGCGCGCATGTTCGTCGCGCTGAAGCCGCGCGACGAGCGCGGAGCTCGACGCCGACGAGGTGATCGCGCGGCTGCGGCCCGCGCTCGCGCAGTCGCCGGCGCGCCGACGTTCCTCCAGCCGGTGCAGGACCTCCGCATCGGCGGGCGCCCGAGCAGCTCGCAGTACCAGTACACGCTGCAGGGCGAGCGCGTTCGACGAGCTCTCGGCGCCTGGGCGCCGCAGCTCGTGCAGAAGCTCCGCACCGTGCCCGGCCTCGCCGACGTCACGAGCGACCAGCAGGACCGCGGCCTCGAGGCGTCGCTCGTGATCGACCGCGACACGGCCGTCGCGGCTCGGCGTGTCGCCCGCGCTGATCGACGACACGCTCTACGACGCGTTCGGCCAGCGGCAGGTCGCGATCACGTACACGCCGCTGAACCAGTACCACGTCGTGCATCGGAGGTCGCGCCGCGCTTCTGGCAGCGGCCCGACGTGCTGCGCGACCTCTTCGTGCCGCTCGAGCCGGCGCGCAGGTGCCGCTCGCGGCCGTCACGCGCTACGCGACCGGCCGACGACGCTCGCCGTGAACCACCAGGCGCAGTTCCCGGCGGTGACGCTGTCCTTCAACCTCGTGCCCGGGACGTCGCTCGGCGACGCGGTCGAGCGCGTCGAGGCGGCCGCGCGCGAGATCGGCATGCCCGCGACGCATCCGCGGCAGCTTCCAGGGCACGGCCCAGGCGTTCCAGGCCTCGCGTCGCGAACGAGCCGCTGCTCGTCGCTCGCCGCGCTCGTGACCGTCTACATCGTCCTCGGCATGCTCTACGAGAGCTACGTCCACCCGGTGACGATCCTCTCGACGCTGCCGTCGGCGGGCGTCGGCGCGCTGCTAGCGCTGCTCGCCTGTCGGCATGGACCTCAGCGTGATCGCGCTCATCGGCATCATCCTGCTGATCGGCATCGTCAAGAAGAACGCGATCATCGATGATCGACTTCGCCCTCGAGGCCGAGCGCAGCGCAGGCGAAGATCGCCGGAGGACGCGATCTACGAGGCCGTGCCTGCTGCGCTTCCGGCCGATCATGATGACGACGATGGCGGCGCTCTTCGGCGCGCTGCCGCTGGCGCTCGGCCGGCGGCGTCGGCTCCGAGTTCCGCCGTCCGCTCGGGCATCTCGATCGTCGGCGGCCTGGTCTTCAGCCAGATGCTGACGCCTACACCACACCGGTTACTTATCTTTACATGGAATCGCTGCCGGCTCTATTTCTTCCCGCCTGCGCCAAGCCGAAGCGGCAGCCGCTCGCGGCAGAATCAGTGTAGGAAGCGACGATGCAGTTGCGCCTAGAAACAGTTGGTGACGAAATACGCGAAAAAATATTTTACCTGGCGATTTCCGCAGCTGAGCGTGCTGATTTTCGCTTGCAGCGTTGGTCCCGACTATGCGGCGCCCCGCGCTCGAAACTCCGGCTGCCTACAAGAAACCGAAGCCGCGAAAAGTTCACGTCGCTCGAAGACGTTGTGAGCGAAACTGGTGGGAGATCTTCGCCGACCCCGAGCTCATCGCTTTGGAACAGCAAGTCGAGATCTCGCAACCAAAACGTCGCCCAGGCCGAAGGCGCTTTCGCCAAGCGCCGCGCGCTGGTGCGCCGCGCGCGCGGCCTATTTCCCGACCGTGACCGTCGGTGTCGGGATACTCGCACGGCGCCGTCGGCGACGTCCGGCTCAAGTACGATCGAGAAACAACCGGAACCTTCACCGCGAACATTCCTTTACCCGTCGATCGTCTCCTGGGAGTGGACGTCTGGGGCCGTATCCGTCGCACCGGTCAGGATCGGCGGAAGCGACCGCCTCGGGCCAGCGCGGCGGACCTGGAAGCGGCGACCGCTGAGCGCCGCGCGCCGAATTGGCGCAAGATTATTTTCAACTACGCTCGCTGGACGGGCAGAAACAACTGCTCGACAACACCGCGGTCGCCTTGAGAAATCGCTGCAGCTCACCAATAACCGCTATCGCAGCGGCATCGCCCTCGCGCGGCGACGTGCTGCAAGCGGAGACCCAATTGCGAAAACCACTCAGGCTCCAGGCCATCGATATCGGCGTGCAGCGCGCGCAGCTGGAGCACGCCATCGCCCTCTTGATCGGCAAAGCACCGGCTGATCTCACCATCCCAGCGGCGCCAGCTAGCGACCCAGCCGCCGACGATCCCCGCCGGCGTGCCGGCGGGATTGCTGAAACGCCGGCCCGACGTCGCCGCTGCGGAGCGAACAGTGGCCCCGGCCAATGCCCAAATCGGCGTCGCCGAGGCCGCCTATTACCCAACCGTTTCGATCGATACCCATTGGCGGTTTCGAAAGCTCGAGCGCCTCGAAGCGGCTTTCCGCGATGGGTCGGTTCTGGTCCGCAGGACTGAGCGCATCCGAGACCGTCTTCGATGGCGGCTCAAGACGAGCGCAAGCAGACCAAGCCCGCGCGGTTTACGATGCCGACGTGGCCGCCTATCACCAATCCGTGCTTGCGGGTTTCCAGGAAGTCGAGGACAACTTGGCGGCACAGCGCATTCTCGCCAGCGAGGCACAAGCGCAGGATGAAGCGGTACAGGCGGCGCAGCAATCGTTGGCCGTGACTACGAATCAATACCAAGCGGGGATCGTCAGCTACTTAAACGTGGTCGTGGCGTCAGACCACTGCGCGCTCACCAATGAGCGCACCGCAGTCGATATTCTCGGCCGGCGTTTGAATGCCAGCGTGCTCCTCATCAAAGCCTCGGCGGCGGTTGGAAGGCTTCTTAGGTTAGCGGGCAAGCAGAGATGAAAAGATCGATGCACAAACTTTTGGCGGTAAAACGCAAATCTCGGACGTAGTTTTAGCACAAGCGAAGTCAGACACAAGTTCCGCTTCGACGACTTTTCGCTCAAGCGCGCGTGGTTCGCGCGCAATCTAATTGTCGAACTGAGATTTAGAATTTAGCGGTCAAGGACAAATTTTGTAGTCGAAGGTCGATGATTTCTTTGACGTCGCGAGCAGCCAAGTTTTCCGGTAGCGGCTCGGGAGCCGCGCCGAGCGCGGCGATTCGTTCGTTGAGTGTCGCCAGGTCGGCATACCGGCGCTGATATTCATCGAGCCGATCCGTGCAGCTTACGATGCATTGATCGATCCGAGCGAGAGATTCTTTCAATGCCGCTTGGTCTCTGGCGAATTGTTCGCGCAATTGTGCCACTTCGGCCTGCAAGGTTAGCTGGGCCAACGGGCGCACTCGCTCTTCGATCTGCGCTTGCATGTCGTGCAGCGTCTTCAAGAGTCGGTCGTAACAAGAGTCCTTCGCCGGCAAGATTGGGATTGGGGTCAGCTAAAGGCGCGAACGCCGCCGGCGTACCGGGTGTGGGCATTGCGGGTGCGGGGCTCTTTAGCGAATTTAACGCGGAGTGAATGCCGGAGATTTTTCCAGCACCTTGCCCCGGTCATCTAACAAACTCTTGCAGTTGCTTGATTGGATCTAAATCGTCCACCACTCAACTCGCCAAGTACGCGATAACGGAATTATTTAGCGCCGCCAGGCCGCCGCTCGAAGGCTGACTTCGCTGTTATCGGTCAAGCTCATCGATTTGGTGGAAACCAATTCCAAAACGTCGGTCCGGCTAAGCGCCAGCTCCGGCCAATGCGATTGCCGGGAATAACGCCTCTTTCAGCAAGCTTATACACGGTTTTAAGGTGTATTTTTAGAAGCGCGGCGACTTCTGACGGTGTCATGATTTCTTCCATTCGATCATTCTCCTTTTTGTTACAAAATAGCGTAAAAGTTCGTCGATGCAGTAGCTTGAGCATGTCTCATGCCAAAGCCTTTTGAAATATATTCCATCCGAGTTAACACCCCAATTTTCCAAAGATTTCCTACGTGATACTGAAAAATGTAAGTAACGGCGCTAAAACGCGGTGCTTGCGCCTAGTGCGGACAAAATTGGCCAATTAGGGCAGTTTTCGGCAGGTGCTTAGTGATTTTCCTTAAAAGAAAGCCCGCTTCCTCGCGGTCGGTGCTATTGAGGCAACCGCTTCCGGCCAACCGGTTATCGGGAGATCATGCGGACAATTTTGACAAAGTCTTACGAATGACTGGCAATTATTAGTCCGGAGTCCATTCGGCTATGGCTATGGCGCGCCTGAACCTGAGCCAATTGCTTTTGCCATTTCTTAGAATATTCATTGCGCGTGTCGGCGCTGATCGCGCTCGTCGCGGGGAATTTATCGCGCCATTCCCACGGCCGCACCGCTTCGATAATCATCCGCGAATTATGGCCCTTCTGTCCGGGCGGAATGATCGGATCAGAGTGGTCCACTCCAAGCTGCGTCGCAGAATATCGACCGACGTCGCGGGGTCGGAACGCGTCGCCATCGCCCAAAGCACTTCATTGACATCGGTGATATCGATGTCCTCGTCAACGACGACAACGTAGCGTCCCAGATAGGCGCCGGCGTGGCATTGGCAGGCGACTAGAGCGGCCTGCTTCGCATGGCCCGGATATCTTTGTTTAATCGCGACGACAATCATAAATCGCCATGCGCCGGCGGCGGCAGGTAGACGCCTTTGATGTCCGGCACACCGGCTTGCTCCATGCCGTTCCAAACCGTCGCGGCGCGCAAGCAGGAACGATACATGCCGTGAATCGTCGGTTTGAATGGCGCGGCGCCGCAGATGATGGGATCGTTGCGGTGGTAAAGAGCCTTGACGCGAACGAACGGTTCGGCTCGCCGGGCGCTGGCGTAATAACCGGGCCATTCGCCGAAAGGACCTTCCTGCATCGATTCGCCGGGAATGATTTCGCCTTCGATGACGAGTTCCGCGCTGGCTGGAAAATGCAATCCGGTTAACGGCCCCTCGATGACATCGATAGGTTGGCCGATCAATCCGCCGGCCCAGTCATATTCGTTGACCGCACTAAGGCACAGCCTGAGACGCCGCGATATAAAGCAGCGGATGCTGACCAAACGCCATCGCCACCGGGAACGGCTTGCCGGCCTTCATCGCTTTTTCATAATGAATCTTGCCGTGCTTTCCCGGTGAGATGTAAAGACCGACCTTGTCCTTGTCCTGCAGCATGACGCGGTAGCAACCGACGTTTTCGGTGCCGGTTTCAGGATCGCGGGTAACCACCAAGTGCGCGGTGCCGAGATAGCGGCCGCCGTCGCCCGCATGCCAGCGCGGCACCGGAAACTTCATGAGGTCGACTTCGTCGTCGCGCTCGATGTTTTCGAAGACCGGACCGCTCTTAACCACGTTCGCCTTGATCGGCTGCATCGCCCGCAACTTCGCGCGCAGGGCATCGATCAAAGGAATGGTTTTTAAATCCAACGGCAGGTTCAGCGTCAGAGCAGTGCGCTCAGGGTTTCGAGCATGTTCGCGAGGACGCGGCGGTTGGGGTCAAACCCTGGAACTTGGTCGAAAATAACCGCCGGCGGCGTGGAAATTCTCTCGAGAATTATTTCCGTCAGAGCGCCGATTTCCAAATCCCAATGCGCGCCGGAGATTTGCTCCAATTGCTCGAGCTTTTGACTTCCTTGAGCCAGTCGCGCAGATTACAGGACTCGGTCGTAGTCGGTCTAACCGCCGTGGCAGTCGCCATAACGTTCTCCTTAGATAAATCGTCTACGTTACTCGACGAGCTTCACCGTGCCGGGATGAAAAATATCCGCCGGCGCGATGTTTCTCGCGCGTAATGCCTTGAGCATGACAATAACTCAGAAAAGTATCGAGCACATGCCGGTTCGCCTCGAGTCCATACGCCCAGGGATCCGTGCTAAAAATCCGCTGCTCCTCGGTCAGATAATGATTGGGCCACGCTTCGACCAAGCTGGAATTGCCCGCCGCCAGCGCTGCGCCCAGCGCTTTGCGTCGGTGTAAAGCCGAAATAGCTTCTCCGGCAATTCGGGATAGCGGTCTGCGATATTTTTTTGCAACGCCAGCACGTGCATGATCGGTAAGATTTTGGGTCTTGTGAAAATAGGCTGCTTCGACGTCGCGCGAGTTTCCAAACAATCTTTGCACCGAATCGTTGGCCAGCAGAGTCGGAAGCTGCGACTCGGTAACACCCAACGCATCGACTTGGCCGTCGAACAGTGCGCGGCAAGCCCGCTCGGACGTATTCTTGCCGCTGTTTTCGATCAGGCGGATTACGGAGCCGTCGCGCGGCTCGACCGTTGCGCCGGGATCGTGGTCATCCCAATGATGCATCGAAGCGACATACCATTGCGAATTTTTCGCCGACACGCCGTATTCGTCGACCAGCATCCCGCGCATCAAATCGCCGCGGTCTGTACCCAGCGAAGAAAGCCGAGTTTCTTGCCGTTTAAATCCGCGGGTTGGTTAATGCCGGAATTTTCCGGACGAAAATAAAGCCATGACGAAACATGCGCGACGGAAAACCGGCACCGCGACGAACTCGGCTTTGCTCCTCGAAGTGTAGTAAATCAATTCGCCGAGCGACATCTCGGAAACATCGTACTGCCCCTTGAACATGCCCGCGAACATCCCCGGCACATCTTCAGTCTCGGTGACGTCGAATTCAAAGCCTGGAATACTTTTTGTCCGCGCAGGATGGGCAGTGTTCCGTCATAGGCGCGGCTCGCGAGGCGAATTTTATAGGAGGAGCCATAGTTCCTTTACGGCGTAGTCGAAGGAAAAGATCGCGAGCGGTTAGTTTGTCGATTCTTCGCGATGAAGCTGCAACGAATCCATGATCGGGCGGTCATTGATAGAAAACAGCACCGCCTCGTCATTCGAGAGATTCTCGTGCGCATGCCACTGCCAGAGCGGTACCACGAAAGTGTCACCCTGCTGCCACTCCAAGTAACCCTCGCCAACTCGGGTCCGGCCCCGGCCGCGAGACTACGTGATAGATCGCCGTGCTGGTGTGGCGATGCGTTTTAGTGGACTCTTTGCCTTTGAAAAGCTGCACCTCGCAGGACATCGTCGGATAGGTGTAGCCGCCGGTGACGGGATTGATATAACGCAGCAACCGCCCGTCATAAGGATCGCGGTCGCCGTCGCCCATCGCTCTAAGCGCCGCGTGAGTGTCCTTCCAAGCATAACGAAACGGTACGCCGCGCGAATGGCTGAGCTCTGTTTTCACCGGGCGCGCAAAGCCCATTCGGCTAAGCGACTCGCCAGTTTGGCGCGTGATCGGCTGTTCAGGAAATTCCGCGTCTTCGAAGAAGAGAACATTGAACGATTGAATCAACGGCCCGTCCAAGCCGTCCAGCCAAATAATCGGGTCTTGCGACTCGTTGTGATGGTCGTGCCAGGTCCAGTTGGGCGTGAGAATCAGGTCGCCCTCTTCCATGAAAAATTTCTCGCCATCGACCGCCGTATAAGCGCCCCGGCCTTGCACGACAAATCGGATCGCCGCCATATTGTGCCGGTGCGCCCGCGCCACTTCGCCCGGATTGACGATCGAAAAAGTCACTTGCAGGGTATGCGAGGTTGATTTGATCGGCAGATGTGGGCTCACCAGCCGGATGGCGCGCCGCTCGGCTTGTTCGATACCGATCGTCTCGCTCGCTTTGAGCAGGCCATCGAGAAGCGGCTGCCACTTCCATAGATAGGGTGCCTCCGAGGCATGACCCGGCACGCGGGTGCGCCAGAATCCGGATAGTTGGTTTTTCTCCAGTTGGTTGTCGAGTTCCTCGAGCTTTCATCCCTCAGCTTCCCCTCTCGAATCGTCAGGACGCCTGGGACATCGCGTGGGCCATGCCGCCAAAGTAAGCGCGATGGAGGTCCATCGATTCCTTGGCGGTCGTCGAGCACTTCCTGCTCCCGGCCCGGCGCGACATATTTTCGAGGACGTCGATGAACATGTCGGAATGCTTTACGTCGGCTTTGCTATGGGCGGTGAAGTTCGGCATCTGAGCGTCAGTAAAATTTCAGATCTCGCTTCCAAATCTTGTATAGCTGAGTGCAGTTGCCGCCGCCGATGTCACCGAGCAATCGATCGTCATTGGTCCATTCGGCGATAGTCGAAGCCGCAATCGCCTCCTGCCAGGGACGCTGACGCGCAATCCAAAACCAGGCGTAGATCGCCGCCTTGGTCGTCGGCAACGGCTCGGCCTGAAGCACATCGTCCACGCTCAGACCTACTTCCTTGCCTTGACGAAAAATTAGATCCAGATGACCGTGTTTTGAATGTCTCGTCTTCGACCAGCTCCTCGTATTCATGCTCCATGATGCGCTGCTTGACCTCGAACTCCGGACAGTTGGCCGCCACCTGCGGCCAAAATTGCGCCGCTGGACGCACATAAAGACCCAGTTGCAGCACGTAAATCCGCGCTCGCGCTGTCGTCATGGGAGTAGAGTAGAAATGCTTCATCTCCGGCGACAAAAATAGGTAACGTACGCAGTCACCTAGTTTTTGCCGCCATTCTTGTGGTTTCATGAAAGTCCTCCTGATCGCATTCTCACTGAAATCATGCGTGGATCGCGTCCACAGCGAATTTCGACCTTCAGCGGCCAAACTGTGCGGCTCGTGCATCCTGTCGATTTTTAGCACTAGCCGATCCGAAAAAGCAACGTCAGGCACATAAGGCAACCGTTGATGCAGACCTTATCTTGTCGGCCTAAGCGAACAGAATGGGATTTGTACAGGTAGATTGTAACACTTGTCTAACGCGATGGACCGCCAGGCCATATAGAATCGCAGCGGAGCGATTGCCCAGTGGATTAATTTTGTTTTGGCGAGCGGCGTAGCGCTAGGGTAGCTTCCAGGCGGTGGCTATTGATCTTAGTGCGCCTGGCTTGCCTCAGTTGGCGTGGGGAAATAGCGTAGAAGCACGGTCTGGAGCTGATGCAGCGAGACCGGCTTGCTGATTACTTCGCGGGCGCCGAATCGTAAAGCCGCTTCCCGGTGGTTTTGCGCCATCCAGGCAGTGCAAATTATAATTGGGACATCTTTTGTAACCACGCTCTCGCGCAGACAAACCGTCGCCTCGATCCCACTCATGCTCGGCATGCCGAGATCCATGAAAATCAGGTCGGGTTTCTCGGCTCAAAGCCTTTTGCACGCCCACTTCCCCATCATCTGCTTCGATAACCTGAAAGCCCAAATGGCGAATAATCGTGGCGAAGAGCTCGCGACAATCGGTGTTATCTTCGATGACGAGAACTTTATAGGCCATGGGAAGTTGTTTAAGCAGAGCCTGTGCCAACAAGACGTTTTTCTAAGTAATTGTAATTTTTGCAAATACCGCGGTGACGTTGTGCGTTGGCGAGCTCAGGTGTCGTAAATTGACACGGCCGATGACACAAAAGGTAACAGATCAGTAATTTCGGCACCCCGAAAACGAGCTATAATCTACAAGCTAACTTGCCAAAGAGTTATTTACGCCAAGCGACGCCGTTTTCATCTTCGATGCCCTTGCTTCTTGCCGCCGTCGATTACCCCCAGAATGCCGCGCCCCTGTTCGGTCTCAACGATTACGACTTCGATCGGATTGGCCGTAGCACAATGGATAGTGCACACCTCTGGGACCGTTTTAATCGCGTTGAGAACGTTCACCGGAAAAAAAGCGCGAGCGCGTTACTTGGCGAACTCGATCATCGCCCCGTCGGTTCCCGCGCCAACGCACCAGCGACACCGAACGCCTCGCAAAAAGCGACGCCAAATTTGATCCCACGAACGGTCTGCACTAGAGCCTCGTGAATATCTTCGACAGTTTTGACCAAGTGGCTCTGGCCTAGCATGACGTAGGCGCCGTCGCCTTTATCGATGTTAACCGTGAGGAGTCGTAACTCGATTCATTGAAGCGTCCCTCGTCGACAATCACACTTTGCCTCTGTGAAATTATAATTATAGAGAAGGCAATAAATTACAGCTGAAGCAACATGCCAACAAGTAAATCGCGAAATTTTATGATATCGCGCTTGAGATTTCGTAATTGTTGAAAAACCAGGCCCGATTACTGTTTCAAATTTGCCACCCAAGGAAGCTACTGAAGGTGAACCGAGTTTACGCTGCAATTATCACCCAGATAACTAACTATTTTCTGGCGACGGCAGTCGCCGTGAAGCGGAATGATTTACTGGGTCATGCCCCCGCCACTGCCCGCCGGACCTAAAAATTGCCGGTCACTTTTGGCCGGACTTGTAGCAGATCCACCCCGCTCGAACTCTCGGACAATTGTCAAATTATCGCCCCTAGTGTGAATAAATTCAGGCTTTTGGCTTCCCTTCGAAAGTCGATCACTCTCGAAGAGATTTCGTTATTGCCCTTGACACCCCCGGGCACCATCCTTAACTTGAAAAAACTTGCGTCCATTTGCCAGCGTAAGTCCCTGAGTAAATTCGACTATTGATGAGAGCTCAAAAGCCTGACCTCTGGCTCGTAAAATTCTCCAAAAAAGACGGCAATTTGATGCGAAACATGCGAACTTAGAGAGGGTTAGCAACGTCTAATGGGAATGGATGTTGGCTCATTAAAATAAGGAGAGAATTATGTCACCACCATTCGATACCGAAAGAGAAGCAAATGAAGGTTTGCGCAATGAGGATCTCGGTGTCGTACAGCTACCGGAGCAGGATCAGGATTTTCCAGCTCAGATCGAAGCCTCTGAGGAAACCGCCAATGAGGAGGAGGCCGAGCCCGACAAGGCCGATACGTCGGTCAGTTCGGTCCAGCAGTATCTTCAGGATATCGGCTCAGTGCGGCTCTTGAGTCGTGAACGGGAGATTGAGCTTGCGAAAGAAGTAGAAAGTGCTACTCAGCAGATTTTTGAGGCGCTCTTTTCCACGCCCTTTGCTTTGCGCCGCATCGAAGCGCTAGGAGCGGCCCTCAGTGCCGGCGAGCTAGAGTTGCGTGAAGTAATCGCCAAGTCGGATGATGAAGACGAGGAGCGCGAAACCAACGTCGATCTCAAACCGTTACTAAAGCAGGTAGCCAAGCTCGCGCGGCTGCTCCGGCAATGGGATCGAATCCGCGCTGATTTACGCCGGGCGCGCTTGTCCGAGCAGACGCGCAATCGTCTATTGCGAAACGAACATGCCCAGCTGGTGAAAATCTTCGGCGTGATCAAAGCGCTGCGCCTTTCTTCGGAACAAATTGAACGAATGATCGGGCAATTGACCGGACTGACCGAGCGGATGATCGGACTCGAAGCACAAACGCGAGGCCATTCGCGGGCCAAAAAGACGCGCGCTATCCGAGATCCGGCGGATCGAACAAACCGCCGGACTCACGGCCGATCAATTGAAGGAACAAACTCGGCGCATTCACGAAGGTGAAGCCCGTGTCAAAGCGGCACGGAAGGAATTCACCGAAGCCAATTTGCGTCTGGTCGTCAGCATCGCGAAGAAATATATCAACCGTGGTTTGAGTTTTCTCGATCTCGTTCAGGAGGGTAATTTGGGGTTAATGCGGGCGGTGGAAAAGTTCGATTACCGACTTGGTTTCGCTTCTCTACCTATGCGACTTGGTGGATTCGACAAGGCATTACCCGCGGGCTGATCGACACCGGTCATACAATTCGCGTCCCGGTGCATCGTGTCGAGTCGCGCAACAAGGTGATCCAAACGGCGCGCGAGATGCAACGTAAATTGGGCCGCGATCCACGCCCCGAAGAACTCGCCAAAGAAATGCGCGTGTCCGTTGCCGAACTGCTCAAGCTCGTGCAAACCCAAGGCGAGCCTGTTTCATTGCAAACTCCGATCTGGGAAGACGGTGACGAGCTCGAGACTTTGTCGAAGATCGCATCCGTCCCCAGCCAGAGAGTCAGGCCTTGGAAGGGCTATTTCAGTCCGAAGTGCGAAAAGCTTTAGCGGTTCTGACGCCGCGACAGGAGACCGTGTTGCGCAAGCGTTTCGGCATCGAGGAAAAACGCGATTACACGCTCGAAGAGTTGGGCGACATGTTTGCGGTCACGCGCGAGCGCATCCGTCAGATCGAACAGAAATCGTTGCAAATTCTACGCAACCCGACGCGACGAAAGCCGCAAATCCCCGCCACCAAAGAAATCGCCGGTGATCCGTCGTTGAACTAACCCATCCCATCAATTTGCATTTGCCAAGGGGCGCGCTAAGCCGCGCCCCGCTGGCATTTTTAGTCCTGCGAACCTTCCTTCTTGAGGTTTTCCGGTGCTACATTGAAATAAGAATGAGCACCGAGCTCCAGCCGCCGCCAATCTCCGACGGCAACCATTCAAAAAGGTTTATGCTACGCAATCTTCGCGTACGATGCGGCGCGTTCCATCGATCTCGCCAAAGCCGAACGGCGCACGGATGAGGAAACCCAGCGGCCGACCATCGCGCACAAGAGACGCACACCGAGCTATTTCGAGTATCAACCGCCGCCCTTGAGAATGAGCCAGGACGCCAAGCCGATCAGTGTTGGCAAATTTACCACCCGCCCAAGCTCGGACGTGATGATTTATGATTTCGGCGCGGTGGCGGTTATTTATTCGCTGCCGATTGAAGGTCCGTTTGAGGACTTGCTCACTCTCAGCGAGGAGCTTTACGACAACGAAGCGCTGCTCGCAGATTCACGGTTGCGAGTTCGAAGAGCTCTGTTGAAGACCATCGGCGATGCTGCCGTCCAACCGCACCATTCCTCGGTCGTCGAGGACTACGTCATTTTCCATGTCGAGAATCTTAACGAACCGTTGAACGCGAATCTTTTTGCTCGAAGCATGCTCGTCAAATCGCCCAGATTCTTCGCGCAGAGCGTCAAACGCTTTCCGATCAGGAGGTTGACGACGCGCTCTCGGCGCGTGTTTCCTATGGCGTCGAGGATGTCACGGTGGTCGATTGGAACGCCGCGCTGCTCATCGACCGCGAAGGCGAAGATGTCCGCGCGGTTCTCGAATTCGCCAATGTGGAGTTGTTGGAGATGCGCTACGTCGATCAGAAGCTCGATCGCGCCCTCGATCAGCTTACGCGACGCTGCCACGGCGGTCGTGGGGTCTGCGGCGCGTTTTTGCCTCCTATAGCGCCGATCTGGGCAGTTTGGCCGAGCTGCAAGTCGATAACGCCACCTTATTCGAGGGCGTCAATAACACGCTTAAATTGCTTGGCGACCAGTACCTGGCGCGGGTCTATCGCATCGCCAATCGCCGGTTTCACCTCGACGACTGGGACTCGAGCATTCTGCGCAAATTACAGACGCTCGAAAGTATTTACGAAAAAATCTCCGGTCAGGCGACGAACCAGCGCATGGAAATATTGGAATGGGTGATCATATTTTTAATCGCATTCTCGATCGCCTTGGAATTTATTCATTAGCGGACGACAAGGATTCCGATTTACGATTAACGCCGCGATGGCGAAGTTAGGATGCTCTCGGAAAATGGCAAGTTTAGATTTGTCGAGCCGCTTTGGATTGTAACTCTCCAAACTCAGCGCCCGGGTTCGGCGTAACTCCTTAGAGTCGCAGATCTAGCTTGGGAATAACCAAAAGCCATTCGACGAGACGATCGCCACCGAATCTACTCGCATATAAACCGAGCAGACCTAAGGGCACAAACAGCCACGTCAAAAGCCAAAAATACCAGGACGTCGCGTACCCCATTAAGCCGGCTGCAAATGGTAGCGCGGCGATTTCAAGGCAAACCCCACTGCTAAATATCAAGAGACTTCTTTTCCACTGGCTGTTCTGCAATCGCAGGGCTTCTGAATCGCGCAGGCACAAAAGAAATCCTTGGATCAAACCCAGTTCACGATGCTTCAACTTGCGTCGCCTCCACTGACAGAGTTGCGTCGTCGCGAATGTTAAATGGGGCGCCGGATGAAAGTAACCCAATCAGACGCACAAGGGCATTCTGCGTTACGCTAAACCTGCATATGTTAGAGCCAGTCGTATGAAAATACAATCCGTGTGCGTGCCGATCACTTGGGCTCGGCAGTATTTGGAAGTTATGAGTGTACGAGACGTGCTATAAAGGATATGCGGCCTCGGATGGGCAGTTTCTCAGTGCTCCGAGAGAGTAGGCGGATCAATTTTGATTCGCACTTGATTGATAGGCCGTCTTCAACTCCAGCATGCGTTTGATCGTCTTCTTAAGAACTCGGCGCATCTTTGCAGAATCGCTTTACTTCGTCACGCTACAACGCAGCGGAATCGAGTTTGGCCGCATCGTCGTAGGTTTCCAACCGGTCCACTGCTTCGATCACTTCGTCGATGCGCTCTTCGGCCAACACCGCGCGGGCCATTTTGCGAAACTTAGCTCGCAGCACATCCCGGCTGACCATGTTGAGCGGCGAGCCGGGCGGATAGGGCTTCGAACGCCTTGTAAGCTCTTGCCGTTGGTGAGCTTCACTTCCATCGTCGTGTTGTAGTTCTGATCCTTTTTCGCATTCGGGTCTGCGTAGCTTTTCACTTTCTGCGCCAGCGCGAGCACTTTCGGATCGGTCCACAGTTTCGAGTCCATGTAGAAACTCAGATCGTTGTCGTTTTTCAACAAGCGAATCGCCAGCGAAAACGGCAGGCTGAATTGCGCGCTGGCCGTGTCATGCGGCTCGTAAATTGCGCCGCCGTGCGAAAGCGAAGTTTCGGAGATGCCGACGCGGATCTCATCGATGTCGTCCGCGCCGAAGCGGTGCTCTTCGATCAGTCTTGGTCGAGCGTGTAAATGACGCCCTGCACAGTGGCGACGCAGGGATAGAGCTTGAACCAGATGCCGCATGATCTTGAAGTCGCTGCCGAGATCGCGCGTGATTTCCTCAGGCTCGATCTGATCGGCAAAGACTTTCAAAAAGCCGCGCTTGCCTTCGATAATGGTCGGCGGCCCGGTGAGGCCGAGCTGCGCCAGCATCGCGGCTTGGATGCCGCCGCGCGCGGCGACGCCGGCGATCACGCGCTTTAACCTCTCCTCCGGTCTGATCGTATTCCATGGTGCCGCTAGAATGCATGCCGGCGATGCCGAAGGCATGCAGTATTTGTCCATCATTCAAGCGCAGCAGTCTTGCCGCCGTCGTCATCGCGCCGAAGGGAGCGCCGATGCCGTGACTATGAAAGCCTCGCTTACCGGATGAAGGCCGCACCGCCGCAAGTAAGCGATACATGACGTCGCATCCAACGACCACCGCGGCAAGAAAATCTTTGCCGGTGCATGCGCTGTTTTTCACAAATCGCAAGAGCTGACGGGAACCGTGGCGGCACCCGGGATGACCGCCGGCTGCAAAGCCGACGTCGTCGAGCTCGCAGCCTTGACCGAAGGTGGCGTTGACGAATGCCGCGTCCAGGGCCGGAACTTTGGCGCCGTAGTTGACCACGGTGCTCTCGCCCCGGCCGCCCATTTCGGCGACGTAGCGATAGGCGATCTTGTTCCACTCCAGACGTCGAGCCGATCAGCTCGACGCCGACCTGAGTCGAGAATGCAGTCCTTAGCTTTTTCAATCGCCTCGCGCGGAATATCTTCATAATCGCACCTGCGCTGTGTGGGCCGCGAGCGTTTCAGTAATGCCAGTTGTCATTTTTGGTTCTCCTCTACACTTCAAAAATTTCGCGCTGTTGATGCTTTCGCTGCAGCAGATGCGGCACGAGCTCGCAAATATCGGGACGATTAGATACCTACGCGCCTGCCCGGGGCCATAGCCGACGACCAGCACATCGGTCTCAAAGTCCAGTTAACTCCTGTTTCTCTGCGAATCATCTCAAGTTGAAAATTTCTTTGAATTCTTTGTCGTAGCGCGTAGTCCTTCGCGAGACTAATGTCGCTGACGTACAGCTTGATGCCTTTTTCTGGAGCTCGTCCGGCTCAATCCCTTTACGCGCCGAGCTGCGCCCGAAACTACGGAGAATTTTTTGTCCTTCTTCGGAGAGCGCAAAATCGATGAATAACTTACCCACATTGGGATGCGGCGCGTAGCGCCCCAAAGCGATTGGCGTGACCCGGCCGACGACGGGTGTTAAGGGTAGCGACTCCACCGGGCCACCAAGTTTCTTTGCCGCCTGCACCAAGTGATCATAGTCATTGACCGCCAGCGGCGCTTCACCTGCGCTTAGGACCTGAGGTAATCAGGGTACGCCCGGGACGAAAGCTGTGATCTTGCTTGGCGAGGCCGCGCATGAGGCGTAAACCCTTCTCCTGGCCAAGTATTTGCAGCATGCTCGCATACCATTCGGTCTCCCGGCTATCCATGAGCATTTTGCCCTTCCACTTCGGAGCGAGCAGGTCATCATAGCTTTTTGGGCAGATCCGGCGGGCTTTAACGAGTATTGGTGTTATAGGCGACGACACTGGCATTGTGATAGGCGCTGACCCAGTACACCGTCCTTGTCTTTGAAGTCATCCGCAAAAGCGCGCCGTTCCGGCGATTCATACTTTTGAAATAAATTTTCTTTGAAGATTTCGTAGAACTGAAAGCTGGTCGCCGAAATGACGTCGAACAAATGAGCGCCGCCGCGATGTTCCTGGAGAACTTTGACGACGACTTGCGTGCTGCCGAGACGCAAAAGCTTGGGTTCGACAAAGGGATATTTTTTGGAAAGCATGGACCATCGCCGTACCGTCGCGAATGTCCGGTGGTGCTGTAATAGACGAACATCCTTTTCTTCTTTGGCTTTGGCAATCATCGCATCACGGTCCTGCGACCAGACGGGAACCGCAAGCAAATTGCAAAAAGGAGACCGCAATGAACCATTGTGATTTGCGCCGGTAATTCACAATCGACTCCCTTCAACTAAGCTAATCGTCTCTTCGAATGAGCGGCACTAGGCGCGCTTCGCCTTGGCGAAGTCAGCCGCGCTTGTGCCTGCCAACCGGCCGAACACCGCGCCTTTCATTAAACCCGACCCGCCGGGATAGTTGTTAAAGAAGGATCCGCCGGTAATTTCACCCGCAGCGAAGAGTCCGCGATTACGTTGCTCGCTGGTGTCTTTGACTTCACCTTTTTCGGTGATGCCGATTCCGCCGAAGGTAAACGTTATGCCGCAAGTCACCGGAAAGGCATAGATAGGGCGGCGTGTCCAAGCGCTGCGCCCAGTTGGACTTCACCGGGCTGATGCCTCGGCGCACTTGCCGTCATGTTTCGAGGGATCGAAAGGCGCGTCGTTCACCGCGTCATTGAACGCCTCGACCGTCTTGACGACGTTTTCCCAGTCCAAGCCCGGCAATTTTTTCGCCAGTGCTTCAATGCGTGTCGGCGGAGACATGAAAGCCGCGGTTATATTCCGAGCGCAGGAGCGGACGAGTTTTGCTGTCGAAGATTTGGTAGGCCGTGCGCCAGGGCAAGCGCAACACTTCTCGGCCGCACTTCGCGTAAGTATAGCTGAAAAAATCCTCGCCCTCGTCGACGAACCGTCTTGCCGTTGATATCGACCATGATGCCGTAGGGATACGAATAGCGATGCTCGTAGGCACACTCGACGTCAGGAGCTTCCGCGTCGACCAATACCGCGTGGCAGCCGCTCCAGTGGCCGATCGGCTGCGCGCCGAGCCCCAGCGCGATATTGAGCACTTCACCCGGAGTTGTAGCGCGAGCCGCGGACTTTCACTAAATCCCACCCCGTGCCGAGATAGCGCGCGCGCATTTCCGGATTGGCCTCGAATCCGCCAGCAGCCAACACGACAGCGCGGCTCTTAAAATCCACCAAACCTTCTCTGGTTTGAACCCGTACACCGGCGACGTCGCCCTTTTTATCGAGAATCAAACCCGTCGCCCTGGCTTCATAGATAATTTCAATGCCTTTGTTCTCCGCGGTCGGGAATAGCATCTCCACCAGACCCAAACCCGCCATCGTTCACCGAGATCACTCGTCCGGATGGAAATTTAATCTTGCCGCCTGTCTTCACGGCGTGAGTGCTGGTGGAAAGGATCCATTTCACTTTCAGATCCGTCAACCACCGCACCGTTGCATACGATTGGTCGACGAGAATATTGGTGAGTTTCTTATCGGCGGCGTATTCGGTCACTTGCATGACGTCTTCAAAAACTCCGCGTTTGAATACGTACCCGACTTCCATTTTCGCGGCTTCTTCATCCGTAAGTTCCGGCACCATCGGGCGCATGTCGTCGAGACTGGTGTAAGTGAAGCGAAAGCCGCCGCCGGAGAATCGTGTATTACCTCCGCGCGCCGGCCTTGGGGCATTTGTCTAAAAGCAGCACATTCGTTCCTGGCTGCCGCGCCGCCAGCGCCGCAGTCAAGCCGGCGTTGCCAGCCCCCACCACAATTACATCGTAAAGTGATTCAGCCATTCTTCTGTTCCTCCTTAGTCATTCCAATATCGGCATCCGCTGCCACAGATGATTCCGCTGCAGCTAAAGACCGGAGACATAGGTAACAGGTGTACCGGAGACATGGGTAACACTTTTGAAGCAACTGAAGGCATAGTTTTCCCTGAATCGGAAAGGGGGAAGAGATTATGCCTTGGGGAGTGGTTAGCCTCATGTCATTGCGCCAAGAGTTTGTCCGGTTGGTCGAGAGAAAAGCAGTGAGTTTCACTCGAATTGTGCCAGCGCTATGGCATCAGCCGAAAGACCGGCTACAAGTGGCTCGGTCGTTATGGCCAACAAGGAGCGCAAGGTCTGGCCGATCATTCGCGCCGCCCCAAGCACAGCCCCAATCAATTGCCCCAGGCCACAGAACAACCGCTGGTGCGATTGCGTGAGAGCTACCCGCGCTGGGGAGCGCGCAAGATCCGCCGCCTGTTGAAAAATCAAGGTCAAACCCAGGTGCCGGCCTGTAGTACGATCACCGCTGTGTTTCATCGCCACGGGCTGATCGACTCCAACAGTCAAGCCGCCAAGCCGAACTGGCAACGCTTCGAGCGTGAGGTGCCCAATAGTCTTTGGCAGATGGACTTCAAAGGACCGCTGCCCACGGTCGGTGGTCCGGCCCATGCGCTCACCGTTTTGGACGATCACTCGCGCTTTAGTTTGTGTCTTAAGGCTTTGCCTAACCAGAAACGAGAATCTGTCCAAAAAGCCTTGACTGAAACCTTTCGTCGTTATGGGCTTCCTAACTCGATGCTCATGGACAATGGCCCGCCGTGGGGCAACGATCCTGTCTACGTCTATACACGGCTTACAGTGTGGTTGCTTCAATTGCGAATCTCGGTGAGTCACAGCCGACCGTACCATCCCCAGACCATGGGCAAAGACGAACGGTTTCATGGCACCCTTAGCCGCGAGCTTCTCGCTAAACGGCAATGGCAAGACATCCCCGATCTCCAAGGGGCCTTTGACCCATTCCGCCATCAGTACAATTTCATTCGGCCCCACGACGCTTTGGGGCTGGAAGTGCCGGCCTCTCGTTACCAAGTGAGCTTGCGCTCTTTTCCAGAGAGCTTGCCGCCCGTCGAGTATGATCCGGGAGTAGCGGTGCGCAAAGTGCAGCAAAAAGGAGAGATCTCGTTTAAAGGAAAAACCTTGAAAATAGGTCAAGCCTTCTCGGGTTATCCCGTCGGGCTTAAACCTACGTCCACTGATGGAATCTTCGACGTGGTGTTCTGTCATCACACTATTCGCCAGATTAATCTGAGAGAGCTTTTAGACTGCGAATCTCCGTTCTTCAATGACGATGATGAAAAACGGCTTTCACATTTCGCTTATAACGAACGATCTCGATCGGGTTGGACTCTGAGTATCTCCCTCCAAAACCTTCTCAGCCCAATCCGATCCACCACCATGAAAACTGTTACCTATGTCCTCGGTACCGAGATAAAATTGTCTTTAGCGTTCTCCAGATGCCGTCACGAATCCGGTTTGTGAGGAGTTGCGCGAGCTCGCCCGTATCTCTAATTTGCTCGATGTTTTGGATGGCATCGACAAGTTGTTGGGCACGGCCGCTGACACCCGGATCACCTCTTCTCAAAACCGGCAAGATTTTCCGCGTTGATTTGGGCCAGGATGCCATGAAAATTAACTATGCCTTCCTGCGCTGCTTTCTTGTATAAATCATCTCCGGTTTGAGCTCTTGCCTCCCGGACCATCGCGCCGCCGACATCACCAGAACGACCAAACATCCCAGCGCCGACCATCTTTTTACAAAGCGCACCCGACGCCAGTCTCCTTTTGTATTCCCCGAAAATAATCTCGCCTTTCCTGGGGCTAATTGGCGTTCTGTCTTCTGCTGATCTCCGATTGGTGACTCAGCAGCGCTGCCAATCTAGACGTGTCTTCTTCTTTTTCGATATTATCGACCTTCTCGATCAAAGAGTTCAGCCGGTCCTCGCTCAGCACAGTGGAGCCAAGCCTGATAAACTTTTCCTTAACCTCGTCTTGGAGAAAGCGGGTTGTAAAAAGTCCCTTTAGGCGACGGCAAATAACCGTCTATAACATTTCCACCGGCGAGAGTAATTTTCATCCTGCAAGCAAACCTTTTCTTCTTTGCGCCGTTGGATCCGGATATAGATTGATCTTTTTCCCCAGTGCCAATACGTTCCGGATCACGCCAGAGCTTGGGGATCGAGGTAGAATTTAAAATCGTTGCTGCCCTTGAGAATTCTCAGAGCCAAGGAGAACCGCAAGCTGAACTGCGCTTCGATCACTTCGGTGGGCTCGTAGATCGTTCCGCTGTGCAATCGTGACCGCTTCGTTCACTCCGACTTCGATCTTTTGGACCTCATTCGGGACTAAACTTGTGTTTCTTGAGGAGGTCATCCAAGAGCTCGATCGGTGAATGCTGACTCGCATTGACGGGAAACCGTTTAATCGCCGCATGGAGAACGGCCGAATCGGAACCAAGCCCTTCGGTAATTGGCGCCGTATTACAAGTGCCGCTAAATACTTTGAGAATGCCCCGCTTCGCCCTCGAATATAGTCGGCGGTCCGGTAAGGCCCATTGCGGCGAGCATGGCGGATCGCATTCCCCCGAACAAGCCATCCCATTGTGCACTCGCTTCACCTCGCCGCCGCTCTGGTCGTATTCCATCGTGCCGCTCGCATGACTACCGGCAATCGCGAAGAGCATGGGTCATTCTCTCATTGTCAAGACGAAGCAATTTTCCAGCAGTGGCGGCGGCAATAAAAACACCGACAACTCCCTGGGCGTGATAGCCGCGCCGCATCATTTCGGGCAGCAGGGCTCTGCCAACTCGCCAGCCAATTTCGTACCCAGCCGCCATCGCTGTGAGGAAACGTTTTCCATCAATAGGCTCCTTTCTCCGCTAGGGCCAAGGCGACCGGCACACTGGCGGCACCTGGTGTCCTCCTCCCTGATCATAATAGTCGTCCAGCTCACAACCCTGGGCGAACGTTCCATTCACAAAGACGGCGTCATCGACGGGAACCTTGTTGCCGTAATTGACAACCGTGGCAGCGCCATCGCTTTTGTTCTCGGTGATGAATCGGTAGGCGGTTTGATTCCAGTCGACGGTGGAACCAATTAATTGGCATCCCAACTGGTCCAACAGGAGTGTCTTTTCATATCGCGTCACCTCAGCCGAAAGGTGATCGTAATCCAACGCCTCCGATAAAGGCCGCGAGTTGCTGCGCAACTGTTTCATTTGAATTCATACAAACATCCGCTTCTTTTCTATTCGTTTATCGCTTCCGTTGTATATTTCGCGGGGCTCGCGCGCGCTGTTTGATTTAGACTTAATTACTGGAGCGCCCATTTTTAGTGAAATAGCCTTCGCGGCTTCCTTTACCAGATTAAAAAGTTTTCCCTGCCTTTGGCCTGCAGCCGAAACGGGAGTCAGGGTGACTGTCAGGCAGTAATGAACCTCCCCATCAGAATCGAAAATGGGCGCGCTGATGGCACACAAACCGTCCATGACCCTTTCGCCACAGCTAAACGCGACTCCGCGTTTCTTGACTCGCGCCAGCTCCAACAATAACTTTTTAGGATCCGTAATTGTCCGAGGCGTCAGACGCGTCAAAGATTTCGGTGAATCTAGGTACTTTTTCAATTCTTCCCTCGGAAGGTGAGCCAACAATACTTTGCCGGTGGCTCCGGCGTGCGCCGGAAATTGATCGCCGATCAGAATCGTATCGCGGAGGACCTCCTTGCTCTCCACCTTCTCGATACAAACCCTTTTGCCATCGCGCAGCTCGCTGAAGCGCGGTATTTTCGCCGGTCACGTCTCTCTAGTGTTCCATGATCGGTAGGGCGATCTTGCGGATGCTCAATCCTTCCCTTAGCCACGAAGCCAAGTAAGCAATACCCGGCCCTAGGCGATACAACTTAGTCATGTGATCTTGCTGGATGAGTCGATGTGACATCATGACTCTCAGCAAACGATGGGTTGTGCTCGGCGGAAATCTGAGCTTCCGACTCAATTCGAACAGTGACTGTTCCGGAATGTTCGTCTCGAAAGAAAGAGTAGCTGAATAGCGGCCTTTCCCAAGGCTCGCGCGCCTAAGACCTTATGTTCCATATTATGGAATGTACTTCTACAAAAATTTTTGCATTACGTCTACTCGGTCCATATGGCTCAGGTCAAGAACCACTGAATTCGGCTTGGATAAACAGCAGACAGCACTCAAGCTGAAAACAATCCGGCGGATTCCGCTGATGGAATCGCGCTGGCTGGTGACGCCGATGCTGCGGCGATTATGGCACTGCTGATAAAGAACTTTCGCAGGTCGATGCTGCTATGGAGCAACAATTTTAGGTTGCATGCCGAAGGACGGCGCGTCTCCTCAGTCAACCATGCCGCAGTTAGGTCGATTTTCGACCTGGGAGATTGCGATTAAACTACATCAGATATTTCACTCCCACGTCGCGTCGTCGCATCTTCTCTACGAAAGTTCAGCTCAACAAGTCACGCATCGCTGCACCATGCTGATGCCACGGATGCTGTGAAAAGACGATTGTAGGAACAGCGTAAGTATCAGCAGGCGAAGCGGGGTTTAGGCAGCTTGCAGTCACCCGAACCTTGGAGTAACTCGCGTTATAACGCCCCGCTCTCGGCGTGCACAAGCTGTAGGTTTGTCGACGGCCGGTCGATGTTTTGTTTGTTTGATCGAAGGCCTTTTCGTTTGCCGCACCGGTTCGATTTTGACCGCTCGTCGGCGTTTTGCCGAGCGATACAGCGCTTCGATAACGCGCACATCCGCAATTCCTTCGCGTCCCCGAGGGCTCTGGAGCCTGGTTGTTAAGAATACAACTGGAGAAGTACTCCAGCTCGGGCGCAAACTGATCTCGTTTGCGAAAGGTTTGCTTCCGGGTTTTGCCCTTGACCGTGACATAGAGCTCGATGGGATAAACGTACTCGTAAGCTTGGTCGAGTCGCACGTCGCCTTTCGTGCCCACCACGCGATAGCTGGCCACGTCGGCCGCGCCGAAGCTCGAGTGAGAACTGCCGCCAATCGACCGTCTGGAAAGCGCAGAAGCGCGCTGGTCATTTCGTCGATTTCTTTGAAGCGTGGATCCTTTTTGTTGGCGCTGCTGAATGCGAAAACCTCCGTGGGTTCTGCGCCGAAGAGATAGCGCGCGGCATTGATACAATAAATGCCGATGTCGTAGAGCGTTCCACCGCCTTTTTCCTTATCGGTGCGAATATTATCCGGGCGCACCTGCATGGAAAACGACGACGTGAAGAAGCGCGGATTGCCCAGTTTGCCCGAGCGCACGATCCTAACGGCCGTCATGTTAGCTTCTTCAAAATGAAGCCGATAAGCGATCATCAACTTGATGCCGGCACGTTCTGCGGCCTGGATCATCGCTCGACATTCTTTCTCGGTGACGGCCATCGGCTTTTCGCACAAAACATGAATCCCTGCCCGCGCGGCGCGGATGCTGTAATCGGCATGTAGATGGTTCGGCAAGGCAATATAGACTGCATCCACCATGCCGCTGCGTAAGCAATCGTCATATTCGCGGTACGAAAAGAGATGATCGACGTGATAACGGCGTCCGAGGGTTTTTAGTTTTTCGGATCACCGGATACCAAAGCCGTCAGTCGAGAATTCTTCCGCGCGTGCGCGAATGCCGGGAGGACGGCCACCTGAGCAATATGCCCTAATCCGACCACCGCATAACGGATTTGCCGACGATGTTTCGAAGTCGTCATTTTGATTTTTGCCGTCTCTCAAACCTACTCAGCCGCGCGCTTGAAAATTTGCGCCGCCTCTTTCAAGTCCATGCGGTTAAAAAGTTGTTTTTGTGCTTGACCCGAGCCGTTCGGAATTGAATGTCCGCGCCGTCTGAGGCTTGCGCGGTGGCTTCTCCGCTTTCGGCGTCTGTTCCGCGGGCGTCGGATCGAGCACGATGACTAGATCACCGATCAAATGATTCAGACGCATGGGGTACGGGCGGAAATTCAGCCACGCGGCGCACAGCCTCCACCGCCGACTCATCGAAGTGTTCATTACCGGACGATTGCTCTACTCGGACAGCGGAAATGCGCCCGGACCGTTCAAGATTCATTCTCAGCGCGACCGTCAATCCCGCAGATCTTTTCGGCAGGTCCCAGGCAGCCATGATGCGCATTTCCATTTGCTGTACATAAGCGTTGACGGCATCGTCCGCAGCCGCGGTTAAAAAGGGAAGAAAAAAAGAAGGGACATCGAACCTCCTAATTCC
>ERZ1370068.5777-contig-4787_pt1 | contig 35758 bp, 34 predicted proteins | sample MGYA00561227_ERZ1370068 | MGnify/ENA primary metagenome ERZ1370068 (study PRJEB38410, sample SAMEA6850437) | metagenome | study: Metagenomic assessment of the ecological functions of the soil: analysis of the soil microbiota associated with the... | reverse complement strand
TTGTACTTCGTTCAGTTACGTATTGCTCGGTAGTCAGTCCGAACGCGGCTTGAAGACGGCCGCGTCGTTCCCGCGTCGGGGCGCTGAGCGTCGCCTCCCAGCAGAGCGGCGTCCCCGGCGCCAGGACACGGCCGGGCGGCCATCACGGGCGTGGCTTAGCTCCCGAGCGGGGGCATGGCGGGGTTCGCGCCCTTGCCCTTCACTGTCGCGCTTGGCGCGGCCCGCGGCGCCAGCTCTTCAGCTGGACTCGTCCGCATGCCGTCGTGCGCGGCGCTCGCATCGACGTAGCGGAACCCGCCGCTCGACGGCGCGCCAGCCTGGTGCGACCGCCGCAGTCGCCGCCGGCGGCGGGCACGCAGGCGCCGCAGCAGCGTCACGCCGGGCGCGCCGCCCGGCCAGCTCGAGCACGCAGAGCCGCCGTACGCCGACGACGCCTGCCGAGATCGCCGAGTGGAATCCGGTGCCGCGACCGCCCGCCGCGCCCTTCCACTTCGACGCGAGCCGGTCGCGGGCCGCGCTCGGGTCGTCCTTCAGCGCGTGAGCGTCGACGAACGGCGCGGGCGGCGCCAGTCGCGCAGCCCGCGATCGTCCGGGCACGTGGCAGCCGAGCGCTCCGTCGCAGACTTCGCAGGGGTTCGCGCACGAGCACGCGGGGATGCTCGTGCTGGTGGGCTGCTGGTCGACGTGCTGCTCGTCGTTGCTCGACGTGGTGCTGCTCGTCGTATGCGTGGTCGTCGGCGGCTGGTCGTCGTCGGCATCGTTTCAGAAGTGGTGCTCGTCGTCATCGTGGTCGACGTGGCCGTCGTGATCGTCGTCGAATGCGCGCTGTTCGACGTGCTCGTGCTCGAAAGCTCGTGCTGCTGCTCGTCGTGTTGACCGGCGCCAAGGTGGTGGTGCTGGTCGACGTAGTCGTGGGCAGCGATCCTTCGCCGAAAGTAGCGCGTGAGGGCCACGGCCTCGACGGCGAAAGTGGCGAAGCCGGCCGCGACGATCTTGGCGTCGGGCTGCCGCGCGGCGCGGCCAGCGCCACGTCGTGGCCGAGCCCGATGTCCTGATCGTCGCCGCCGCCGCCGAAGTCGGATCGAGGGTCGCCGTTCACGCGAGTGGCGCGCCACGAAGAAGCGCTCGAAGCTACCGCTGACGAGCGCGTTTCCGGCGACGGTTTCGTCTTGCCGTCCGGCTGCGCGACGACGTCCTGTCGAACGCCCGCGCGTGCCGAGGGTCGTCGTCACGACGCCGCCGGTGCGACGCGTCCGGCTGCCCGTCGGAGAGGTAGCGAGCGACGACGACGTCGCGATTCGTGGCCGTCGGAACGCCGCACCGCTGACGACGATCGCGCCGCCCGGGGCGATCGTCGCGCCGAACGCCCAGATGCGTCGTCGTTCCGATCGGCGTGGTGACGACGCCTCCGGTTCCGAACATCGGATCGAGCGCGCGGTCGTATCGAAGCGCGCGACGAGCATGTGTTACGTCCCGCCGAGCCGCTCGGAACCGGCCGCGACGAGCTTCCCGTCCGCCTGGCGGACGAGCGCCTGGAAAAGCTGGGTCGAGGGGGGCGTGGCGATGCCCCTCCGAACGTCGGGGCGAGGACACCGTCGGCATCGTAGCGCGCGAGGATGGCATGGTTGTCAGCGCCGCGGGCATGGCCTGCGGTGACGATCGATCCGATCCGGCTGGAGCGACACGTCGAGGTAGGCGCCGCCCGTTAGCGAGCGTCGTGAAGGCGCGATGCCGCCGTGCCAGCTCGCGTCAGGCGCCATCGACGTCGTAGCGGGCGACCCAGCCGTCTGCGGTGCCGGCTGTCGTTTCCCACGCCGCGACGAGCTTCGCGTCGGTTTGCTGCGCGACGCCGAAGGCTCGCCCGGCGGCGACAGGACGACGCCGCCGTCACCGAACGTCGCATCGAGCGCGCCGTCGGCCGTGTAGCGAACGAGAGCGCCCCGCTGCTGGCGTTCCCCGCGGCGACGATCGCGCCGTCCGGCGGAAGTGACCAGCGCGTTCGCGACGGCAGACATGGTCAGCCCGCCGATCGGGGTCACGACCTTCCGTTGGCGCCGAACGTCGGATCAAACTCGCCGGCGCCGATCGCCGGCGACGGGCGCTCGAGCGCGACGATCGCCAGGACGATCCAACACGGAACGCGGGATGATGCGTGATCGGCGGCTCACGTGAGAGGTATCTGCTGCGCCCCAGTTCGTCAACGGCGATCTGGCTCACTTCTCCTCCGGCAGCTCCGGCGCCCACGGCCACGCCGTTCAGGTGCGAGCCGCCGTCGACGAAGAGCGTGTTGCCGGTGACGTAGCGCGCGTCGTTCGCTCGCGAGGAACAGCGCGACGCCGCCGATGTCGCTCCTCGGGATCGCCCATGCGCCGCATCGGGTTCTGCGCGAGCAGCGCGGCCGCATTGTCCGGGGTCGCATCGCGAGAACGGCTTCGTAGGCTCGGTCGCCGCCGCCGGGCAGATGACGTTGCACGAGGATGTTGTGCCGCGCCCACTCGCGCGCCGCCGTGCGCGTCGAGCGCGCGCAGCGCCTCCTTCGCCGCTGTTGTACTCGGCCGTGTACATGTGCGCGTTCACGCCGTTCAGCGAGCACGAGCGTTCGATGATCGCGGCCGCCGCCCTGGCGGCTTCATGTGCGGGAAGACCGCCTGCATCGACCAGAAGTGCGCGAGGACAGCCGCAGCCTGCAGACCGGACTGCATCTCCTCGTCGGTCTTGTGCTCGAGCCGACTGACGGTGCCGCCGCCCCAGGCGTTGTTCACGAGCACGTCGACGCGGCCGAAAGCGCGTCGACCGTCGCGTCGACCGCGGCCTGCACACTGCGCCGCGCTCGCGCGACGTCGGTCGCGACGAACGCAGGCCCGGTCCCGCCGAGCGCGTCGACCTCGCCGGCCGTCCGCGCGCCTGACGTCCGAGTCGATCTCGGCGACGCACGACCGCCGCGCTCTCGCGCGCGAAGCGCCGCGCGATCCCGCGGCCGATCCCGAAGCCTCGCGCCCGTGATCGACCGCGACCCGGCCGTCGAGGCGACCCATCCAAGAAATCGCCTCACTGCACCGCGGCACCTTCGGCGCCGCAGGGTCGGTGTCATCGCCGCGGGCGCGAATTGGCACTCGACGCGCGCAAGCCCTGCGCTCGGCGTACAGATCGGCCGAGGATCAGTGGCCCATATGGACGGCCCCGCGGTCTCGTGACGCGAGCCTCGAGCCCGCAGAGGTCGGGACCTGTGGGACGCTCCTCAACCGCCCGCGCCCGTTCGACGTCAAGACTGACCCAGGTCCTGTCGCGGCTTCCTGGCGGCCGTCTACCTGCCGATGGCCATCCTGCGCCACGTGCCGGCGCATCCCGAGTTCTCTGCTCGTCCGGGCCTCGTCGGTCTCTACGGCTTCGCGGGTATGACGCTCGGCATCCCGCTTGTCGTTCGGCAGGCTGCGCACGTACACGGTCGGGCTCGCGTTCCTGGCATCGCTCAGCGGCGGTTACGTCGCCGCCGTGCTCGGCAACAGCCAGGCGCAGCTCCCGCTGACGGGCCTCTGCACGTTCGTCGCGGTCGTCTTCCTGCAGACCGGCCTCGACGTCGCCTGCGTCGTGCCCGCGCTCGCACTCGGCCATGCGCTCATGTTGATCGTATGGCCGCCGGAGCGCGCGTGGCGATGGCGGCGGTCGTGGTCATGATCACGTCGTCGCTCGTCCTCGGCCGCGTCAGTCTGCATGACCGCTCGTCGGGTACAGCGGCCGGCTGAACGAGGCGCGTGCGCTGGTGGCAGGACGCGTGCGAGCGTGCGAGCGCGGCGGCGCTACGCGCGAAGGCGCGTTCCTGAGCACGATGTCGCACGAGCTCCGCTCGCCGCTGCACGTGATCGTCGGCTACGCCGACATGATCCCGACGACGTGGCGCCGGCGATGCGCGAGCCGTTGATCGCGCATCGAGCAGAGCGCGCTCGACCTCCTGCACCTGGTCGAGAACACGATGAACGCGTCGCGACTCGAGGCGGGAAAGCTCTCGCTCCGTCGAGACGGTGGAGCCCGCGCCGTTGTTCCGCGAGATCGCGGAGAACGTGCAGGCGCTCCCGAGGCAAGCGCGGCGTGCCCGTCCGATGGCACGTGCCGGCGACGCTGCCGTCGTCCGGCTCGATCGCCTGAAGGTGAAGGAGATCGTGCAGAACCTCGTGTCGAACGCGCTCAAGTTCACGCGCGAGGGCGAGGTCACGGTCGACGTGACGGGCGACGCGGTCGCTCACGATCCGCGTGCGCGACACCGGACCGGCATCGACCCGCGTCGCACGCGTCCATCTTCGACGATGTTCGAGCGCGTCGAGCGCGACAGGACCGATCGCCCGCCCGGCGTCGGCCTCGGCCTCTACATCGTACGCAGCCTCGTCGCCCTCATCGGGCGGCGGATCGCCGTCGAGCGCGCCCGGTCTCGGTACGTGCTTCACCGTCCTGATCGACCCGGACTTCGTCTCGGGTCGGGTGCGGCAGAGTGAGGCGGAGGTGGCACGCGCGGGCGGGGTGGCGCGAGCCGGCTAAGCCGGCGCGCCATGCGAGTACGCCTGACTCGGGGCGCGACGTAGAGGTCGACGCCTCCTGTGATCTCGCCGCGCGTGATGGGGACGCCGGGGGAGATCGGGGACTATCGTCGTGTCTTCGCGAGGACGCGGTCGAGAGAAGGTCGGCAGCGCCTTCATGGCGCCAGTCGGGATGTCGTGGAGGACGCACGAGCGTCCAGTCCTGTTGCGCAATGTCCGCTCGGGCGCGGTCGGGCCAGCCCTGGGGATCTTCCCAGTCGCGGGGGACGCTGTTCCAGAGGACGCAGGTGTAGCGGTGGTCGCGGAGGTAGTCGACGGCGGTGCGGCCGAGTAGGCGCGGGCCGAGACGCCGCCGCCGCCGTAGGGACGGAAATAGCGATCGGGCCCGGCGAGGTCGCCGAGCGCCGTCTGCGCGTCGGCCGATCTCGTGCGCGACGATCGCCGGATCGTCCGTCGTGCCGAGCTCGATCGTGTGGGTCTGGGTGTGATTGCCGATGCGATGGCCTTCCGCCTTCGCGCGCGCCAGGATCGCGCGGCGCGCCGGATCGACGACGTCGCGGCCACAGACGAAGAAGGTCGCGGTCACGCCGAAACGGCGCGAGGACGTCGAGACGCCCGGCGTCACGTCGAGGAAACGGGCCGTTGTCGAAGCTGAGCGTCAGGCGGCGCGCGGGCCGGCGGCCCGACGCCGGCGCGGCCGGCGGCATTGCGCGAGGCTAGACCGGGACCGCCCCCACCTGCAACGACGCCTTCGCACCGGCGCTGCCGTTCGGTCTCTGCACGTCCTCGTCGGCGCGCGCAACGACGGGCACGAGGCCCGCGGCGGCGAAGCCGTCGATCGCGATTCCAGCCGCTCGACCAGGTAGCCGACGAGCTCGCCCGAGCTCCAGTCGGCGGTGATGCCGACGTGGAGCCGTTCCGGCGTAGCTCAGCAGCGCGATGCCGAGGCCCTGCTGCTCGAAGAGCGGGAGATGCGGATACACCTCGCGGAGTCTGCGAGCCGGCCAGGTACAGCGGCACGCTCGGCCCGGGCACGTTCGTGACGATCAGGTTGTAGATGCGCGCCGACCCGATGAGGCGTGCGCCGCCTGCTCCGACCGCGCCGCCCGGCCCAGTTCGCCGCCTCGCGCGATGACCGCACCGCCCGGCCGCCTCCCCGCCCACCTTCAGCTCCTCCGTCGGCGCTTCGGATGCGCGCAAAGCGCCGGCGCGGATTCCGATCGCTCGCCGGAAGCGGCACGAGCCAGAGCGACACCCGGTTTCCGGGCGCCCCGATCTCCTCGGCGCGGCGGATGCTCACCGGCACGACGGCGCGCAGCGGCTCGCGCGGCACCGGCTCGCCGTTGCCGTCGGAGCGGTCGCGCCGACGTGCGCCGCTCACCATCGTCAGCACGACGTCGTTGACCGTGCCGCCGAGCGCCAGCGCGGCCACCGCCTTCACGCACGGCGAGGTCGATGCTGGCGCCAGGCGACGTGACGGTGCGGGCCGATCTCCCGGTTGAACGAGACCGCCGGCGCCGGCGACAGGCCGCGTCCGCACGAGCCGCCACAGGCTCCCGCGGCCGGCGCCGATCCCCGCGGCGGCTGCCGAGCGGGCATCGCGTGACGCGCGCGTGCCGACCGGCCGCCCGACGTCGAGCGTCGCGCGCGCGCGGCGCGCGCGAGCTCGTCGCCGCGACCAGCTCGGCGCGCGACGGCGGCCGGCGCGCGGATGCCAGGCGACGTCCCGCGCGGCGGGCGGGCCGCGCCCCGACGTCGAGCAGCGCGACCAGCATCCCGATCCCCGCGATGCCGTCGACGATGCAGTGGTGCACCTTCACGACGAGCGCGAACGCCGCCGCTGCCGAGCCCTTCGATCACCCACGATCTCCCACAGCGGCCGCCGGCGGTTGAGCGGCCGCTCCGAGCAGCTCCGGCCGCAGCGCTCCTGGAGCTGCTTCGTCGAGCCCCGGCTGCGGCAGGCTCGCGTGCCGGACGTGGTAGGCGAGGTCGAAGCGGTCGTCGTCGACCCAGACTGGGATCGCGCGACGACGGTGCACGTGCAGGAGCCGCTGCCGGAAGCGCGGCAGTGCCCGCGAGCCGTCTACGCGACGTGCGCGCGGACGCGTCGCGATGTCGACGCCGCCGCACGGCGTCGACGAGCGGACCTCGCTCGAACAGCGGCGGTCACCGCCACGTGCATGTAGCGCGTTCGACGTCTCGAATCGAGGAAGCACGCATCCAGACCCGACAACCTCTCGTAGCTCGCCATCGTGCTGGCGACATCGAGAGCAACCGGCATGCCGCGCGTGAAACGGCGTACGCGCGCATGCGCCGGGCCGCGCACGATCGATTCGGGCATGCGATGCCCGCTTTTCGAGCAGAAACGGCGGTCGGAGGCGGCGCGCGAATGCCGGCAATAGCGACGGCACATGATTCCGCCCCGAAGATCGCGAGATCGAGTCGGATTGCCCGTCGACACGCCGTCGTGCGCGCCCCTGGCGTTTTCGGCTCCATCCCTTTAGTTAGGGGCGTTCGGACGACGCCCATCGCGAGGCGCGAGCTCCATGGCGAAAGCCCGAGACGAGACGACGACCCAGACGCCGGTGACGCCGTCCCTCGACGATCCGTTCGCGCACCAGACGCCGGCCGCGGCTCCCCGGCCTCCCGCCACGCCGTACGACCAGGCGCTCGTCGCCGGTGAGGAGCTCCGGAAAGAAGCCCTACGAGGCGGCGACGGACGATCCAGATCATCCGCCAGCACACCAAGGACCGGATGACGGTCTGGGAGCGGATCGAGGTGCCTCCAGGACCGCGACACGCAGCCGACCGTGCTCTACCAGAACTGGGGGCCGGAACCTCGACGGCGCCTCGATCGTCACGGCGATCGTCAAGATCGGCGGCCGCGACGTCGCGCTCTACGGGCACGACTTCACGGTCCGCGCGCGGCTCGATGGACGCGACCAACGGCCGCAAGCTCGCGAACCTGATCTACCTCGCGGGCGATCGCGGCATTCCCTGCGTCGGCATGAACGACAGCGCGGGCGCATTCATTCCCGCCGGGATCGGCGGCCTCGACGGCTACGCCGAGGCGTTCACGGCGCTCCGCAAGATCAGCGGCATCGTGCCGAGCATCATGTGCATGTTCGGCTACAACGCCGGCGGCGGCTCGTACCTGCCGCGCCAGGGCGTCGTTCATGATCCAGCCGGCGGACACGTTCTTCGGGTTGACCGGACCGGCCGTCGTCAAGAGCGCGCTCGGCGAGGACGTGACGCCCGACGACCTCGGCGGCCCCAAGGTGCACGGCGCGAGCGGCGTCTCCGACCTGACGGTCGCCGACGAGGTCGCCGCGCTCCGCACGCGCGCAGCGCTCCTCTCGCTACCTGCCGAACTCGAACCGCGTGGCGCCGCCGTTCGAGCGGACGAGCGATCCGATCGACCGCTCGACGATCGAGATCGACACGCTCGCTCCGCAAGGCGTTCAACTCGCCGACCGGCTTCAACACGCCGCTCGACGTCACGATCCTGATCGAGCGCGTGTGCGACTACGGCGACTACTTCGAGATCCAGCCCGATCGCGCGCGCAACGCGATCACCGCGTTCGGGCGCCTCGGCGGGCCACGTCGTCGGCTTCGTCGCCAACAACAGCGCGGTCGCGAGCGGGCAGATCGACGTCGACGCCGCCTACAAGATCGCGCGCTTCGTCCGCTTCTGCTCGATCTACAACACGCCCGTCATCTTCATCGAGGACACGACCGGCTTCCTGCCCGGCCGCGATCAGGAGACGCGCGGCATCGTGCAGGCCGGGCGCGCGATGCTCGACGCCATCATCGACATCCGCACGCCGCGCATCCTGCTGATCCTGCGCAACGCCTTCGGCGGCGCGTACGCGGCCTTCAACAGCTACGCGACCGGCGCCGACGTCGTGCTCGCGCTGCCGACGACGCGCGTCGCCGTCATGGGCACCGCCGGCAAGGAGTTCGTCTACAAGACCGAGATCCGCCAGATGCGCGAGGAGGCGGCGCGCGAAGCGCAAGGCCGGCGTGCGCCGACGCCGAGGTCGCCGAGTGGCTCCGCGGCGCGAGGCGCGAGCTGAACCAGCGCTACGAGCGCGAGCTGATGAATCCGCGCGAGGCGCTGCTCGCTCGGCTCGATCTCCGAGATCGTCATGCCGACCGACCTCCGCCGCGTGCTGACGCATCACCTGCAGTTCCTGCTGAACCACTACGTTCCCGGTCCGATGGTCGAGCCGCAGCGCGAGTTCCACTGATGGCGATCCCGGCCCGTCCGCATCGATCCGGCGAAGCGACCGCGACCGCCGCCTGGCCGAGTCGCGCGCGGCGTACGGCGAGAACCCCTACCAGTTCCGCGACCGCCGTCTCGGCGAGTCGCGCTCGACGTGGGTCCGCTCCTTCGCCTGCGACGACATGAAGGTGCTGATCGTCTGCCGCGGTCCGATCCGCAAGGAGGCGATCGACGTCTTCCGCGAGATGGGGATGACGCAGCGTCGGGATGCTGCTCTCCGGAGAAGGACAGCATCGTCTATCCGCGCGCGCTCTCGCCGGAGCTCCGCGTGATGAACCCGCGCCACGTCCATCACGTGCCGGACTACACCGGGCGCCACGAAGGAGGAGCGCGTCGAGCGCGTCGCAGCAGATCATCCGCCATCTGCCGCGAGCACGGCTACGACTACGTCTTCGCGGGCTACGGCTTCATGGCCGAGGACGCCGGACTTCGTGCGCACGCTCGAGGAGGCGGGGCTCACCTTCATCGGCCCGTGCTCGTGCACGCAGACCGCCGCCGGCGCGAAGGACGAGGCCAAGCGCACGGCGATCGAGAACGACGTGTCGGTGACGCCGGGCTTGAACGACGCGACCGATGCGCACGCTGCTCCGCATGCATCCCGACCGCGCGGCGCTCGCACGCGGCTCGCGAAGGAGCACGGCCTCGACGGTCGCGGCGCTGCGCGACGCGAGCCTCCCGCTCGCCGGCGCTCGCCGAGGAGATCGCTCGAGGCGTCGTACCGCAAGCGCGTCGATCTCTTCTCGATCGACGAGTCTCGGCGAGACGCTCCGGCTCGAGGCCGAGCAGCCTCCTGCGCGAGCAGCCCGGCCGGCGCTTCCGCCTGAAGGCGATCGGCGGCGGCGGCGGCAAGGGCCAGCGCATCTTCGGCGACGCCGCGGCCAGGTGCCGGCGCTCGTCCGCGAGGTGCTGGCCGAGGTCAAGGCGACCGGCGTCGGCGACAACAAGAACATGCTGCTCGAGCTCAACATCGAGCAGACCCGCCACAACGAGATCCAGATCCTCGGCAACGGCGCGTGGTGCATCTCGCTCGGCGGCCGCGACTGCTCGCTGCAGATGCACGAGCAGAAGCTCGTCGAGGTGTCGGTCACGCAGGAGGGCCTCGCCACGCGATCGCCGCGGCGCGGCCGCGGCCGGCAATGCCGACGAAGGCGCAGGCGCTCGCGAGCGGACCTCGCCGTCCTCGAGCGCATGGAGGCCGAGGCCGAGCGCTTCGGCGACCGCCGTGAAGCTCGACTCCGCGTCGACGTTCGAGTGCATCGTCGACGGCGACCGGCACTACTTCATGGAGGTGAACACGCGCATCCAGGTGGAGCACCGCGTCTCGGAGCTCTGCTACGCGCTGCGCTTCGCCAACCCCGACGATCCCGAGCGACGCGTTCGAGGTGCAGTCGCTGGTCGAGGCGATGGCGCTGATCGCGCAGCACAAGCGCGCCTGCCGAAGCCCGTCGCGCGTCCAGCGCGAGGGCGCCGCGATCGAGGCGCGCTCTGAACGCGACCGATCGCGCGCTCAGCCCGGCCGCCGGCGGCGTCATCATGTCGTGGTCGGATCCGATCGCGGGCGAGATCCGCGACGACCAGGGCATCTGCATCAAGAATCCCGACACGGACCTCTTCATGCGCTATCGCCTCGCGGGCGCGTACGACTCGAACGTCGCGCTCCTGCTCGCGACCGGCGCCGATCGCGTCGAGAGCTGGAGCGAGCTGGTCGAGATCTTCCGGCGCACGACGCTCCGCGGCATGGACCTCGCGACCAACCTCGAGTTCCACTACGGCATCCTGATGTGGTTCCTCGCCCGCGATCCGTGGGCGAAGCCGACGACGAAGTTCGTGGTGCCGTACCTGACGCTCGTCGGGCGAGCTCGCGCAGGAAGCGCAGGCGATCGACCTCGACTACGCGTTCCAGCAGATCGCGCGCGCGCGCGACGCGCGGCGCGGCGCCGGAGTCGCTCGAGGCGCACGCGGCGAGGTCGATCGAGCTTGAAGGAGACGCTCGCTCGAGCGGCCGATCCGCCGCCTGTTCGACGAGCCGCACTTCCTGTCGGCCTGGCTCTCGCAGCACCGGCGCGACTTCGTCGTGCGCGACGGCCAGCGTCGAGTGGCAGCGGAATCCCGTCGAGGTGCTCGCCGAGACGTATCGCGCTCGTCAACATGGACGCCGACGCACGGCGCGGCGGCGCAACCGCATCTGGGACCACGATCGCGACGCTCCTCGACCGCGCGCTCGGCCTTCTACCGCGAAGCTCGGCGGCCCGCGTGCCGGCGCGCACGACGCTGGCCCGATGCTCGACGCGACGCTCGCGCGGCGACGAGCCCGCCTTCGGCTTCGACGACGCCACCTGGACGCGCGCTCCGCGCGGCGCACCTCGGGCCACCAGCTCGGCCTCGAGATCCTCGGCGCTGCTGCCGCTCGATCGGCGCCAAGGCCGGCTTCTACGACCTGACGCTCGACGACGACCTCACGATCGACATCCCGAACGCCTGCACGACCCGAAGCACCAGGACGCGATGCGGAAGGTGCTCGTCCCGCCGCCCGCGACCAAGGCCGACGAGATCGTCGCGGCGATGGGCGGCACGTTCTACCCGCAAGAGGCGCCGCACTCTGCCGCCCTTCGTCGCGGTCGGCGCGCACTTCGAGAAGGGCGATCCGCTCTACATCATCGAGGTCATGAAGATGTTCAACAAGGTGCCCGCGACGTTCGCGGGCACCGTGACCGCAGGTGCTGGCGCGAGAGCGGCGTGCGTCGTGCGCGAAGGGTCAGCCGCTCTTCAGGATCCAGCCCCGACGAGGTCGCCGTCGAGGAAGATCCGGCCGAGCGCGAGCGGCGGATGCGGACGACACACCGAGCGCTACGTCGAACGGTTATAGCCGACCCAAGACTGCGTCTTGGGTCGGGGGGACGCGAGAGTGTTGCGGTCGGTGGCACGCGCGAGCTGCATGCCGCGGCCGGCAAAGCCGGCGCGGCTGCAACGGAGGTACGCACTCGGTTGCGCGGGATTCGTGGGCGACGGGTCGATGACGTGCGACACACCAATGCCCCGTGCAGCGCGCATTTGCGTATCTCGGTTGCCGCGCCGGCTTTGCCGGCGCCGCGGCATCCCAGCTTCCGCGCGTGCCGCCGGACGTCACATACTCGCCCCCGACCCAAGACGCAGTCTTGGGTCGGCCTACTCGAGTGAGCAGGTCGACGCGCGCTCGTCCGGGCGGGCTGGATGCGCGGATTCCGCATCATGATGCGCGCGCAGGTGTTCCACCGCAGCGATCGCATCGTCGTTGCCCGGCGGCTTCAGGGCCTCCGCCGTTTCGTAGCGGGCCATCGGCTTCCATGAACCACTCGTAGGCGGCGAAGCCGCGCCAGGGCGTCGAGCTTCAGCCGGGCCTTCGCCCGGCGCTCGCTGATGAGGCCGGCATCGTAGAGCGCGCTCGTACTCGCTCTCGCAGGCGTGGCAGGAGCTCGCGGGCCTGCGCCGGGCTCGCACCGGCCTCGAACTGGTCCGTGATCGCGAGCAGCAGCATCATCAGCGCCTCTTGGTTCCCGGGGTCGACGTTCAGAACGTCGAGGCAGATGCTCTCGGCCTCGGCCGGCTCGTTCAGCACGCGGTATCGCTCGGCGCGCTCGAGCGAGCGCGGGATCGCGTCGCGATGAATGACCTTCTAAGCGTGGAACATGCGACCTCCTTACCAGGGTCCGGACCTCCTCTACTACCGTCGGGCCACAGCCGGCGCAGCCAGGCGGGCGAGCGGATCGTAAGCGTCGTCGACGACGCGCTCCTTCAGCGGAATGATCGCGTTGTCGGTGATCGTGATGTGCTCGGGGCACACCTTGGTGCAGCACTTCGTGATGTTGCAGAAGCCGATGCCGTGCGCCGTCCTGCAGCTCGCCGGCACGCGATCGCGCGGTGTCGAGCGGGTGCATCTCGAGCGCCGCCGCGTGGACGAGGAAGCGCGGCCCGATGAACTGCTCGTGCATGTGGTGGTCGCGCAGCACGTGGCAAACGTCCTGGCAGAGGAAGCACTCGATGCACTTGCGGAACTCCTGCACGCGATCGACGTCCTCCTGCTGCCATGCGCCAGGTGCCGTCCGGCGCGTCCGGCGGACGCGGCTTGAACGGCTTGATCTTCTTCTTCACGCGGAAGTTCCACGACACGTCCGTGACGAGGTCGCGGATCTTCGGGAAGGCTCGCATCGGGCGCGATCGTGACGCGGCTTCCCGAGGTCGAGCTGGGAGAGCCGCGTCATGCACATGCAGCCGCGGCATGCCGTTCACCTCGGCCGAGCACGACCCGCACTTCCCGGCTTTGCAGTTCCACCGCACGGCGAGGTCGAGCGCCTGCTTCGCCTGGATGCGATGGACGCGCGTCGAGCACGACCATCCCTCGTCGACGTCGACGGTGTAGCTCGGAAGTCGCCGCCCTGGACGTCGCCCCGCCAGATGCTGAAGGTGGCCTGCGCCATCAGGCGTTCTCCGCGATGATCCGCGCGAGCTCGGCCGGGAGCTCCGGGATGGGACGCGCGACGACCTCCATGGCACCCCGTTCCGCGGCGGATGACGAAGTTGAGCTTGCCGAGCGCCGTGTCCTTGCCGGGATGGTCGTCGCGGAAGTGCGCGCCACGGCTCTCGCGCCGCGCGATCGCCGCACGCGTGATGGCCTCGAGACGACGAGCATGTTGCGCAGCGCGAGCGCCGTGTGCCAGCCGGGATTGTACTGCCGGTGCCCGTCGACGCGGACGCGCGCGGCGCGCGTCCGCAACCCGTCGAGCCCATCCAACGCGCGCTCGAGCTCGTCCTGGCGGCGCACGATGCCGACCAGGTCCTGCATCATCGCCTGCAGGTCGTGCTGCACGGCATACGGCGACTCGGCGCCGTCCGCGCGATCGAACGGGGGCGAGGGCGGCGCGAACGGCCCGGCGTCGACGGCGCCGGCATCGCGCCGGTGGCGCCGCCGTGCTCCTTCGCGAACACGGCCGCGAAGTGGCCCGCGCGCTTACCGAAGACAGAGCAGGTCGGAGAGCGAGTTGCCGCCGAGACGGTTCGCGCCGTGCAGGCCGGCCGCGCTCTCGCCGGCGGCGAAGAGGCCCGGCACCGTCGACATCTGCGTGTCGCCGTCGACGCGCACGCCGCCCATCATGTAGTGCGTCGTCGGACCGACCTCCATCGGCTCCTCGGTGATGTCGATGTCGGCGAGCTGCTTGAACTGGTGGTACATGCTCGGGAGCTTCTTCTTGATGTGCTCCTCGCGCGTTCGGCGAGCTTCTCCTTGATCCACGCGATGTCGAGGAACACGCCGCCGTGCGGGCTGCCGCGGCCGGCCTTGACCTCGCGCACGATGCAGCGCGCGACGTGGTCGCGCGTCAAGCAGCTCCGGCGGACGCCGCGCGTTCTTGTCGCCCTGCGTGTAGCGCCAGCCCTCCTCCTCGTTGTCGGCGGTCTGAGCGCGTGGTAGTTCTCGGGGATGTCGTCGAACATGAACCGGCGGCCCTCCGCTGTTGCGCAGGACGCCGCCCTCGCCGCGCACGCCTTCGGTCACGAGGATGCCGCGCACGCTCGGCGGCCAGACCATGCCGGTCGGATGGAACTGCACGAACTCCATGTCGATCGAGCTCGGCGCCGGCGTCGTAGGCGAGCGCGTGGCCGTCGCCGGTGTACTCCCAGCTGTTGCTCGTGATCTTGTAGGCGCGGCCGATGCCGCCGGTCGCGAGCACGACCGCCTTGGCGCGTGAAGAGATGGAAGCAGCCCGCGCTCGCGGTCGTAGCCGAGCGCGCCGGCGATGCGCGCCGCCGTCGAGCAGCAGGGTGCACGAGCGCCGTCTCCATGTAGACGTCGACGCCCTGGTGGATGCCGTGATCCTGGAGCGTGCGGATCATCTCGAGGCCGGTGCGGTCGCCGACGTGCGCGAGGCGCGGGTAGCGATGGCCGCCGAAGTTGCGCTGCAGGATGCGGCCGTCCTTCGTGCGGTCGAAGAGCGCGCCCCACGCCTCGAGCTCGCTGACGCAGGTCGGGCGCTTCCTTCGCGTGCAGCTCCGCCATGCGCCAGTTGTTCAGGTACTGGCCGCCGCGCATGGTGTCGGCGAAGTGCACCTGCCAGGTTGTCGCGCTCGTCGACGTTGGCGAGCGCCGCCGCGATGCCGCCCTCGGCCATCACGGTGTGCGCCTTGCCGAGCAGCGACTTGCAGACGAGCCCGACCGATACGCCGCCGGCCGACGCGCTCGATCGCGCGCGCGCAGGCCCGCGCCGCCCGCGCCGACGATCAGGACGTCGTGATCGTGGGTCTGGTACTCGGCGCTCAGATGATCCTCCAGTCGTGCCCACACGCCCATGCGAGCACGAGGCGGACGTAGAGTCGGCGAAGGCGCACCATGACGAGGCTCGGCCATGCCCAGCCCATGTGACCCCTGGTTGAGGCAGCTCACGCAGTCGTAGGCGCGACGTCGCGTCGGGAACTTCGACAGCAGGTCGATCCGCCCGCCGATCAGGTGGCGCAGCGAGTGGCAGCCGAGCGTATAGCCCGACAGGAGCACGACGTTGACTGCGAGGATGATCGTCCTGACAGCCCGATCCCGAACGTCAGGCGGCCGGTCGCCGGGTCGGTGAACCACATCGCCTTCCAGACGTCGTGGGCCAGAAAGAGGATCACGAGCAGCGCCAGGTAGAGGAAGTAGCGATGGACGTTCTGCAGGATGAGTGGGAGCGAGCGCTCGCCCCAGTAGCGTTTTGCGCGGCTCGCCGACCGCGCACGACGGCGGATCCGCCCAGAGCGCCTGTGTAGTACGCACCGCGGTAGTAGTAGCAGGTGAGACGGAATCCGCCCGGCGCCAGAGGATCAGGATCGCCGGCGAAAAGGGCAGCAGCGCCGGCCACCACGACGGCTTCGGCCCGAAGATGCTGTGCGGCGAGTCGCCGAAGAGCTCGGGCAAGTATGAACGGCGAGAGGTAGCCACCGAGCTCGTAGTGCGCGTTCTGGAGCGCGGCCCACGTCGCATAGACGACGAACAGCAGACAGCCCCGCCCCTACCGCGAGCGGCTGCGTCCACCACGCATCACGACGACCGGTCCGACCGAAGCTCAGATACGATTCCTCAGGCTGAATTTGGCGGCGCCCTTCTAGTGCATCGTCCATGGCGGTTACAAGCACCAGCCGCACCGGTATGACGCGCCCGCGCTTGACGATGCCCCATCGCGCAGCGTACCGGTCGTAGATGCGATCTCGCGCTCCTCCTCTCCGCCGGGCTCGCGCTCGCCGTCGTCGACCGCTGCCGACGCGAAGCCCTACCTCCGCAAGCCGAAGCACGGCATCCAGTTCAAGACGGCGCCCTATACGGTCGGTCCCGGCGAGGATCGCGAGTGGTGCCAGTACGTCCGCGTGCCGGTCAAGAAGCCGATGTACGTGACCGGGCTTCAAGGTCCGCATGCCGGAAGGGGCGCATCACTTCGTCGTGTGGGGCTACGGCGGCGACGGTGCAGGACGACTCGAAGTTCCCGGTCGAGCCCGGTCGAGAGCGTCGGCTGCATCGGCGTCGGTCCGCGCGACGAGATCGCGCCGCGGGTCATCATCCCGCTCCAGTCGCCGAACGCGCGCTTCAACATGCCGAAGGGCATCGCGCTCAAGCATCGATCCGCAGCCAGCAGATCTGCCTGAACTCGCACCTGCGAAACGCCGTCGAGCGGAGGCCGGTGGTGCCCGACGATCCGCGCGCAACTTCTACGCGGCGAAGAAGAAGCGTCGGTGAAGCACTATCGCCGAGGGGCTCATCGTCGGGCAACATTGCCGGACATCAACATCCCCGCCGGCGGCGAGCCAGACGATCACCGCGGAGTGGACGGCGCCGGTCAACCTGAACATCGTCTACATCGCCGTCGCACCAGCACCGCCTCGGCACCTACGCCAACATCGAGCTCGTCGACGCGAACGGCATCGCCGCAGCAGATCTACGAGAACTACCGCTGGGACCACCCGGCGGCCCTGCTGGCCGGAGACGCCGCATCCGCCTCGCCAAGGGCGACAAGATGCGGATCACCTGCGCTGGCACAACACCGACAGCGTGCGCGTCCGCTTCGGCCCGAACACGACCGACGAGATGTGCTTCATCCTGGGCTTCTACTACCGCGACGACGGCGACACCGAGGCGGTCGGCGTTCGGCCAGTGCCTGCCCGCGACGTCCGGCATGCTCTGCCGCTGGCGCCGCGAGTGAACTGACGGGTCGAACGCGGTCGGGCGTCAGATCCGACGCGGCGGCGCACCAACGTCCCGAGCCCGAACACACAGCAGCACCCCCAGCCCGACTAGCGCCGCTTCGACGGCCGTCGTACCCGACGCGATCGCATCGGCCGACAAGCACGAACAGGGCGACCGCCGGGACGACGCCGATCGCGGTCCCGACCACGAGTCGACGAGGCGGAGCCGCGTCGTCGAGAGCATCATCGAGATCGGCGTCCCCATGAAGTAGAAGAGCCGGATCGCCGCGACGACCTGCATGCCCTGGTGCTCGAGCCGCGCGCTCCAGGCGGCGGATCGCGCCCGAGTGCTCGTGCACGAGACGTCGCGCGAGCCGGCGCAATCCGAGACGCGACACGACGAAGAGCGTCGTCATGCCCGCCACCTGCCCGATCCAGGCGTAGACGAACCCGTAGGATCGGGCCGAACAGCACGCCGCCCAGGCCGAGCATCACGGCCTTCGGGATCGGGAGGAACATCGCGGCGACGATCGTCGCCACGTAGCCGATCGGCCCGTACCACTGGTCGGCGCCGACCGCGGTGCGGAGACCGTCGGCCGTGAGCCAGGTGGTCGCGTCGATGGCGTTGGCGACGATCACCATCCCGCGATGACGGTCGCCGCCGTGAGCGCGGCGCGCCACAGCGACGGCGCAGCCTGCTCGATCTCGCGCGCGGCGTCATCGGTCGAGGCCGCGCTCGCGCCGATACTGGAGACAGCGCGCGTCGCCCGGCTGGATCAGCCGGCAGCCCCGCGGCCGGAGCGCGTAGGCCGTGCACGTGACGTGGCGGCCGATGCGGCCCCGCAGCGCGAGGCACCGTCCGTCGGGATCGAGCCGGAGATGGCGTTCGCCGTCGGCAGTTCGTGACGACGAGCCGCGCGGCGAGACGCGCGTCGTCCAGGAGCGCCTCGCGGTCGTCGACCTCGACCCAGTCGACGACACCCTCCGCACGGTTCTCGTCCGGGTTCGTGCAGCACGCACCGCAGGCGCGGCAGTCGAGCTCTGCGGCGGTCCTCGCATCCGATCGCGCCCATCGTGACACGTCGGCGGGGAGGCTCCAGCAGTCACTCCTCGAGCGGGAGAGCTCCGCTGAGGCGCAACAGGTCGTCGACGAGGTGATACGTGAGGCCCCACACGTCATGCCGGTCCGGGCTCGCCCACCACGATCCCGGAGAAAACGCGAGAGCCCGAAGCGATGGCGCACCCGGATGGCCGGATCGAGCAGGCGCGCGACCGGGACCCAGAGCGTCTCGCGCACCTCGTGGTTTCGACGAGCTCGACCCGCGCCTCGACGCGATAGACGAACGCGGAGAGGCACGAGCGGCGCGACGAGACGGACGCCCGCGTCGAGATCGCCGAGCCGTCCGAGGCGCTCCGCCCGGCCCAGATCGAGTCCGACCTCTTCCAGCGTCTCGCGCTCGGCGGCGGCGCGATCGTCGGCAGTCGCCGGGATCGAGCCGTCCGCCGGGAAACGCCATCTGCCCGGACCACGGGTCGCCGAGCGCGTGCGGCGCGCTCGATGAACAGCATCTCGGGGCCGGCCGGCGCATCGTGGAGCACGACGGCGACCGCAGCGCGACGCCGGCCACCGAGGCTCTGTGCGGCGATTGGCCGCGAGCGCGTTCCGAATGTCCGCGAGCGCTCACCACGGCGGTCATTCGAGCTGCGGCAGGCGCTCCTCGATGCGCGTAGATGCCAGCGCGTCGCGTCGGCTCGATACCGTTGTGACGTCGAGACAGCGCTGGAAGGCGTCGCGCGCGAGCCGGAGATGCGCGGCCGCGCCCGCGCGGATCGCCCGCCTTCTCGAGCTGGTCGGCCTTCTGCCGCTCGACGTCGCCGCGCCAGTAGGTCATCTGCCGATGCCGCGCGGCACCGTGCATCTCGTTCGCGTGGACGAGCGCGTCGAGCTGTGCGTCCGTCGACGTCCGCCGCGGTCCTGGTAGAAGCCGGCGAGCTTCATCCACTCCTGGTCGCAACTCAGATGTCGCCGGCGAAGCAGAGCCGATCGAAGCCGTGATGCGGCGACTCGCAGTACGTATGGTTCACGAACACGCTCCGCGACCAGCAGGGCCGCCGCGAGCGCGCCCACGTGATCCCACCGCTTCGCCCGCCGCGGCGCGCACGAGCCGCTCGACCGCGACGCCCGCGAGCAGCGCCAAGAACGGCGCGAGCGGCAGGCGATAGCGACCTGCGCACGTAGTAGACGAGCGGCGTCACCATGTAGGCGAGCCACACCGCGTAGAACGCGACCAGCGCCGCGCCGGCGCCAGAACGGCAGCAGCATGCCGACGAGCGCCGAGCGGACCGACGATCGCCGAGCGTCGCGCTGAGCCCGAGCGCGGGCAGGAAGCTCTCCCGCATGAACGCGTAGTGGTAGTTGTCCGGGATCTCGTACGCGTTCCAGAGCACGGTGATCTTCCGGCGCATGAGGACGAGCCAGTCGCGCGGATGGTCGCCGCATCCACGCCCACGCGCGGCTCGACCGGTAGCGATCGATCTCGGCCGGCCGGAGCGGCCGCCCGGACCGCCTTCTCCGCGAGTCGCTGTCGCGTCGTACCTCCTCGATACTCCGGGATGTCGCGCAGGCCGATCGGCGAGGCGGCGAGCCCGGTCGTGCGCTCGTTGTTGCCGGTGAAGAGGTTCAGGCCGCCGCCACCGCTCGTCAAGCACGAGCCGCCGCCGTGCACCGAGTTCCAGGCGACGACCGGTCCCACCATCGCCACCGCCGCGACGACGAACACGGCGACCGCGGCGAGCCGCGCGCGCGAGCGCGTCGACTGAACGAGTCCACGGCAGCCACAGCGGACGAGCGCGACGAACGGCAAGAGCCATTGCGCGATGCCGACGACGGCGAGCCCCGTCGAGCACTCCTGCGATCGCGAGCCGCGCGCAGGTGCGCGCCCGGTCCGTGGCGAAGGTAGGCCGCGACGCCGGCGACGGCGGCGACGATGAGCGGCGTCGTCTTGCTGAGCGTCACCTCCTCGAGCACGGAGCGGCCGTAGGAGGCGCGACTGCGACTCGCGCCGATCCAGGCCGCGCGCCGCGTGAAGAGCCGCGTCCCGATCGCGAACACGAGGACGGGCGTGAGGCTTGCCGAGGACGATCTGCATGAGCCGCGGCGCCCACGGTCCTCGCCGAAGATGCGATAGAGGACCGCGAGGAAGTAGGCGTAGAACGGCGACTGGTAGAAGTGCTCCGTCGGCCGCCACCGTCCGGCGACCAGCGCGCGCGCCCACTTCTGATACGAGCCGCTGTCGATGTTCGCGGCCTCGAGGAAGGGCCCGTGCGCCGTCTGGACGAGGACGAGCAGACGCGTACGCGAGGACGCGAGCACGAAGATCGTCGTGAAGGCCGTCCCGTTCGCGCGCCAGAGCGCCGGCCACGGCGTGACGGCCGGCGGTGCGTCCGCGATCGGCAGCGGTGGTGCGAGCGGCGCGGCGGCTCGATCGCCGGCGGCGCTTCGGGCGGCAGTGGCTCAGGCGGCGGGCGGCGGGCGGCGGCGCCGCGGCGGCCGGCGCGCTCGCGTCGACTTCCCGCGCGATCGACGGGCCATCGCGCCTCGCGCTCAGACGCGCTCGACGATCGTCGCGATGCCCATGCCGCCGCCGATGCACATCGTGACGAGGCCGCGCGTCTTGCCGCGCGCGCTCGAGCTCGTCGAGCAGCGTGCCGACGAGCATGCCGCCGGTCGCGCCGAGCGGATGGCCGAGCGCGATCGCGCCGCCGTTCACGTTCACCTTCTCGCGCGGTCGATCCGGAGTCGCGCATCGTCTTCAGCGGGCACGACGGCGAACGCCTCGTTGATCTCCAGAGGTCGATGTCCGTCGACGCGTCATGCCGGCCTTCTTCAGCACCGCGCTCCGCCGCCGGTGCCGGGCGCCGTCAGCATGATCACGGGCTCGACGCCGACCGTCGCCGTCGCGACGATCTTCGCGCGCGGCTTGAGGCCGTGCGCCTTCACGTAGCGCTCGAGGCGAGCAGCACCGCCGACGCGCCGTCGACGATGCCCGACGAGTTGCCTGCGGTGTGGACGTGCTCGAGCTTCCGTTGGTCTGCGGGTAGCGCTTCTCGACGCGCTGGCCGAGCGTCAGACCGTCGCCGATCTCCGGCTTGTAGCGCGCATCATCTTCACGAACGACGGCTCGAGGCTGCCGAGGACTCTCGACCGTCGTCTCCGGGCGCGGATGCTCGTCGCGGTCGAGGAGCGGCGTGCCGTCGAGGTCCTGCACGGCGACGAGGCTCTTGTAGCGCCGTCCTTCGGCGACCGCCCGCTGCGTGAACTGCTGGCTCTCCCACGCGAAGCGGTCGCAGTCGGCGCGGCAGATCTTCTCGAGCGTCGCGATCAGGTCGCGCCGAGATGCCCTGCGGCACGATCGGGTGGCGCTCGATCAGCGCCGGGTTGTTGCCGTCGAGCCCGCCGCCGTCGGAGCCCATCGGCACGCGCGACATCGACTCGACGCCGCCGCCGACCACGAGATCGTGCCATCTCCGAGCCGACCGCCATCGCCGCGAAGTTGACGCCCTGGAGGCCGGAGCCGCAGAAGCGGTTCAGCGACACGCCGGTCACCGACGTCGCGGCCAGCCCGCGCAGCAGGACGGCCTGTCGTCGCGATGCACGCGCCCTGCTCGCCCGCCTGCTGGACGCAGCCGATCACGACGTCCTCGACGTCGGCGAGGTCGAATCTGGTGCCGACGGAGGCCGTTCAGCGCCTGCGCCGAGCAGCTCCTGCGGGTGGAGGCCGGAGAGGCGACCGGCGCCCTTCTTGCCCGCGACCACGCGGCGTGCGGACGGCGTCGACGATGTAAGCGCTGCCCATGGGGGGCTGGTATCCCCGCGCGGGCGGGTGGGTGCAACCGGGCGACGCGCCGCGTTCGCCCGGCGTCTGGACGGCTGTCGTAGCCACGCCTATCGTTCGCGCATCAATTCTTGCTGGAGCATGCCCTCGGGGAACCCGCTCGTGGTGTACGTCGTTCTGCCGGTCGTAGCGGTCCCGGTCCTCCTCGCGATTGCCTATCGGCGGCTCCGCAGCGGCCAGCGGATCTCGAGACGCGCGCGGCGCGATGGGCAGTCGTCGCGGCGGGGCTCGCGTTCGTCATGTGGACGCTCGCATGGCCATCCAGGGGATCGTGATGTCCGGTGAGCAGCACTGGCGTTCTTGGCCATCATCGTCATCGGCCCGTTCGGCTTACTATTCGCAGCCATCGCTTTCCTTCCATCCCGGTGTGGGGCATGTCGGTGGTCGGGCCAGTGGGTGCTCGCACCGTCCCGCCGGCGGCCGGGCGACTCCTGTGGCCGTTGGCAGGTCAGCGCGGGTGATCGTCTCGTTTCCTGTCGGGCGGAACGTGCACGACGATCGGCCACAGCATGTACCTCCAGCGCCTTGCGCCGAGCGACGCACCTCGCCAGTCGAGGCTCCGCGACCTGTCACATCGATGGTGGACGGCTCGCGACGCGGCCGTTGCGGACGGCACTGGCGAGCAATCCCCGAACGCCGGATGACGTGTTGGGCCGAGGCAGCCCCGCGTGCCGGAACCTGCGGATCCGGCCCCGCGTCATGGCGAATCCGGGCACCCCGCCGGCGCAGCTCGAGGCGCATGTACATCGATCCGGGAAGCCGCGTCGGTCTCGCCGAGAACCCGTCGACGCCCGTCGAGGTGCTGCGTCCGCTCGCGACGGCGTCGGATACTGAGCAGTCCGCTGGGCACTGATCCGGAACCCACGCGCTTCCCGACGACATCACCTCGCCGACGCCTCACGCGCTGATCCCGATCCCAACGTCGGGGAGATCGGGCCGCGAGCGTGACCGATCTGGCGCGCCGAGACCCGCCGGCTGGGTCCTGCCGAGGCTCGCCATACACCTGGCGCTGGCGGAACCCGTTCAGACGAGTGTTCGACGACTCCGCCCCCGACGATGCGTGGCGAGGTGTCTCGAACGTTTCTGACACGGAGGAAGCGTGCGAGAGCGCTGCGCACGGAGTCCGACCGCCGCGAGACCAATCGCCGGCGACTCCTGCCCGGCTCGAGCCTGGGAGTATCCGTCGATTTGTACTCCCACACGCGCTGCGCGGTCGCGGGGCAAAAGCGATAGGCGCCCCGTGCCGGACGTCTCGGAGGTACTCGAGGATCGACCGCCGTTTCTCGGGCGTCATGTTGACACGCGCTTCCGCGTTGTCGTATGCCGTGAAGCAACCTCACTCAGGAGACTGGTGAGCGTGCCTTATGGGGATCTATGACTCAGTCAGGCTTTGCGCCCTCGGCGCTGATTCTCGCATCGCTCGTGTCGACCCCGAACGCGGCCGCCCAATGCCGACCGAAGCAGGTCAAAGAGCGCCCAGAAGACGGCTGCGAAATCCTGAGCCTGTGTCCAGGCGGAGTCTCCCCGCCGGGACCTCCGGGATCGCTCGGGACCGCCCGGACCACTTGGCCTCCGGGGCGGTCCGGACTGACGAACATCGCGTACGTCACCTCGTCCCGCTCAACCTGTTCGCCAGCAACAAGTTCGACTGCGCTGCCGCCGAATGCACGGGCCCGGCGACCGGATCATCAACTGCGACTCGGCCAACTTCAATTGCTGAGCGCCGGCAACATCGATCAGCGAACACCCTGCTGCTGAGCGCAATCGGGTTCCGCGATCGAAGGCGACTTGCGCCGGACGACGTGCTCGCCGCCGAGCACCCGCAGACGGCCTGGCTATGCGAACTTCAACGACTTGGCGACGGTGCAGATCCTCGCGCGATGCGGTCTGTGCAGTCGGTGGAGCCGGGGGCCGCGATTCAATCGCCGGTCGTCGCGAAACCACGTGGAGCCATTCACGCCATCCTGGGATTCAGCGCTGACCGGCGCCATGGTACAGCACGTAGCCTCCACTGATCGGGGCTGATCCTTCGTCTGCCGGCGACGATGGATCGGGGCCGGCGTGAGGCAACGACGTGAAGGTTCTGACCGGAATGTGCTCTGGCGCGCGCATGTGGATCGGCGCGGCGATGGTGATCGCCGGGCGTCCGCGCGGCCAGCCCGTCGCCGCCACGACCGCTCCCGCTGACCCCCGAGCTTCCGCGCGGATCGCCGGCGGACCAGGTCCTGCAGCGCCTGCACGTCCTGGAAGGCCCGGCGCCGACCAGAGAGGACAGCCAAAGATCGACAGTCATCACCTCGACCGAACATCCTCGTACGACGACGGGCCGATCGCCGTCACCGTCCGCATGGCAACCGAGGCGAATGCCGACGACCTTCGCGCTCGCGGGCTCGCGGTCAGCATCTGGACCGCCACCGCGTCGACGGCTTGATCTCGGGACGCGACTCACACGTCTTGCAGAAGGCACGGATCATCCACGGCGATCCGGCCGACCCTCCCCGGCCTGACTCGGAGCAGCGCGAACGTCACGGAGGGCGACGGCCTCAGCGGTGCGTCGCGTCCGACTGGAAGCGATCGCGACGGGACCGGCGTCGTCGTCGGCGTCATCTCCGACGGTATCGCACCTCGCCGCCGCCCAGACGGCGGGCGAGTTGCCCGCCGTCGTGGTGCCCGACGACCCGCGCCGTCGACGGGGAACGGGCGACGAAGAGGACGGCGCTCCTCAGAGATCGATCCACGATCTCGCGCGCCCGGCGCCACGCGCTGCTGTTCGCGACCGGCATCGACGGCGGCGTCGGGTTCGCGAAGGCCGTCGCTTGCCCGCAGAACGGACGCGAGGCGCCCAGGTCATCGTCGACGACATCGGGTTCTTCGACGAGCCGTTCTTCGGACGGCCCCGTCGCGACGGCGGTGCGCGCCGCCATCCAGAGCGGGGTCTCGTACCACACCGCCAGCTGGCAACGGAAGCGCCAACGCGCGCGGGTGCGCAACTCTACCGGCACGCTGGAAGCCAGCGGCGCCCCACGATTTTCGGGGGACCCAGAGGACCCGACCGATGACATGGCGATCGCACCGTTCGACACGGTCACCTGCGTGCTGCAGTGCGGACGCGACCCGTTCGCGCGGGGCGGCGAACGACTACGACCTCTTCGTCTTCGACGACGCCATGAACGTGCTCGATTCGGGCACGAGAGTACGCGGTGACGGTACGCAGGATCCTCTCGAATTCGTCGTGGCGGGCAATCCGACGGCGGCCCCAGGAAGCCGGTGAAGGCTAGCCATCGAGCGCGTCGCCGGTGCCGATCGAACCTTGAAGATGTTCTGGCCTCGGCGGCCTCGCACAGGAATACGTCACGCCGGCCGGCAGCATCATCGGCCACGCGGCGCTGTCCGAGGCCGTACGCCGTCGCCGCGATGAACGTCACGGACCCGGGGCTGGACGACGTCGAGCCGTTCAGCTCGCGCGCGGCCCGGCGCGCGTGATCTTTCCGATGCAGGCAACTCTGGCCAGAAGCCCGATCTCGTCGCCTTCGACGGCGTCACCGATCTCCAACGCAGGGGAGGGATTCCCGCGCTGTCCGCCCGCGTGTCGATTCTTCGGCACGTCCGCGGCCCGCGGCCCCACGCCGCAGCCAGCCGCCGCATTGATGCTGTCGAAGGATCCCTTCCTCACGCCCGCCTTTCTTCAAGAGCCTGCTGCGCGAGGCCGCGACCGATGCTCGGACAACCCGGGGTCGACGACAGCGCCGGATCAGGGCGCTTGAACGCGATCGGCGCCGCTCGACTCGGTCCCCGCCCCGGACTGCCGATCGGAAGCCGACTGTGACGATCACGATGCGTGCACCGCGGACGCGCGCCCTCAGGGTGTGTGCGTTCCGGACGCCCGTTCACTGCGAGACGTCGAATCTCTGCGAAGAGGCCGCGTGCGCGGCGGCCACCGGCTGCGCTCTCGCGTTCCGTGGCAGGCCCCGACGCCGCGGTCGCTCCTGGCTCTGTCGGAGACGATCGCAGCGCGCATCGAGACCGCCAACGGCGCTGAGCTCGCGCCACGCGTCCGCACACGCCTGCAGCACCTTCTCACGCGCGCGCGGTCCGCGTCGCGACGGCGATCACGCGAGGACGCGGCACGTCGCAACAGGCACACGCGACATCGGCAACGGCGGCATACGCCGCGGCTTCTCGCGTCGCCTGGACCGCGTCACGCCATCGCGGCAGCGCGGCGAGCCCGCCATCGTCCCACAGTTGGCGAGAATTCATCCGGTTCCACCTCGATCGGAGCCCGGAGGCGCTCGCCGTCGTCGACGACTGACTCTCCGGTGGTGTCGATCTCCTTCCGGCCGTGACGGCTGCAGGCGAAACGCGCGTCGCCCGCACGTCACGCGCCCGCGCGGGCGACCCGGTCAAGCCTCGCGACCGTCCGCGGCGAAAGTCCCGCATGGTCTCCTCGATGATCGTCGCCACGCGGCTTCACCTCGTCGATGCGCCCCACCACCTGCCCGCCGAGCGCGATCGCGGCCTCCATGTCGCCGCCGAAGTAGAGGTCCATCGCGCGCGCGAAGACGTCCATGCCGACGTGCTCCTCGCGCTCGAGCGCGCTCCGACGTCGCCGGTGCGCAGCGCGCGCAGGCCGGGCCGGCTGAAGCGGTTCAGAAGACCGTGTCGGTCTCTTCGCCGCCAGGATCGCCTGCTTCCAGTTGCGTGCACCGGCGACTCGGCCGCGGAGACCATGCGCGATGCCCATCTGCACGCCCTCGGCGCCGAGCGCGAAGGCGGCCGCCATCGATGGCGCCGTCGCAGATGCCGCCGGCCGCGATCACCGGCACGTCGACCTTCGAGCACACGAGCGGCAGCAGCACCATCGTCGCGACGTCGCGCGGGTTCTGAAGCCGCCGCCCTCGCCGCCTTCGACCACCAGGCCGTCGACGCCGGCGTCGATCGCCTTCAGCGCCGCGTCGAGCGACGGCACGACGTGGAACACGGTGAGCCCCGCCGCCTTGAGCTGCGGCGGTGTACTTCCGCGGATCGCCCGCCGACGTCGTGACGAACTGCACGCCCTGCGCGACGACGAAGTCGACGATGCCCGGATCGCGCACGAAGAGCTGCGGCGATGTTGACGCCGAACGGCTTGTCGGTGAGGTCGCGCATCTTGCGGATCTCGTCCTTCACGACGTCGAGCTCGCCCGAGGACGTCTCGATGATGCCGAGCCCGCCGGCGTTCGACACCGCGGAGGCGAGCTGGGCGCGGGCGATCCAGCCCATCGGGCGCCTGCACGATCGGATAACGGACGCCCGAGAGGCGCGAGACGCGAGGTGTCGATCCCGTCCACGGATCAGTCCGCCGCCGGCTCGACGCCGATCGTCGACGCCCCGGAACCTGCCCACTCGGCGCCGCACGCCTCGAGCACGCCGCCGTCGAGCGCCTCGCGCGCGGCCGTGAACATGACCTGCCTCCTCGCGCGCCAGGTGGCGTCGCGTGAGGTCGAGGAGCGCGCGCGTCTGCTTCGGCGCATCTCGTCCATGTCCGCGATGCGGAAGAGCGCGCGGATCCCGCGGTCCATCTGCTCGTGCTCGTGGCGGAGCAGCGCAGCGGGCCGAGCGTCCCGGTCGCCTTCTCGTAGGACTGGAAGAGCGTCTCCTCCTCGACCCGCGCGTGGCCGAGCAGCGAGAGCGCGAGCGGCTCGGCGGCGATGCGGAGCTCGCGCGAGCGTCGTGCAGCGGTCGATCGCGTCGTCGAGCTGCTCGACCAGCAGATGGAAGACGCCGTGCTCGCCGGCGAGGACGTCGGTCACCTGCATGCGACGGTCCTACGCACACCGGCTACGGCTGAAAGAACTCCTCCGCGCCCGCGGCGGACGCGGCGGCACGCGTCGTCGAAGCGCGCGGAGTCCTCCTCGAGGAGCGTCATGCGGAAGCCGTCGAACGGGCTCGAGAGCCCGAGAGCGGCACGACGCAGACGCCCTCCGCGCCCATGAGCTCGTACGCGAAGAGCTTGTCCCGGCGGAGCTGCGTTCGCGCGCCTCGAGCGTCGTCCAGGTAGAGCCGCACTTCCTTCGTCTGCGAGCGGAGCTTCCGCGTGTTCGGGAAGCGCTCCGTGTCGACGGTCGCACGTGAAGTAGAAGACGCCGTCCGGCAGCGATCGGCCGGATGCACCGCGCAGCCGGCGAAGAGCTCGAGCGCCGCGCTCGGCGCGCGAGCGGTATTGTCGAGCCGCGTGCGCGAGGAAGCGCCGGAACTCGGGGTGGGTCGCGATCTTCGGGAAGACGACCTGCGGCAGCGTCGTCGAGCACACCTCGAGCATCTTCGATGACGACGATCGTGTGCACGTAGCCGCGGAAGTTCTCGTCGTGCTCGGCGTTGTAGACCTCGATCCAGCCGCAGCGGCTGCCCGGCCACGGGATGTCCTTGCTCATGCCCTTCATCGAGATGCCGGGCACGTCGCCGATGATGTCGGCGAGCCGCACCACCTTCGACGCGATCGAACGCCAGGTGCTGGTAGATCTCGTCGAAGACGAGGAAGCACTCGTGCTCGCGCGCGATCCGCGACGACCGGCCTCGAGGTCCTCGCGCGGACTGCACGACGCCGAGCGGGTTGTTCGGGTTGATCACCGAGGATGCCGACGATGCTCGTCGTTCTCGCGCACCTTGCGCGCGAGGTCGTCGACGTCGATGCGGCCGCCGTCGTCGAGCTTGAGCGCGTACGTCAGGTGGTGGCCGCCGTGGTGCATCGCTTCCGCGGTCGCGTGCGACGGATAGGTCGGGTTCGGGCCGATCACGCGTGCCGTCGACGGGCAGGTTCGAGAAGATCTTGTTGATCGCCTCGCCGAGGCCGTTGAAGAAGACGATGTCCTCGACGGTGCAGATGCGCGGATCGCTGTAGTGCTCGAGGATGAAGCGGCGCGCCTCGAGATCGCCCTTGGTCGGCGAGTAGCGCGTAGGTGCGGTCCTCGCGCGACCGCGCGCCTCGACGATCGCCCTTCATCCACGCCGGCAGCGCCTCGCCCTTCGCCGACCGGGTCGCCGATGTTCTCCCAGATCATCGGCACGCCGCGCTTGCACGATCTCGTTCGCGATCTCGACGATCTCGCGGATCTCGTAGCGGAGGTGCTCGTCGCCCTTCTTGATCAGGTTCTTGCGCATGGCCCCAGTCGCCCCACCGTACCGGGCGGGGGCGGCGGATCCAAACCGGCGCGGCGATGCACCGCCGCGCTGTAAGTTCTACGCACGCCTGCGCCACCGCCCCTGTTTGCCGCGCGCGAGCGCTCAATCTGGCGCGACCTCCGTCTGGCACGCGACGTGGAAGATGTGGGCATGAAGACAAACCACGAGCCTCATTCCTTGCAGCGCCGGCCTCCTCGGCGCCGGCGCCGTCGCCTCGCTCGCGGACGATCGTCCGACCATCGGCGAGCGCCAGTACAACCAGCGCGAGCGCATCGAGAACGGCGTCGAAGACGGCGACCTCACCCGGCGCGAAGCCCGGCGACTCCGCCACGAGTCGCGGGACATCGCCCAGGATCGCGGCGAGGCCCTCGCGAACGACGGTCGCATCGATCGTCGCGAGCGGCGCCAGCTCCGGCGCGAGCAGAACCATCTGAGCCACGACATCCACCGCGAGCGCCACGACGCGCAGGAGCGCGCTAGATCGCATGCGGGCCCGCGGGTCACGCTGCTCCGGCGGGAAGAAGATCGCGTGCTGCTCGCTGCGGTAGGTCTCGACCTCGCCGCCGTCGGCGCCTGGCTTCCACATCCGGAAGCGGAACTGGACGTGCACCGAGCCGGCCGACCTTCCGGACGCGGCCGACGTCGCACGCGCGCAGAATGCGCTCGCCGACCAGCACCGGCGCCGGAGAAGCGCGCAGTCCACGATGCGGACGCCGTGCCCGCGCCAGCCGTCGCCGATGAGCCCGCGCCGCAGCGCGGCGATGCAGCCCGCCTGCCCGGTGAGCGCGATCACGAGCTCGCCCGGCAGGTGATGCGGCCCACGCCGGCGTCACCCGCTGCTCGCGCGACGCCCGGGTCGTCCATCGACACGGTCTTCTCGAAGACGCAGCCGTCGCTCGTCCTCGGCGACGAGCGCGTCGGAACCGGCGCCGGCGCCTCGCGCCAGCCGATCGAGCTCCTCGGCGCGCGGGACGGCGGGCCGCCGTCATCCGCGGCCCGCGACTCACTGCTCTCTCGCCTAGTGCAACGCACTGCACGTGAGCCGCACGGTCGCGCCGCTTTCGTTCAATCCTGGCCGAGCACGACGGCCGGTTGCTCGAAAGCAGTTGGCCACGCCCGCGGGCGGGCACGACGACCGCGCGTCGACGCCGTTGCAGCTCGAGCACGTGCCGCCGTTCGGTGCGCGCGAGACATCCGGTCGTGAACGCGCAGCTCGAGAAGCCCGTCGAGCTCGCGATGGTCCCATTTGTCGCCCAGGTTCCCTGACGAGGACGATGTCGCCCGACGGCCGGTTGAGCTGTCACGCAGCAGCACAGGGTTCGCGCACTGGCTCACCACCTGCCCGCCCGGCCACGTCGCGTCGCTGAACGGCCCGCCGGTGCTGCTCGTCATCGAGAAGTTGAAGATCGTGTTCGGGCGGAAGCGTCGTGGTGGGTGGAGGTCGAGCTGCTGGTGCTGGTCGACGTGCTCGGGGCTCGTGCTGCTGCTCGAGCTGGTCGAGCTCGACGTCGACGACGAAAGTGCTCGTGCTGGACGACGACGTGCCTGACGACGTGGACGAGCTGGTGGACGCCGTCAGAGCCGCTCGTGCTCGTCGAGGTGGAGCTGCCTCGGTGCTGCTCGACGACGAGCTCGACGACGAGGAGCTGGTCGGCGATCGACGTGCTCGACGTCGACGGTTCCGTCGAAGCTGGTGGACGTCGAGGTTCGACGACGACGTGCTCGAGGCTCGTCGTGTGCGACGTCGAGCTCGACGTAAAGACGAGCTCGTGGACGTCGTCGAGGCCGAGGAGCTCGTCGTGGTCGTCGGGAGCTGACTCGAGCTGCTCGTCGAGCTGGACGTCGACGTGCTCGTTGTCGATGACGTCGACGTGGTCGTGCTGGGCGGCGTCCCCGCGCAGAAGCCCTTTCACGATCCGGGTTTTTCAGCTGGAAGACGCGCGCATCGTTCCGGCGCACCGTGGCGTCCGGTCGTAGAGCACGTGGTAGCTGTCGCCGTTCGCGAGATCGAGCTGGCACGCACGCGGCGGTGCCGGGGTTCGGCGGCAATGACGTTGATCGCGCCGTGGCGGGCGCTCGCCTTCGCCTTGATGACGAAGGTCCCGTTGTTGGTCTTCTGACCTGCGCCGTCCGGACGGGTCCGTTCGCGCCGAGCGAGTCCTGTACTTGAAGCCGGTGCTGACGGCGCCAGCCGGAGGTGGGCAGCACGAACGCCTGGTTCGCGGACGACGCGCCCTCGGTGAACACCGTGATCGTCGCGCCGCCGACCGTGGATTCTGACCAGCTTTGGCTGGTTGCTCAGCGACCTGCCTGGCCTGTGATCTTCCGGGCAGCGTCGGGTTCGACGGAAGCGGGTTCTTCACCTGGATCTGCCGGCCGCGGATCGTTCGATCCACCGCGTGGCAGCATCCGACGGCGAGCGCCGTCACCGCCGTGACGACCGCCGCGATTCGTCTTCATCCCCATTGTGCGCGCGTGCCTCCGAATCTCCGTCCGGCGGTCGGTGCCGGGCGGCGGGACAACTATCTGGAAAGACACCGGCCGAGCGCCAGCGCGAACTGCGGCGAACCGACGCGCCGTCAAAGTGCGGACCCGGCTCGACGACCACCTCTGCCGACCGCCCGCCGGTCGAACACCCGCCGCAGCGCCGTCCCGGCCTCCGCCAACGGGAACGCCTCCGACACGAGCGGCCGGATGCGGCCCGACGCCAGCAGCTCACGGAGCAGCCCGCCGCGGCGGCGCCGGGTCGTCGGTGGTCCTGCTGCCAGGCCTTCTCGCGGCGTCGTAGCGCGCGGATCTCGACGCCCTTCAGCAGGACGAGGTTCAGCGGGATGCGCGGGATCTCCTTCGACGCGAAGCCGACGACCACGAAGCGCCCGCCGATCGCCATCGCGCGCAGCGCCGGCTCCGAGTACGGCCGCCGACGGGATCGATCACGACGTCGACGCCGCGCGCCCGACGAGCGCCTTCGCGCGCTCCTTCAGGTCTCGGCGCCGTGTAGTCGATCGTCGCGTCGGCGCCGAGCGCGGCGGCACGCGGCGAGCTTCGCCTCGCTCGACGCCGCCGCGATGACGCGCGCGCCGAGCGACCTTCGCGAGGCTCGACCGCCGCCGAGCCGACGCCGCCCGCGGCGCCGAGCACGAGCACGGTCTCGCCCGGCCGCACCGCCGCCGTCATGCGGAGCGCGTCGTACGCCGTCGCGTACGTCACCGGGAACGCCGCCGCCGCGACGAAGTCGACCGCCGCCGGGCACGCGCATCAGCATCGCCGTCGACGCGACGCACCTGCTCGGCGAACGCGCCGACGAAGACCGTGCCGCACACGCGGTCGCCGACCGCGCAAGTCCGCGACGCCGGCGCCGACGCGCGCGCATCGTCCCGGCGAAGTCGCTGCCGGGCGTGAACGGCGGCGCGATCGACGACCTGGTACTCGTTCCGCACGAGCAGCGACGTCGGGATAGTTGACCGACGCCGCCGCGACGTCGACGAGCGACCTCGCCCGCGCCGGGCGACCGGCGCCGGACATCGCTCGACGACGACCACCGCCTCCGGCTCGCCGTAGGCGTGACAGCGCGACGGCGCGCATCGAGCTGCGTATAGACGAGCGGCGCCGGGCGCGTCGAGCGGCCTACGGTCCGCCGGGCGCGCGTCGATGGTTGCGAGCAGCGCTTCCGCACCGTCTCGACGTCGGTGAGCGGCTTCGTCCGCAGCGCGGCCGATCTCGGCGGCGTCGTACGGCGACGAAGCCCGGCGGGCAGGTGCGCGTGGTCGAAGCGTCTCGAGCATCCAGTTCAGCGACCGCCGCGAGCGTCGCGTCGTCGAGCGGCGCCTGCGCGACGCCGGGCACCTGCACCAGGTACTCGCGCCCGCCCGGCACGCGCGAGGAAGCGCGCGACCGAGCCCGCGAGCGGCGGCACGCTGCCCGGCGTGCCCGGCGCCGTCGGCGCGATGGCAGCCCTGGCAGTTGAGCGCGTACTCGACGTTCGGCGCGTACGCGCGGCGGCCGCCGCCCGCCGCGACGAGCGAGGACGAGCGCGGCGCGCCGTGCGCGTATCACGACTCCGTCGCCTGCCCGAGGACGATCGCGACCGAGCAGTGCACCGCGCGGCTCTTCGTGCCGAAGCACCAGAGGAGGTCGTTGTTCTTCGACGTGTAGTAGACCGGCCGCTCGCCTTCGGTGCGCGTGCAGCGGCAGCGCATGCAGAGCGACGCGCCGCAGCAGTCGTTGTACGAGATGACGTAGTCCTTGCCGTCGCCGGGATTGCGGCAGGTGCCGATCCACGTGATCGGCGACATCTCGGTGCCCGGCGGGCACGCCGCTCTGCGATGCCGCCGCAGCACGCGCAGAGGAAGCCGTCGATCGCGCAGTGGCGCCAGTAGTCGCAGCTCTTGGGATCGCCGACGCTCGCCGGTGAGCTTCGCGTCGTCGGGCACGCGGCACGCGCGCGGTCGTCGCCGCGCGCGCGCGACGGGCAGCAGCGGCAGCGCCGCGCCGCCGACGAGCGCGGTGCCGAGCGCGCGTGAGGAAGCTCCGGCGCGAGGTGCGGCGCGCGAGGTCGCGCGCGCCGCGCTCCACGAACCGGTCGATCCAGCTCATCGTGCGTCACGCGCTGCGCTCCTCCGTCGCCGCGTCGTCGCGTCGCGCGCCAGTCCTGGATCGACGCGACGCCGCGCTCCGTGCGCCTCGAACAGGCTCTCGAGATGCTCGCGCGTGTTCACGAGGCCCCTTGGCGCGCGACGACGCCCGCGCCGTCGAGCAGCACCGCGTACGGCAGGCTTGCCCGACCTGGTACGTGAGCGCCGAGCGGCGCCGACAGCAGGTACGGAAACGCCTCGAGGCCGCTCGCGCGCGGACGAACGCCTCGTGCTCGCCGCGCGAGGCCGTCGCTCGCGAGCACGACGTCGAGCCAGCGACGCTCTCGGCGCGCGCGACGAGCGCAGCGCCGGGAGCAGCTCCTTGCACACCGGGCACGTGGGCGAGAGGAAGAAGACGAGCGTGCTGCGGCCGTCGGCGCGCGCGCCGCCGACGCGCGCGCGTGCCGCCGGCGAGGCGTCGGCGCCGCACCACCGGCGCCGGCCGTCGCCGACGCTCCGGGCCGCGCGACACCATCCAGCGCGCCCGCGGGCGCGACGCGCTCGTAGAGGACGCCGATCTGCCGCGCGAGCGCCGCGACGACGCCGGCGAGCACGACGACCGCGATCCACAGGACGACGTTCGAGACGACGAGGCGCGTCGCATCGCTACGCCGCCTCCCGCAGGCGCGCGACGCAGGTCCGTACGCCATCGAGTCGGTCGGCCGCGCACGCAGAGCGCCGCGAGCGCGACCACGGCCGCGCGCACGGTGACGGCGTCGACCCACGCCGAGCGGCCGCGACGCGCACCGGCGCGACAGCGCCGCGAGCGCGACCGCCGCGCAGCAGCGAGGTTCCGGCCGACGAGCCACCACGCCGATCGGCTCGCGCGCGCGCGGTGCCGCGCGCAGCCGCAGTCGATGTGCGCGGCGTCCGCGGACGAGGTTCACGCCGATCGCCGCGCGCGTAGACGACGAGCAGGCCGCAGCGCCGGCGTGCCCGACGCGCGCGCCGGTCGGCAGCACGAGCGCGCGACCGCCACGGCGAGCTCGGCCGCGACGACGCGACGCGCGCCGGGACGCCAGCGCGTGCGGCAGCAGCCGGTAGTCGCGCGAACGTCGCCGCGGAACCGCCGCAGTCGCGCAGCTTGTGAGCCGCCGCGACGGCGAAGAGCGAGCGCCAGCGACGGCGCGGACGCGCGAGATCGATCGACGGGATCCATGCGTCACGGCGTGAGAGAGCAGTGCCGGCGAGCCCGACCTCGGAGATCTCGCGCTGCACGGCGCCCGGTCATCGCGTCGTGCACCGTCACCGTCGGCGGCATCATGCCGGCCCGCCACCAGCAGCGGCTTGTCGTCCTGCGTGACCGCGATGCGCGTCGACGCCGGTGTTGCGGCAGCACCTTCTCGAGCATCCAGGCCGCGACGCCGCTCGTAGCCGCGCTCGAGGCCGACCTGCTGGCCGACGAAGCTCACGAGCGGGCTCACGACGGCGATGCGCTGCACGCGCTGTGCGCGCGGCGAGGTCGTAGACCCAGACCTCGCGTCCCGGCCTCTTGTGCGTGTCCGACGCCGCCCTGGTGCATGAGCGCGTAGAGGCGGCCCGGCCGGCCGTGCACGGCGAGGTGCTGCCCGCCGCCGACGCGCCACGCGCGCTGCGCGATCCGCGTCGTCGACGAGCGACCACGCGCTCGCCGATGCGGCAGCTCGGCGCCGACACGTCGACCGGCTGGATCTTGCCCGTCGAACGAGACGAAGAGCCACTCGTTGCCGCGCCGGACGGCCTTCTCCGGTCAGCGGATCCTTCTGCGGATCGAAGAACGGCGGCGGTGCGCGCGACCGTCGCTCGCGGCCGGCGTCGTCGAGCGTCGACCGTGAGCGCCGCCGCCGTTCGCGCACAGCATGAAGAAGCGGCGCGGGCCGGCCGCGTAGACGAGGCTGCAGCCGGGCGTCGGCACCTCGGCGACGAAGCGCCGCTCGCGGACGTCGACGATCGACAGCGACGTCATCGGCGTCAGGTTGAAGACGGCGAGGAAGCGGCCGTCGTCCGGAAGAGCGCGTTCGGCCGCGTTGCCGCGGAAAGTACTCGGCGCGCTTCGGCGGGATCGGGATAGCAATACGCAACTGAACGTAAAGCATAAACGAT
>ERZ1370068.372-contig-10336_pt1 | contig 35758 bp, 40 predicted proteins | sample MGYA00561227_ERZ1370068 | MGnify/ENA primary metagenome ERZ1370068 (study PRJEB38410, sample SAMEA6850437) | metagenome | study: Metagenomic assessment of the ecological functions of the soil: analysis of the soil microbiota associated with the... | reverse complement strand
CTTCCAGCTGCGCCTTCAGCGCCGGCTGGTGGCTGACGCGGTCGGCGTCGGCGCAAAATCGCGGGTCGTCGGCTGCGGATCGTCGCCAACCGATCGCGCCTCGCAGAGGCTTCGAAACAACCGGTCGTTGCCGGCGCAAACCGCGATCAGGCCGTCCCGCGCCTTCCGGAACACCTCGCAGCGGGGCAATCGACGCGTGGCATTGCCGAGACGCTGGTGGAACGCGACCGGTCGCCCTCGAAGATGCCGACCGGCATGCACCACAGCGCGTCGACAGCAGCGAGTCGAAGAGGGCGATGTCGAGCTGGCTGGCCGAGACCGGTGGAGGCGCGGCTCAGGAGCGCGAGCAGGGATGCCCTGGTTCTGCATAGAGACCGGCCAGGGAAGTCGGTCACCGCGATCCCGCTCCCCGTCGGCGGCCCTCCGGAAACCCGGTGGATCGACGTCACGCCCGCACTCCGCCTGAATCACCGGGTCGTGCGCCGGAGAGGTGCGAGCGCGGGCCGGTCTGGCCGCAGCCGCTGATCGAACAGCAGACCAGCAGCCGCGGGTTGATCGCGTGCACCGCCTCGTAGCGCCGAACCCGGAGCCGGCGCCAGGCTGCGTTTCGGGCCTGAAGTTCTCGACCAGCACGTCGGCGCGCGCGACCAGGCGCGTCAGCGCATCGCGCCACCCGCCAGGGGTCTTGAGATCGAGCGCGACGCTCTTCCTTTGTTGCGATTCAGGCCGAGGAAGTAGCTGCTCCAGCCGTCGACGATCGGCGGAAAGCCGCGCACGTCGTCGCCGCCGCACGGATCCTCGATCTTGATCACCTCCGCGCCCATGCGTCGCCTTGAGCAAGCGTCGTGCAGCACGGCCCCGCAAGGGACGCGCGTCAGATCGATGACCGTATTCCCCGTGAGCGGCCCCACTGGCGGTTCCTATGGCGTCTCGCGCGCAAAAATCGACTGACCTGACGATTCCGTGGCCATTCTAGGAGCTTCCGGGTCCGCGACGGATAAATTGTCGCAGTTTGTCGCAAGTGCCCCGCCTACCAGAACCCGGAGCAGCTTCCCACCAGGCGAACCCGATGGTCGCAGCCAGATGAGGAGGTTGGCGAACGACGCTGATCAGCCCGACCCGCCACCAGTCCTCTGACGCTGACGTAGCCGTTGATGAACATCGGCGCCGTGGTCGTCCCGTAGTGGGTCAACCTGGCGCGGGCAGCGCCGCGAGGCAGGCGAAGGCGGCAGACCGCCAGCTTCGGCGGCGCGCCCAGCCCGATGACAGCGCCACGAATGGCGCGAACATCGCCAGCACGTGGACCGTCACCGTCGCAAAGGCGTAGTGCGTGTAGAAGTGAGATCACCAGGCGTCACCAGCAGGACGCCGAACCAGGGCAGCGTGGTCAGCGACGCTCCGATCCAGGTCGTGGAACGCCGCCGGCACGCCGGTCGAGTTCAACATCTCGCCGAGCATCAGCAGCCCGCCGCAATTGTGACGAACACGTCCCACGCGGCGCGATCGCGCAGGATTTCCTCCCACGTCAACACGTTGGCGACGAGCGGCGGCGATGCCGGTCAGGCGTCACCACGGTGACGTTGACCCGGTCCACGCCGAGGTCATCCACAGCAGGCAGACCAGGCCGAAGACGACGACAGCAGAATCCGCTCGTCGGTCGACAGGCGTCCGAGCCGGCGCAGCTCCCGCCTGCGACCCGGCGCCGCCGGCGTCGACTGATCTCCGGCGGCAGCACGCGCGTGACGACGTAGGAATCACCAGCACGACACCGCCCCGGGACGACGGCGGCGAAGAACCAACTGGACCAGGACACGGTGACGCCGGCGATTTTCAGCGGGCGAGGCCGGCGGCCAGCAGATTGCCGGCCTGCCGGTTTAATCATGAAACATCTGGCGCGGTGGCGACGACGCTGTGCCTGATAGAGCGCGGCCAACGTGGCGTCGCCCAACTGCCCGGCGGTCTCGCCGGCGGACGCGAGTCGGCAGAGCTCTGGCGGCGCTGGGCGCGCGCGATATCGGCGCAGGCTGATCCCGCCGGATCGCGCTCGAGATAACGGACGCTTTGGATGCCGCCGGCTGTCAGGGTCGCTGTTTCGGTGGTGACCAGCGAATAGGCGACAGCCGAGCGAGCTGCACCCCGAAGCGGCGCACGAACAGCGAAGCGCGACGCGCCGCGATAACAGCCCGGTGTCGGTCAGCGCCCGCGCCACGAACATGGCGCCGAGCAGCAGCCACTGGAGGGCCTCGCCGAACCCGGATACAGCGCGGCGGTGCGACGCCGAGCCCCGCCGAGGATCGCGGACCGCCGCGATTGATGCCGACAGCGACGTCATCCGCGCGCCGCCGGCAGCGGCAGGAGGATCAGTGTCTTGGCCAGCGCCGCGAACGACGTAAACGCGCCGGAATCGTTGCCGCCAGAAGCTTCGCGGCATCGACTGACGCCGGGCCGCCGTGCTCACAACAGGCGGTGGATCGCTCAGGTAGACCGCGACCACGCACAACAGATCCCGGGTGCGTCGCCGATGTGGCGGTTGCAGGCTCAAAGCGGAGGCGGTCTTTCAGCCTGGACGACCGTGCGATCCCCAGACTATGGCAAGACAGTGGACATGCTTGCGCGTCCCGGGCCATCAGCCGGCGGCAGACGCGGCGGAATGTCGCAGCATTCTAGTCATCCTGTAGACTGGACGCGCCATAACACGCCGCGCGTCCTCTAGTCGCGACGACTTTTGCGACAAAGTCCGTGGCGGCCCTCGAGCCGAAAACGTTGTGGAGCGGCGCCGGCTGAGGCCTGCAGCTGGATAGCCGTGCCGCCGCGGACGGTGATGCATCGAAGCGGCTGAGGCGCAGTGGATGCGGCTCTCGATCTTCCTTGCGCAGCCGCGCTGATCTGGCGTGGATCGGACCGGGCGCTGGCGGCGTTATGCTTCCTGGATATCTCTGTGATCTCGCGCAGCAGCTTCGTCAGCGATAGACGATCGGTTTCGTATCGGAGCGCCCGCCAGGTAGTGCAGCAGATCGAACTCGCGCGGCTGCGTCAGGTGCAGCGACCCGGCTCCCGTCGGTCGCGCGCAGCGCCACTGAAGTCGATCGAGACCGAGCCGAGCGTCAGCTGATCGACGTCGGGCGCGTCCCGCCGGATCACCGCCCGGATGCGGGCGTAGCAGCTCGTCGACGTCGAACGGTTTGGTGATTCGTAGTCGTCGGCGCCGAGCCCGAGCCCGCGCACCTTGTCGGCCTTCTGCCCACGCGGCGGTGAGGATGATCACGCTCGGCCTGGCCGCTGCGCCGGAGCACCTCGCAGAGCTCAAAGCCGCTGCGTCCGGGCAGCGTCAGATCGAGCAGACCAGGTCGGGCATGAACTGCGCGGCGCGCGAGACGGCGAGATCGCCGTCGGTCACCAGCTCGACCTCGAAGCCTTCGAAGACGAGGATGTCGCACACCACTCCGTAGATAGCCGCCGCATCGTCTTCCACGATGAGGATGCGCTTCTTCATGCGGCAGGATCCGCGGCAGCGCAGGCTGATGGCGACGGCGGTGCCCTGGCCCTCGACGCTTCTCGATCCGCAAGATCCCCCGTGTGATCGGTGATGATCTTCTGACAATCGCCAGGCCCAGGCCGTTGCCGCCGGGAGCCGCGCTGACGCCGCGGAAGAACCGCCGCGTCGTCTGGCTCGAGGTCGGCGGCGCGGATGCCGACGCCCTGATCGCGCACCGAGACCACGACCGTCGGCGGTTCGTGCCGGGCGCTGACGGTCACCGAGCGCGTCGCCGCCGAATGCTTGATCGCGTTGTCGAGCAGGTTGTCCAGCAGCAGGCGCAGCGCGAAAGCGATCGCCGCGCGCCGGCAGGTCGGCTGATGACGCGACCGTCACCTCGAAGCCTCTCCTCCGACATCACCATCGCGAGATCGCGGCAAGACGCTCGTCGACGATCTCGGCGACGGAGAGGCTGTCGAAGGCAGACATCGGCGACGTCGGTGATGCGCGAGAAGGCCAGCACGTTGTCGACCAGGCGGCCGAGGCGCTTGGCTTCGTTGGTGACGAGCTGCCCGTAACGCGGCACGACCGGCCGGCCCGGCCATCCGGCCGCTCGTCAGGATATCGCCGATCCGCGCGAATCGTCGCAATCGGCGTCTTCAGCTCAGATCGTACCGAGGCACGAGGTCTGAGCGGACCTGCGCGAGGGTCGCGCCGGCACGGGCGGCGCGGACGGTCATCGACAAAGCCGAGGATCAACGCCACGCCCGCCGCGGAGGCGAGCGCGTCAGGGTCGTGACGGCGGCGCGGTTCGCCGTGCGCAGGCCGGGATCCTGCGCCGCCGACACCTCGATGCGTCAGCGTCTCGCGGGCCAGGTCGTCTGGCGGATCGATCGCGACCAGCCGCGGGTCGAAGAACAGCGCGCGGCGATCGCCGGCTGAGCGGTCTCGCCGCCGCGCGTCTGCAGGTATCGCCGACAATCGCGCCGCCAGTGCGCGTCGAGAATGCTGACGTCGAAGGCGGTGCGCGTCTCGCCGATGCGCGACACCTGATCGGCGACGTCCCGAAAATAATGCGATCGGACCCAGGTCAGGTTCGCCATGAACCCGAACACCGCGGTGCGCTGCGATCCGATAGGCGTCCCGATACGGTAATCCGGCCACGACCTGATACGGCGCCTCGCCGATCCGCACGTCGAAGACCGAGAAGCGGCGGCCGGCGAGGGACGTCCCGGCTCGATCCGATCGGCGATCCGCTGGCCGACCGCGGGGTTGCCGTGACGACGACGACCGGGAACGGAAACGACGGTGCGCCGGTCGGCAATCAGACGGCCAGACGCGCGGTGCGGACGAAGAACTCGAAACGCGTCGGGGTCGGCCGTGCCGCCGCTGACGAAGAAGGTTTCGGCGTAGGGGTAGCGCGCGAACGTGCCAGCGACGAGGTCGGTGAAGTCGCTGGCCCAGGTCACGGTCTCGCCCGGGGCGGCCTGCGTCAGGATCGTGTCCTGGACGCCGCGGCATATCGCGGGCGAAGGCCAGCGCCAGCAGTTCGGCGCGTCGCGGCGCGGCCCTCGGCGAGCGGCCTCGCGCTCTGGCGCCACCTGCGAATCCGGGCCGTAAGCTGAACCGACGGTGCTTCAGCGCGGCAGATACGCTGACGATCCACCTGGATCGCCAGCCGCCGCGGTGCTCAGGTCCGGTTCTGCATCGTCACCTGAAGAGTTTCGACCTCGCGAAATACCGAGGCGCGCGCCCGGTGAGCGGAATCGGCTGCCGGCGCGAACCAGATCCGAGGTCAGCCGCGAAGCGAGTCGGCCGCCGGCAGCGCCGACAGGTGTCGAAGAACCGCTTCGTCAATTCAGGCGGTGAACTCTCCAGATCGTCGCGAGGCACACCATCACGCGCGGTCCGATCGTAGACCGACTCGGCCTGATTGGCATAGGTCCCGGCCGGGATGTGCCGGGCCAGGCGGAAGCAATGGATAGTCGTTCCGCAGCGCGCTGACCGGTCGTCGATCTAGAAGTCGCGCGCCCGCGGCGATGGCGCGGCGCGGGCGTTCTCGGCCGGGTAGGTGGCATCCATGAACATCGCGTCGACCGCCGCCGTTGCGGAGCAGCGTCGCCCTTCCGTGAACGGCGCTGCGACCATCCGGACGCCTTCCCGTGGCACGCCGAAGGCGCGCAGCACCAGCGCCACGGTGAACGGCGTGCCGCTGCGCGGTCGGTCCGGACCGCCACTGATCGGCCGTTCAGGTCGCGAACGCCTCGAATCTCGCGATCCGGTGCGGACGATCAGCTGCAGCGGGGTCAGTTGCAGGGACCGACAGGCCGCGGATGCGCGCGAAGGGGGTCGTCCGGTCGCCGAGCCGTCCCGCGAACGCCAGGTAGGCGACGTCGGCGAGCGTGAAGCCGATGTCCGCCACACCCGATTGAATCGCCTCGACGGTGCTGACCTGACCCGCGGCCCTCGACAATCTCGAGCTCCGCCGACGGATGTGTCTTCGTGTAGGCGACCGCCATGGCGCGCCCCAGCCCGTAGTAGCCGCTGCCGATGAGGCCGGTCATCACCCGAATCTTCCGGCCGGGCGTCGCGCATCGCCGGTGGCACGGCGCAGCGATTGTGCACACGCCGGCCGCGAAGCAGACGACCGCGATATCGAGCCGCGTGCTGCGGAATGCGCCCTCACGCACGCGTGCGCCGGACGATACAACGATTTGCGCAGCGCGTGTACTGGGCTGGGCGACTGTCCTTCAGCGCTTCGTCCGTGCGGCACCGCGAGGATCGCATCGGTCCGCGCTTCGATCGCCCTGATGACGGACACCATGTCGGCGTGGCCGTGCCCGAGCGCGGCGGTCTCGGCGTAGAGGGCAAGCGACCTGGTTCGGCATCGGCAGTCGCCACCGACGCCGCCTCTCCGCCGCCTCCGCGATCAGCTGGTTGTTTCTGCAGCGCGTCGGCAACCGTCGCCTGCACCGGAGTAGTCGCCGGCGGCAAGCTTGGCGCCTTTGACGCGCGACACGCTGCTGGCCATCGGGCTGGCGTCGACCACCGCGCGGAACTGTTGGCGGTCCAGGCCATGACGATCTGGCAAAGTGACACGCCTCGGCGAGGCCGGTGACCATCGTGAGCATGAAGATGTTGACCGACAGCTTGCATGAACAGCGCGGTCGGAACCGGACCGCACACGATGGTCTCGCGGCAGCATCGGCGCGATGAGATCGGGCGCACCTCGTCCACGTCTTCGCGCGACGCCGGCCAGCATCGCCAGGAGTTGTCCGGCCTCGGCAGGTTGACGGGATCCGGACACCGGCGCCTCGACGTAAGCGGCCGCCGGCGCCGTGGACGCCGGCTTCGAGCCCGCGTGAGTATTCGGGTGAGGTCGAGCCCATGTTGACGACCGTGTGCCCCGCGACCATGCCGGGAAAACCCTGGGCGCCGCGTTCGAGCAACCGGCGTCGATCGCCGCTTCGTTGACCAGCATGAGAATGACGATGCGCGCGCGCGCTGAAACACGTCGGCCGGGGCGTCGCCGCGACCGGCACCCCGAGCGCGCGCAGCGGACTGCTCCCGTCAGGCGAGCGATTCCAGACCACGAGCGCCGCACCTGCGGCGCGGTGCCAGGATTGAGCTGGCCATCGGCTGTCCCATCACGCCGAGTCCGATGAAACCGATTGTCATCGAGTCTCTCCGTCTCAGGAACCTTCAGCGGTGCCTCGTCGCACATCTGAAGAGCGTGAACGTCACGACGTTGAACGCAGAGCCCGCAGAACACGCTGAGAATTCCATTTCTCTGCGGGTTCCGCGGTTTCTGCGTTGAACGTGATCTACGGCGGATCCGATGAGGCCGTCGCTGCCGACCTCCGCTTCCGCCTCGATCTCCACCAGATACTCGTCGCCGACGAGCGCGGCGCCGACCAGCGTGTTGGCGGGCTGAATCGCGCCGAAGCGCGCGCCGTGCGCGCGCGGCGACGGCCTCCCAGTCGGCGATGTTCCGGACATAGACGCGCGTGCGGATCACGTCGGCCAGCGTCGGCGCCGAGCGATTGCAGCGCGCCCTCGATCTTGTCGATGACGAAGTGCGTCTGCGCGCGCCGGATCGCTCCCGCCGATGACGCGGTCGCCCATCGTCGCCGTCGTGCCCGAGACGAGGACGCGCCGCCCCTGGCGAACCGCTCGCGCAAAGCCGGCGACGCCTCCCAGGTCGTCCCGCTCAGGCAGAGCGTCCGCCCACGGTCTCGCGGCACCGTCCGGTAGCGGCGCGGGCATCGAGTCGAGGTGATGACTCAGGTCGCCGGACGCGGTCAGGAACGGCGGCTTGCGGTACTCGTCGCCGCAATCACCGGGAATCGGCTGCAGCGTGGCCAGCGCGGCGCCGGATCTCAGACCGGTCCTCATCGGTGAGCGTCAACGAAAAGAGCCGGAGCGTATCGTCGATGTGCTCGCGTTCGCCGAGACGGGCGCCGATGATGACGCCCGCCACGCCGGGCTGATCGAGGATGAAGCGGCTCGCGACGTTGGCGATCGAGACGCCATGGCGCGCCGCCACCGACGCGGCCGCCGCCAGCACGCGCTGCAGCGCGCTCCATCCGCCGGCGACCCGCAGGAAGCGCGCCGTATTTCATCAGCGACCACGTGGCGAGGCGATCCCAATCCGGCTCCGGCGCGCCGAGCCAGCGTTCGGTCAGCCAGCCGCCGGCCAGCGTGCCGTAGGCGAGCAGCTGCACGCCGTGCTCGACGCAGAACGGCCCAAGCCGCCCGCGCGCGCGCTGATCGAGCAGCGAGAACGACACCTGGTTCGACACGACGTCGATGCCGCTCGCGACCACGACGCGGAGGTGGGCGGTGTCGACGTTGGTCAGGCCGAGGTGACGGATGAGGCCCTGCGACGCTTCAGCTCCTGAAGATCGAAGAGCGTTTCGAGCCAGCTCGGATCGGCGTAGTTCCAGGCGTGGTACTGGAGCAGATCGATCGCCTCGACGCCGAGGCGCGTCAGCGCGCGCTCGACCGCCGCGCGAACCTCGGCCTTCGAGACGCGGCCCGGCTTCGGCACCCACTTCGTGAAGAGCTGCACCGGTGGCTGCGGCGCGCGCGAGCGGAAGAGGCCGGCGACGATCTCGGCCGGTCCGTAGTGATCGGCCATGTCGAAGGTGGTGAGCCCTGCGTCCACGTAGGGCTGCATCGCCGCCGCCGCGCGATCGAGATCAACCGTGCGCCCGTCCCGCTCCATGTCGGCCAGCTGCCAGAGGCCGGTGAGGACGCGCGAGATCGGACAGATCAGGCGACAGGTCGCGGCGTTCCACGGTCGGCGCGTCATCGGAGGTCACTCCGGGGCAGCGGCGAAGCGCGCGCGCGAGATCGACGCCGGCACGGCGAAGCCCGCGAACCTCGCAGCCAGTAGACGAGCGATCCGATCGCCATGCACCACGGCCCAGACGCGGCGTCGATCGGAAGTACCCAGCGCCGCCGCCGGCCCGGTCAGATCCTTCCACGTGTGCACGGCGAGAAACCCGGCCAGCACGATGACGCCGAGCGCGGCCACCATCGTTCGCATCCGCGACGTTCGGCACGACGGTGATCGATCGCGGCGAGCGCTCGGATTGCGCCGCGGCAGCGTCAGCACCGACACGGCCATCATCAGGAAGTTCACCAGCATCGACGACACGAGGATGTCCACGCCGAGGAAGAAATCGCCGGCCAGGTGGCTGCCGAGGATGCCGAGCGTGGCCATCGCGCCGCTGGCGACGATGGCGAGATGCGGCGTCCGGAAGACTGGATGCACGGCGGCGATCGCGCGCGGAAAGATGCCGTCCTCCGGCCCAGGCGAACATCAGCCGCGAGACCGCCAGCAGCATCGCCGGCAGATCCTTGGCCAGCGCCACCGCGGCGGCCGGCGATGATGATCACGGTCCAGAACGGCGGCAGCGAGATACCCGAGCAGTCCCGGCGCCGTCAGGTCGCGCCGCTGCGCTTCGTCCGCGATGACTGCCACGGCACGGCGTGATACACCGCCGCGGTGAACAGCATGTAGAGCACGCCGACCGACCCGACGGCGAGGCCGATCGCGAGCGGCAGGTTGCGGCTCGGGTTCTTCGCCTCGCCGCCCGCCTGCGCAATCGAGTCGAAGCCGATGAACGACGCGAAGAGCACGCGCCGAGGCGGAGAGGAACGTCCACGCGCCCGGCGACGCCGTGACCGCTCGAGATCGCCCGCCGCCGCGCGCGCGAGCACGGCGGCGGCGAAGTCGGCGTGGTCGAACGAGAAGCCGGCGACGATGACCACGCCGGCCAGGACGAAGGTGAGGAACATCAGCGGCACCATCAATCGTTCGTAGAGCGGCCACGCCGAGCAGGTTGACGCCGGCCGCCGCCCACAGCACGCGCGAGCGACACGGTCAGGCGCACCCATCCGCGTTTCGAGCGACGCCGCGCACCGCCGTCCAACCGAGCGCCGCGGCGATGTCGCGCGAACGAAGGGCGACGAACACGTACGAGACGACGCCAATCGCGACCGACAGCGCGAACCACTGCGAGAACGACGCGACGAAGCCCAGATACGGGACCGAGACCCCGGCTCACGTAGACGTAGCTGCCGCCGGCGCGCGGCATGGCCGAGGCGAGGATCGGCGTAGGCGATCGCCGCCAGCACCGCCGGCAGCGCCGCGAACGCAAAGGCTTCCAGCACGAACGGCCCGATGCCGGGGACGTTGCGCTGGATCATGAACGGGATCACGTTGATGCCGGCGCCGACCATCGAACAGACGCCGGTCGCGGTCAGGCCGGCCGAGGCCCATCTCCGCGAGCGAGGCGCGGCTCGGTCCGGCCCGTGACGAGTGCGCGCCATCGGCGGGATTCTACCACTCAGTGGTGTCCTGCCTTCGGCGATCGTGACCATGCGACTTCAAGCGCAGAACCGCAGAGCACGCTGAAGCCGCGCTGCAGGTTCAGCGAGTTCTGCGTTGATCGTACGTGCAGACTGCCTTCCCATCGCGGCTCTCAAGAGCGTCACGGCTGCGTAGACCACGACGACCAGGACGAGCCCGCGCAGCGATCCCGAGCGGAAGCGACTTGACGAGCCACACCGCCACGGCCACCCCGGAAGTCCTGCCGGCGGTCAGCCCCAACGCCGCGCGCCAGTGGAAGCGGCCGGCGCCGACGAACCGCACGCCGGCAATCGTCGCGACGAAGGCCCCCGACCCCATCATGATCGGAAACGCCGCCCGTCGGATCCATCCCGAGGAGGCTGAACACGACGAGGCTCGGCGCGTAGTTGCCGATCCCCGAGCGTCAGCAAGCGCACCCGAGCACGAAGTTGATCGACGAGCGCGAGCGCGAACGCCCGCGGCGTGAACGCCAGCGCGGCGCCGCCCGCCGGAAACCGGCCGAGCATGCCGAGCAGCATGAACGCGGCGGCCACCAGCAGCGCGCCGCCCATGCCGAGCTGCACCGCGCGGCGCGACAGCGAGGCGACGACGCCGGCGCCGATCCAGCCGCCAGTCGACGCAGACCGCGATCGAGCGCCGTCATCTGCCAGGGATCGACGGCGACGACGCTGATGAACAGCAGCGCCTGCATCAGCACCGGCAGCGCGTCGCCGACGATGATCGTGCCCGGGATCAACTCGTCGGGCACCAGGCGGAAGAGGCGAAACGCCGCGGTGGTCGTCGCGAACGAGCCGATCCCGAGCGTGTCGAAGAAATTCGTGACGAACCCGATGAGCAGATCGAGCGGCGGTCGGTGCCGGCGCGGCCTCGCCCCGCGCGGCGATCGCGCCTCGTCTCCATCGTCCAGCGGCCGACGAGCAGCAGGCCGCTGGCGACCAGCGCGCCGAGCAGAAGTCCGAACGAGCGTCATGTCGAGCGCGCGGGCGTCGCTTGAGTGCAGCTGCCCCAGGAGCGGCTACAGTACTCCCGCGAGGAGCCGATGACCGATCGCGACGACACGCTTCGAGCTCTACGATCTGCGCGTCGAAGTGGTGGCCACGGATCGGCCGATGGTGTGCGGCCATCGCGCCGGCGACTGGCTCGAGTTGCGCGGCGAGAACCTCACGCTGCCCGCGGGACAGCCCTTTTCCATCTATGCGCTGGCGGCGCTGCTGCCGATCCTTCCGGCGAAGCAGCGGATGACCGCACCCGCACGACTGGATGACCACCGATACCGAGATCGCCTGTCCCGATCCCAACTGCGGCGCACGCTTCCGCATCACCCGCATCGGCACCCGCACGTTTCGCCACCGCGACGTGACCGCCGTCCCGCTGCCGCCGGGGTGATCGTGGAGGTTCCCCGCGTCGCAGCTCGCGCCCGGCTACACCATCTCGTGCCTGCTGAAGGGCGGCTGGCAGCTGGCCGGCGGCCACGGCCCGCGTCGATCGCGGCCGCCGCGATGGCCGACATGGATCGGTTCGTCGACGCGGGCATCACGACCTTCGACTGCGCGGACATCTACACCGGCGTCGAAGCGCTGATCGGCGAGTGGCTGAAGCGGCGTCGCGCGCGCGGCGCCGCCGTGCCGGTGCAGGTGCACACCAGCTACGTGCCCGACCTCGACCGGCTGCCGACCCACTCGCGCGCCGACGTGGTGCGCGGCGTCGACCGCTCGCTCGCGCGCCTCGGCGTCGAGCGCCTCGACCTGGTGCAGCTGCACTGGTGGGACTACGACGTCCGGGCTACGTCGACGCGGCCGGGTGGCTCGACGAACAGCGCCGCGCCGGCAAGATCCGGCACGTCGGCCTCACCAACTTCGACCGGCAGCGCCTGTCGGAAATCGTCGCCGCCGGCATCCCGGTCGTCATCGCACCAGGTGCAGTATTCGGTGCTCGACCGCCGGCCCGCCAACGCCGTCGCCGCACACTGCGCGCGCGACGGCATCGGCCTGCTCTGCTACGGCGCGCTGGCTGGCGGATTCCTCTCGGAGCGCTACCTGGGACACGCCGATCCCGACATCGCCGCTCGAGAACCGATCGCTCGTGAGCTACCGCCTGATCATCGACGAGTTCGGCGGCTGGGACCGCTTGCAGCAGATGCTGGCGGCGCTCGCCCTGGTCGCGGCGCGCCACCGGCGTCGGGATTGGCGCCGTGGCCATCCGCTGGGTCCTCGATCAACCCGGCGTCTCGGGCGTCATCGTCGGCGCGCGGCACGCGCGGCACCTCGACCAGGCGAGGCAGGCGTGCGCGCTCGCGCTCGACGACGACGACCGCGCGGCCGTGGCGCGGGTCCAGTCGGCGTCGAGCGGTCCGGCGGGCGACGTCTACGACCTCGAGCGCGTGAAAGGCGGACCGCACGCGTCGATCATGCGGCACACGCTGGCCAGCGATCTTCGCGGGCGGCATGTTGACGCACGATGCCCTGAGGCTGGCGGGCTTCGCGGCCTTTGCGTTCCGGGTTGGTCCGTTGGTCCGGTTCACTGGCTCACTCTGCTCCGCCGCCGACGCAGCTGTTCAAAACGACACAGCCCGCATGCCGGAGATTGACTCTAACGTTGGTTGCCAACCGACGACGAGCGGCCTCGCTGGTTTGCATCATCACGAAGGGCACTCCCGGCTTGGACCGGACCTGCCGGAGGACGGATTCCCATGGAGACAGATCGCCACCTCTCGGAGCCCAGCTCTCGTCCGAAGAGTGGCTCGTCGGCGGCGGCCGGATGGCGAAGACGATCAAGAGCATGAACTGGTCCGGGACGCCGCTCGGCCCGATCGCCTCGTGGCCGCAGAGCCTGCGCACGACGGTCAGCCTCGTGCAGGCCTCGAACTCGCCGATCTCGCTGGCCTGGGGCCCCGGCCACGTGCAGATCTACAACGACGGCTACTGGCCGATCTGCGGCGCCAAGCATCCCGCGGCGATGGGCCAGGATTTTCGGGAGTGCTGGGCGTCCGCGTTTCCGGTGATCGGCGAGGCCTACGCGAGCGCCTGGGCCGGCAAGAGCGCGTCCTTTGAAAAGATGCGGATGTTCCTCGACCGTCAGGGCTTCCTGAGGAGACCTGGTTCACCTTCTCGTTCAGCCCGATTACCGACGAGTCGGGCGGCGTCGGCGGCCTGTTCCATCCGGTCACCGAGATGACCACGCAGATGTTGTCCGAGCGGCGCGGCCGGACGCTGCACGAACTGGCCAGCCGTGCCGGCCAGGCCAAGTCGACCGAAGAGGCCGTGGCGCTCTCCGCGCAGGTGCTCGCGGAATCCGATCTGGACGTGCCCTTTTTCTCATCTACATGGTCGACCGCGGCGCGAAGCGGGCGCGGCTCGTGGCCCAGAACGGCCTCCGGGGCGGCACCGCCGTCAACCCCGAGCGCATCGATCTCGACGCGGCCGGCGAGTCGCCGTGGTCGGTCGGCGCGGTCGCCCACACCGGTCTGGCCCGGCAGATCGACGACACCGCCCGCGCTCTTGCCGGCATGGACCGTCGGCCCCTACCCGGAGCTGCCGACGACGGCGCTGGCGCTGCCGATCCGGGCGCTAGAGCAGCGACCGGCCGGTGGCGGTCATGGTCGCGGGGCTCAGTTCGCGCCTGCGCGCTCAACGAGTCGTATCGGCGTTTTTTCGACCAGGTGGCGGCGGCGATCGCGGCGGCGATGGCCAACGCCAGCGCCTACGAATCGGAGTGGAAGCAGGCCGTGGCGCCTTGCAGCGCGCGATCTTCAACAGCGCCAACTTCTCGAGCATCGCCACCGACGCCAAGGGCGTCATCCAGATCTTCAACGTCGGCGCCGAACGCATGCTCGGCTACGCGGCCGCCGAGGTCATGAACAAGATCACGCCGGCCGACATTTCCGATCCGCAGGAAGTGATCGCCCGCGCCAAGGCGCTCAGCGTCGAGCTCGGCACGCCGATCGCGCCGGGCTTCGAGGCGCTGGTGTTCAAGGCCTCGCGCGGCATCGAGGACATCTACGAGCTGACCTACATCCGCAAGGACGGCAGCCGCTTCCCGGCGGTGGTCTCGGTCACGGCGCTGCGCGACGCGCACGACGCCATCATCGGCTACCTGCTGATCGGCACCGACAACACCGCGCGCAAGCAGGCGGAAGAGGCGCTGCTCAAGGCCGGCGCCCTGCAGAGCGCGATCTTCAACAGCGCCAACTTCTCGAGCATCGCCACCGACGCCAAGGGCGTCATCCAGATCTTCAACGTCGGCGCCGAGCGGATGCTCGGCTACGCCGCCGCCGAGGTGATGAACAAGATCACGCCGGCCGACATCTCCGATCCGCAGGAAGTCATCGCCCGCGCCAAGGCGCTCAGCGTCGAGCTCGGCACGCCGATCACGCCCGGCTTCGAGGCGCTGGTGTTCAAGGCCTCGCGCGGCATCGAGGACATCTACGAGCTGACCTACATCCGCAAGGACGGCAGCCGCTTCCCGGCGGTGGTCTCGGTCACGGCGCTGCGCGACGCGCAGGACGCGATCATCGGCTATCTCCTGATCGGCACCGACAACACCGCGCGCAAGCAGGTCGAAGACGAGCGGATGAAGCTCGACCAGCGGCTGCGCGACCAGCACTTCTACACCCGCTCGCTCATCGAATCCAACATCGACGCCCTGATGACCTGCCGATCCCCGCGGCATCATCACCGACATCAACCAGCCAGACCGAGACGCTGACCGGGTGCACGCGTGACGAGCTGATCGGCGCCCCGTTCAAGAACTACGTTCACCGATCCGGCCCGCGCCGAGGCCGGCATCAAGCGCGTGCTGAACGAAGGCAAGGTCACCAACTACGAGCTGACCGCGCGCGCCCGGGACGGCAAGCGAAACCGTCGTCTCCTACAACGCGACCACCTTCCACGATCGCGATCGCAGCCTGCAAGGCGTGTTCGCCGCGGCGCGCGACGTGACCGAGCTCAAGCGCTTCGAGCACGCGCTGCGGCAGAAGAACGCCGAGCTCGAAGACGCCAGCCGGATGAAGTCCGAGTTCCTCGCCAACATGTCGCACGAGCTGCGCACGCCGCTCAACGCCATCATCGGCTTCTCCGAGGTGCTCCGCGACGGCCTGATGGGCGAGATGACCGAGAAACAGCGCGGGTTCATCAGCGACATCTTCGGCAGCGGCAAGCACCTGCTCTCGCTCATCAACGACATCCTCGACCTGTCGAAGGTCGAAGCCGGCAAGATGACGCTCGACCTCGAGTCGGTGTCGGTGGCGTCGATGTTCGTGAACAGCCTGTCGATCATCCGGGAGAAGGCGGCGGCCCGCCAGATCCGCCTCGATCTCGATCTCGGCACCGACGAGGAACTGGGGACGATTTACGCGGACCCGCGCAAGGTCAAGCAGATCCTCTACAACCTGCTCTCCAATGCGGTGGAAGTTCACGCCCGAGGGCGGCCGGGTCACGCTGCGTGCGACGCGCGTCCCGCGCGCCGCCGTGGGGCAACCGTCGCGGCGCCTGGAAGGCCGGCACCTTGCCGCTGACCGAGAGCGGCTTCGGCGAGGTTCTCGAGGCTCGCGTCACCGACAGCGGCATCGGCATCCCGCCGGGCGCGCTCGAGCAGCTGTTCCGGCCGTTCAGTCAGATCGACAGCAGCCTCGCGCGCAAGTTCGAGGGCACCGGCCTCGATTGGCTGATGGTGAAGCTGCTCGCCGGAGTTGCACGGCGGGTCGGTGGCCGTGAGAGTGCCGTGGGCAAGGGGTCCTGCTTCACCGTCTGGCTGCCGCTCCGACGCCGGAAGACCGGGCGGGCGCGCCCGCCGCCGCGCCGTCCGTCACGGCGGCCGCCGCCGGCGTCGAGGCGCCTGGCGGCGCACGCACCGCGCTGGTCGTCGAGGACGACTGCAAGTCGGCGGAGCTGATCCGCGTGCAGCTCGAGGCCGAGGGCTTCACCGTGCTGCAGGCCGCCTCCGCCGAAGCGGCGCTGCTGCTCGCGGGGCAGCAACCGCTGGTCCTCATCACGCTGGACATCATGCTGCCGAACATGGACGGCTGGGAATTCCTCGGCCGGATCAAGCAGGTGCCGGCGCTCGCGGGCATCCCGGTCGTCATCATCTCCATCGTCGCCGAGCGCAACAAAGGCTTCGCGCTCGGCGCCGCGGCGGTGATGCAGAAGCCGTTCTCGCGGGACGAGCTGTACGGGCGCTGGTGAATCTCGGGTTGATTCCGCTTCGCAGAGCCGCACCCTCAAGGTGCTGGTGGTGGACGACGATCCCAAAGCGGCGGAGCTCGGCGCCCTCCGCGTCCAGAGCCTCGCCGGGACGGTGCTGCGCGCCTACGGCGGCCGCGAGGCGATCGTGGTCGCGCGCGAGGAGCTTCCGGATTTGATCCTGCTCGATCTGATGATGCCGGAGGTGAACGGCTTCGATGTCGTCGAGGCGCTCAAAGGGCAACCCGACACCGCCCGCATCCCGATCGTGGTGGTCACCGCTAGGCAGATCACCCACGAGGAGCGGGCGAAGCTGAACGGCTGCGTGGCGGCGATCGTGGAAAGTGAAGTTCGATCCCGCCAGCTTCATCGCGGAGGTCCGCCGGGCGATGTCCGGACGCCTGCTCGGCCACCTGACATGTCCAAAGTCCTGATCGTCGAAGACAACCCCGCCAACATGACGCTGGCGGTCTTCCTGCTGGAGTCGGCGGGGCACGCGCGTGATCAGCGCGACCAATGCCGAGGCCGGCCTGACCCTCGGCACGCGACGAGCAACCGCACCTGGTCCTGATGGATATCCAGCTGCCCGGGATGGATGGCCCCGAAGCGACGCGGCTGCTCAAGCAGGACGACGCGACCCGCGCGATTCCGGTGATCGCGTTGACCGCCCTGGCGATGAAAGGCGACGAGGAGCGATTCGCGCCGCGGGCTGCGACGGGCACATCGCGAAGCCGCTCGCCTACAAGTGAGTTCCTGGCCCTCATCTCGGCGCACCTGCCGCCGCCGCCTTGCTGAGCGCACACATCCTCCGGCGCCGCGGCATGGGCGCATACTGATCGGCGCCTCGCGCGCTGAGATCGAACTGACGGGACGCGGCCACACCCCACGCAGCATCGCTGTTTCCTGGGCCGACACCGACCCGCGCTGCTCCAGACGTATCACCGATGCCGAATGGGGCGTGCCGGAGTACGGACGACCGCGCCCCTGTGGGAGAAGCTGATGCTGGACGGTTTTCAGGCCGGCCTGTCCTGGCTGGACGATCCGCGCAAGCGCGACGCCTTCCGCAAGGCCTTCAAGAATTTTCAGCCGGAGGAAGGTCGCGCGATTCGGCGAGGCCGATGTCGCGCGACTTCCCGACCGACCCGGGCATCGTCCGGTCGACGGGCGAAGAATCGAGGCGACCGCCATCGGCGGCGCTCGCGCTTAGCCTCGCGATGAGGGACGCCGGAGAGGGCCTGTCGCGCGTTCGCGTGGGGAATGGCGGGCGGCACGCTGCCAGGAACCGCGGCGCGGTGCCCACGCAGAGCCCGCTCTCTGAGGAGTTCTCGAAGGCGTTGAAAGCGCGCGGCTTCAAGTTCGTCGGTCCGGTCATCGTCTATGCGTGGATGCAGGCGGTCGGCATCGTCAACGACCACGCGGCCGGCTGCTTCCGCCGGAAGGCCGTGTCCCAGGGGCGGCGTTGACTGAACCTCCCGCGGCCAGCCAACGCCGGGCCGGGTTCAACCCGTCTAACGGCCATGCTCGTTTCCGACCTGCGCTTCGCCATTCGCTCGCTGCGCCAGGCGCCTCGGGTTCTCCGTGCTGGCGGTCGTGGTCGCTGGCCGTGGGCATCGGCGCCACCAGCGCCATCTTCAACCTGATTGACGGCACGCTCATCCGCCCGCTGCCGCCTGCCGATCCCGGTCGCCTGGTGATGCTCTGGGAGCATCCGCCGAGCTACGCGCGCAACCGCGTCTCGCCCCTCAACTTCCTCGATTGGTCCGAGCAGAATCATGCGTTCGCCGCGATGGCTGCCGTGGCCGGCGGCGGCCGCACGCTCACCGGCGCCGACGGCGCCGCCGAGCGCGTCCCCGGCCAGGCGGTGACGACGGCGTTTTTCGACATGCTCGGCGTGCCGCCGATTAGCCGGCCGCACGTTCGGTGCCCGGCGATGCGACGCCGAAGCCGAACGTGGTGATTGTCAGCGAGCGGTTCTGGCGCAGTCATCTGACGGAAGTGCAACCGCGGTCGGACGCGTCCTCTTCGCCTCGACGGGGAGTCTCTTCACCGTCGTCGGCATCGTGCCGGCGAGCTTTCGGATTCTCTACCCGTCGGACCTCTGGACGCCGTTTCCGCCGCGGCGGACGCCGGAGCAGCGCCGGCAGCATTACCTCCAGGTGATCGCCCGCCTGCGGCCGGGCACGACGATCGACCAGGCGCGCGGCGACATGGGCATCGTCGCCGAGAACATCGCGCGGATCGCGCCTGACACCAACAAGGGCTGGACCGTGGCCATCGAACCGCTGCGGGACGCCCTGGTCAGCGGCGAGGTGCGCTCGACATCGCTCGTGCTTGGCGGCGTGGTCGCGTTCGTCCTCCCCATGGCGTAGCGCCAACGTGGCCAACCCTGCTCCTGGCCAGGGGATCGGCCGGGCGCGCGAGATGGCGGTGACGCGCCGCGCTGGGCGCCAGTCGCGCGCAGATTGCGCGGCTGCTCTTGTGCGAGAGCCTGGTGCTCGCCGCGATCGGCGGCGGCGCCGGCCTGGCCCTGTCGTGGGCGGCGCTGCGCGTTGCGCCGTCGATGATGCCGAGCGGGCTGTTGCCGCAGGGCATCGCGCTGCACTTCGACTTGCGGGTTACGCTCTTCGCGGCCGTCCTGACCGGCGCGACCGGCCTGCTGTTCGGGATGGCGCCGGCGTGGCACGCCGCCCGCGCGCCGCTCGGCGAGTCGCTGGCCGCCGGCGGACGCGGGGCGACCGGCGGCCGGGCCGGATGCGCACGCTGCTCGCCGTCGGCGAAGTCGGCCGGCGCCGTCCTGCTGCTTGCCGGCGCCGGACTGCTGGTCCGGACGCTCGCGTCGATGACGGCGGAAGACCCCGGCTTTCGCGCCGACTCCAGTGCTGACGATGACGGTGAGCCTGCCGATGAGCCGCTATCCCGATCAAGCCAACGTGCTCGAGCTTCTTCCGCCAGGCGGATGCGGCGCTGGCGGCGCTTCCCGAGTGCGGTCGGTCGGCTTCGTCGACAACCTGCCGCTCGACGGCTGGAACATCGGCCAGCCGATCGAGGTGGTAGGGCGACCCGCCGGTCGACGCCGCGAACCGGAAATCGGCGCACTACCAGATCACGAGCCCGCGATACTTCGACACGCTCGGGATCCGGCTCGCGGAAGGGCGGCCCCTTCAACGACCGCGACGTCGCGGCCGCTCCCCGCAGGTCTGCATCGTCAACGAGGAATTCGTGCGCCGCTTCCCGGGAGGGCGCGCCGCTCGGGACGATCGTGAAGGTCCCGAACATGGCGCCGGGCCTGGCGCCGGGCATCCCGCGCGAGATCGTCGGCGTCATCAGGCAGGTCGCGATTGGCGCCGGCGAAAACTCAAGGCCCCCGAGATCTACGTGCCGATGGAGCAGAACGTCTGGTATGGCAGCGCGATTGCGCTGAAGACGGCCGGGCCGCCGGCGGCGCTCATCGCGTCAGCGCGCAGGCCATCGCCGGCATCGACAAGGATCAACCGGTGACCCGCGTACGGACGATGGAGGAAGTGGCGGCGGAGGCGACCGAGCGGCCGCGTTTCCGCGCCGCGTTGGTGAGCGTGTTCGCGGCGCTGGCGCTGGTGCTCGCGGCGGTCGGGATTTTCGGCGTGCTGAGCTTCTCGGTGCGCGAGCGGATGCGGGAATTCGGCGTCCGCCTGGCGCTCGGCGCCACCAGCGGCGATATCCTGCGGCTGGTGCTCGGCGCCGGCGTGCAAATCGCCGGCACCGGCGCGGTCATCGGCGTCGCCGCGGCAGCCCTCCTCGCGCGCACGCTGGCGTCGCTGCTGTTCGGCGTCACGCCGCTCGACCCTCGTGACATTTGTCGCCGCGCTGGCGCTCCTGGTCGTCACCGCGCTCGTCGCCTGCGTCGCCCCGGCGCTCCGTGCCGTGCGGGTCGATCCCGCGGTCACGCTGCGCCAGGAATGAGGCGACTCTTCCATGTCGACGTAGTGTCCGAGGCGTTAGCCGACGTCTGACGGTCCGCCTGAAGACGGACATCCGCTACAAAGCGGAAGCTGCTCTAGCGCGATGGCGCCGTGCCGCCGGCGTGCGGCAGATGGATCGACATCAGCACGATCGCGCCCTCGATCTGCTGAGAACCAGTGCGGCGTCTTCTCCGGCACCATCACGCAGTCGCCCCTGGCGATGCTGGCGCGGCGTGCCGCCGTCGATGGCTGAGCCCGACAGGTTCTCGGCGTTGGTGCGCTTCTCGTCGCTGGAGCGTGCCGCCGGTCACCAGCGTCCCCGCGCCTTCGACGACGTAGAACATCTCCGGCCTCGCGTTCGTGCACCGACGCGGGCGCCGTGAACACCAGCGACGCGATGACTCGAGGTTCGCGGTGTACGGCGCGAGCTGGACGATCGGCTGGATGAAGTTCGCCTGGTCGGGCTTCCGTTCGGCCTTGGCCTTCGCGATCATCGCCGTCACGTCGGCCGACGACGCGAAGAGCTTGGCCATAGGCGCCGCAGCCGGCGCCGCCGGTTGCTGTGCGAGCGCCGCCGAGGAGCACATCGTCACGATCGTGAAGAACACATGATGCGCGCATGACCGCCTCCAGTGGGCGCGATTCTACAGCAGTCCCGGCCGGGATCACCGGGCGACTTCCTTTCCGAGGCGAACGATCTCGTCCATGATGAGCTCGACATCGGCTGGGGTGGTGCGCAGGTTCATGAAGCACGCACGGAGCCCGATACGGCCTTTCACCGACGCCGGCCCGAGGAAGGCGGTGCCGCCGTCGACCAGGCGCTTCAGCACGGCGCGGTTCCCGGCGTCGTCGAGCCCGGCCAGGCGAAAACAGACGCAGTTGAAGACGACCGGGGCGAGCAGCTCGAACTCGTCGCGACGGCCGGCGATGTCGCCCATGAAGGCGGCGAGATCCGCCATCCGTTCGATGACGCCGGCGTAGGCGCGCCTGGCCATGGTGGCGCAGCGACCACCAGACCTTGAGCGCCTTGAAGCCACGCGACAGCTGCGGACCGTAGTCCGCGAAGTCGACGAAATCCGGGTCCTCGGACATCGTCAGGTAGGTCGGCGAAAAATTGAACGCGTGCCGGAGCGTCGCGGTGTCCTTGACGAGGACGCACCCCGCCTCGAACGACGTGAACAGGAACTTGTGCGGGTCGAGCGACACCGAATCCGCCTCACCCACGGCCGGCAAGCGCGGGCCGGAACCGCTCGCTGAGCGCCGCCAGCGCGCCGTAGGCGCCGTCCACGTGGAGCCACAGCCCCTCCGCCTTGCAGAACGCCGCGAGCTCGCGGATCGGATCGATCGCCCCGGTCGTGACGGTGCCGGCGCTGGCGACGACGCAGAAGGGCGAGCAAGCCGTTGGCGCGATCCTCGGCGACCGCCTTCGCGAGCAGGTCGAGGCGGATCCTGAACTGGCCGTCGCACGCGAGATGACGCAGCCACTTCGTTCCGATGCCCAGGATCGAGATCGCTCTTGTCGGTGCTGCTGTGCACTTCTTCCGACGTGTAGACGGTCAGTGGTGACGTGCGGCCCTGAAGGCCTTCGCTGCGAGCGGCCTCGCCAAGAAAGCGGTCGCGCGCCGCGGTCAGCGCGATCAGGTTCGCCATCGAGCCGCCGCTCGTGATCAAGCCGCCAGCGCCCGGGCCGAAGCCGAGCAGGTCTCCGAACCACCGGACCACCGTCTGTTCGACGGCGTTGGCCGCCGGCGACAGCGTCCACAGATTGCAGTTCTGGTTGAGCGCGGCGGCCGCCGCCTCGGCATACGGCGACAACCCGTTCGGCGACGGCTGCACATACGGGCAGGAAGCGCGGGTGCGCCGTCTGCGTCGAGTTGGGGACGATGACCGCTTCCAGCTCGGCGAACAGCGACTCGACGGAGCGGCCGGCGTCGGCAGGCGTTCGGCCATCAAGGCGCGGAGCGCGTTGCGGTCGATCTCCGGGAACACCGGTCGCGCCTGAACCGTCCGTGAGTAACGCTCGATGAAATCCCCGGTCAGGTGCCGCGGCGCGGCATTCTGGTCGGGGCTGAAGAGCAGGTCGGTCATCCGTCGAAGGCTCCACGGCGCACTGTCGGCGCGATTCGCCGTTACCGGCCCTTCCACTGCCGGAGCAGTTCCAGGGCGACCGGATGCGTCGGATTCCGCCGCAGCAGTTGTTCGAGCACGGCGATCCCCTCCTTCGAACGGCCGGCGCTGAAGTGGATCTTTGCCAGCGTCACGTAGGCCGCCTCGCACTGCGGTGTCCGCTTCAGAACGTCTTGAAGAAGGCCGACAGCCGCGTCCGCCTGCCCTCGTCGACACGAACACGAGCGCGAGATTGTTGGCGGCCTCTCCGTAGTCCGGGCGGCGGCCGAGCGCATCACGGAAATAGCGCTCCGCTCGATCCATGTCGCCCGCCCGGCCAAACAGCAGGCCCAGGTTGTTCAGCGCTTCGGGAAAGTCCGGCTGGAGCGCCAACGCCTTTTCGTAGAGCGCGCGAGCCTCCTCATCGCGGCCGGTCAGCAGGAGGGCGTAGCCAAGATTGTTCAGCGCGTCGGGATACTCCGGAGTCGACGCCAGCGCCGCGCGAAACCGGCTGATGGCCGCGTCGAGATCGCCGCTCTGCGCGAGCAGCGCCCGAGATCGTTGTTGGCCTCGGCCAGATCTGGTTGCAGGACGAGGGCGCGCTCGAACGCGGCGCGGGCCCGGACCGTCTCCCCGCTTCTCGCGAGCAGGGTGCCCAGACGATACAGCGTCGGGGCGCCCGGGTTCGCCTGGGCCGCGCGCTCGAACGCCGATCACGGCGGCGCGCTCGAGTCCGTCATCGAGCAGTTCCCGGCCGTACGGCAGGTAGTTGCGGAGCGGCAGTCCGGAATAGAACGTGCCCTGAAAGGGCAGGGCTCGAGTCGAGGCGCTCGGCCGGAGGCACGTCGATCGTGCCCGCGTCCTTCACGATCTGGTCGACGTCCACGCGATCGCGGTAGACCTTCACGACGTTGCCGCTCCCATCGAGGAGCAGGCCCGTCGGCAGGCGCAGATCCTGCCGATTCATGAACAGATGCCGGTTGAGGATGGCGTAGCTCAGGCTCACTTCAGGAGTGGCGATGACCACCGGCGTCGCGCCTGACGGAGAGGCGACGCAGCGATGCCTGATCCGGCGGGGTATCGATGGCAATGGCGATCGATCCCACGCCGGCCCGGGTCAACGCCTGCGCGCCGCGCCCAAGCGTCTCGAGCGCCGCGCGTGCCGCGATCACGTCGGACGACCAGAGCAGGACGATCGCCGGCTTTCCTCTCAACGCCGCAAGCGAACGCGTCCCGCCGGCGAGCGTCCTGGAGCGAGAAGTCAGGCGCCGGAAACGGTTCGCACATCCAGGTGGCACGTGGCGCTGAAGCCGGAGCAGGGCGACGGCGCGACGTCGTCGTGCCCTGCCGATCGCCGGCTTGAAGCGCCTCCGTCTCGAGTCGCGCCGCCTTCGACGATCCGAATGCGAGTGTTCAGCGGCACATCGGTGAACACCTGCGTTGCGCCCGAGGGCCAGCTGACCGTCAGCTTCAAGACGCGCTCGCTCGCGCCCAGACCGATGAGCAGCTCCTTCGAGTGCTGCGACAGGAATCCGGAACCGGCCTGCACGATCCTTGATCTTGCGGAGCTCGATCGGTCTCGACGGTGACGCGGGCGCCGATCGCGTCGCGGTTGCTCGTGGTGCCACGCAGGCGCACGGCGAGCGACGCCGACGTCGTCTCGAAATCGTTTCGGAAGATCCGGAGCTGCGGCGCCTGCCGATCGGCCATCACGGCGAGGTCCGGATCGCCGTCGCCGTCGATGTCGAGGACCGCAAACGACCGGCCGTCCTGATCGAGGTCGAGGCCGAGCGTCCCCGAGATCTCGTCGTAGCCGCCATGTCCGTCGTTGCGCAGGAACACGTTGCGCTGCCGGCTGGCGATCGAGCCGTGAATCAGCAGCTGGTTGATCGCACGCCACGCATCGTCGTAAGGCGTGCCGGGCACCCGCGTCGAGCGGCGAGCGGGCCACGACCTGCCGCCAGAAGAATCCCTCGAGGTCGCCGCCGCCGGCGGCGTCCGTCCTTGCGCGTCAGCATGCCGTTGACGATGTAGAGATCGTCCCAGCCGTCGCTGTCGAAATCGACGCGCGTCCGACGACCACGCCCAGCGGCCCATCTCGGCGTGCGCCTCGAGCGTCTTGTCCTCGAAGCGTCCGTTGCCGAGATTTCGCAACAGCGAATTCCCGCGGACGTGCCGGCGATAGAGCGCGCGCACCTCCGGCGTCGCATCGCGGCATGAACGTCGGCGCCGAGGTGACGCGCAGCCCGGGCGCGCTCCACATATTGCCGGTATAGATGTCGAGCAGGCCGTCGTTGTCGTAGTCGAGAAAGGCGGCGCTCATGCCGGCGCCGTGATCGAGGACGCCCGCTGCGGCGGCGACATCCTCGAACCTCACGCGTGCCGTCGCGGCGCCCGAGGTTGTGATACAGGTTCTTGGTCCCGAAGTCGTTCGCGACCAGGAGATCCGGCCAGCCGTCGCCGTCGTAGTCGGCCCAGGCCGCCGCGAAGTGATAGCGATCGTTGCCGGCGTCGAGACCCGCGTCCTCGGTGGCGTCGACGAATCGCCCGTGGCCGTCATTGCGAAAGAGCACCGCCGGCGGTCCGTTGCGTGCGTCGTAGTGCGGCGCCGGCGTGCCGGCCTTGTCCTCGCCGGCGCCGAAGAAATACGAGTAGACGCACAGATAGAGATCGAGAAAACCGTCCCGGTCGTAGTCCGCCATCGTGATCGACGTCAGCACGCCCTGAAGCGGCCGCGCGAACCGGAAGGCGTCCGGCACCGGCGTGAAGTGCCCTTTGCCGTCGTTGATGAACAGCAGCGGGTTGGTCGACGTCGCCACGACGAGATCCTGATCGCCGTCGTTGTCGACGTCGACAAAGCAGCGACTGCGCCGTGTCGTCGAGGACGCCGACGCCCGCCTCGTCCGTGATGTCCTCGAACGTCGAGTCGCCGCGATTCCGGTAGAGGCGATTGGGCAGTCCGGCCGGCTGAGCGACGTACAGATCGTCGAGTCCATCTCCGTCCGCGTCTCCGACCGAGACGCCCTGATGGCCGTTCGAGTCGCGCGTCAGGACCGAGTCGAACGTCGCCATCCACGAGTCGAGATCGATGTTGAGCTGGCGGCGGAACGAGTCGTTGCCGCCGAGCGCCGCCGCGGTGATCTCCGTGAAGATCGGGCTGTCGCGCGCGGCTGACCAGGTGCGACGCGGCCGTCCATCGAACGACCTGCCAGCCGGACGCGTTTCGCCGCCATCCCATCTCCCACTCGCCGACGTGCTCGACGCGGTACGCGTTGGTGCCGGCGCCGACGATGTCGTAGCGGACGGTGGTGCGGAGGGCTGACGGCGGATCGGCCGGACCGTCCGGTTCGATCGGCGGTGATGAGGAGCTCCGCCACGGCGACGTCGCGGACATCGTCGATCAGCCGCCGCAGTTCCGCGCCGAACGCGCGAGCGTCGAGCGTCGGATCGCGCGGCAGATCGCTTCGCCCTCTTCACGTCGAGCGGCGCTTGACCCGTCGCGGCGCGCCTCGATCGGGAGCAGCCGTGCGCCGCGGAAGCCTGGATCGAGCAGTCCCGTGGTGACGCCCGCGGCGCGGCGCCGCCGCCGCGAAGCGCATCGGACAACTCGCGGAGCCGCGCGCTCGAGCTCCTGTGCCTGACGCTCCAGCGGGAACGCCGTCGCTCCCTGGTTCGAGCTGTTTCAGAAACGGCTCCACGCGCTTCCGACACCGCGAGCTTGGGTCGATAGTCGGCGCGCTTCTCGACCTGCGCCGTTCCGCCAACACGGCACACGCCGACAGCAGGCCGGCGATGAGGAGCCGCTTCGTCCGGCGCGCACGCACCGCGACGTCATCGAGCAACGCCCGGCTCGCGGGATGCTCGGCCGATTCGGACAGCGTGAGCAGCGTGGAGACGGTCGCTCGGAAGCTGTTTCCATTCCCAGCGGCGTCCGCCCGGCATGCGGATCTCCACGTCGACGGGACCGGCGTAATCGCCGAGCCCGAAGTACGCCCGCAGGTCGTTCTGCGAGAGGAAGCTCCCGCCCGAGCGGATCTCGCGCACCTGCTTCGTGCCGCCGCCGCTGATCGTCACCTTTGCGCCGATGGCGAACCGGTTTCCGGTCGTCGGCCACGGCGCGCACCGCCACCCAGTGGTGCTTCGTCGCCTGCCGATTCTCCAGCACCGTCGGCGCGCCGTCCGTGTTGCTGACGACGAGGTCGAGATCGCCGTCGTTGTCGAGATCGCCGACGGCAAGGCCGCGGCCGACCGCGCGCGATCTGCAGGCCGGCGCCGGCGCGTTCCGAGACGTCGCGGAATCGTGGTGCCGAGGTTCAAGAGCAGCTGGTTCTTCTGGCGGTAGGTTTCGCCAAGCTGCGGGAACTTGTCGATGTCCGAGAAAATGTGGCCGTTGGCGAAGAACAGGTCGAGCTTGCCATCGAGGTCGGCGTCGAAAAAGGCGGTGCCCCAGCCCATGCGAGCGAACGTCGGGGCCGGCGATGCCCGCCGACGTGCTCGCGTCCTCGAAGTGCCGGCCGTCGACGTTGTGATAGAGCGTGTAGCGATCGTGCGCGAATGTCGTGAGCACCAGATCCATCCGCCCGTCGCCGTCGTAGTCGCCGGCGTCGGCGCCCATGCCCGCCTGGGCGCGCGCGTCGCCGTTCACCGCCACGCCCGCGGCCAGTCCCGCGCTTTCGAAGCGGCCGTTCCCGAGGTTGTGATACAGGAAATTCGGGTTCGAGTCGTTCGCGACGAACACGTCGACGAACCCGTCGTCGTCGTAGTCGGTCGTCACGACGCCGAAGCCGTAGGCCCGGGACGCGTCGGAGAGGCCGTGCGCGGCGGCGGCCTCCACGAACCGCCCGTTGCCGACGTTCTCGAAGAACAGATCGGACTCTCCGGGAAGTCCGGCCGGCCCGACCATGATGTGCGGCCCGTCGCGCCAGACGAGCGTCCGCTGCGCTCGCACGACGGACTCCCACGTCGTCTCGACGTAGCGCGCGACGTAGAGGTCGAGATCGCCGTCGCCGTCGGCGTCGAAGAACGCGCAGCCCGTGCTCCAGCCGCCGGCGGCCACGCCGGCGCGGGCAGCCACTTCCTCGAACGTGCCGTCGCCACGGTTGCGGAACAGCGCGTTCGGTCCCCAGTTGGTGACGTAGAGATCGAGGCGGCCGTCGCCGTCGAAATCGCCGGCGCACGCGCCGCTGCCCCACGCCGCGAGATCCACGCCCGCCTGCCTGGACACGTCCTCGAACTTCCATCCCCCGAGGTTGCGATAGAGGGCATTGCGATGTGGGACACGCTCACGTGCCGGCGTCAGCTCGCGCCGCGGTCACCAGATAGATGTCGAGCAGTCCATCGCCGTCGTAGTCGAACAGGGCGACGCCGCCGCAGGCCGATTCGAGGATGTGGTCCTTGGTCGGTCCGCCGCAATACATTTTCGCGGGCAGCCGCGCGCCCACTTCGAAGGTCACCGGCACCGGCGCGCCGTCTTCGGGCGATGGGATGTTCGCCGGCGCGGGACCCATCGCCGACGCGTGGCCCCCGTAGGCAGGATCTTTGGGCTTCGTCTGGCTGTAGCTGCCCTGGAACGCGAGGCCGAGCGCGACGTCCCCTCGAGTTGAGCCCGCGCTTTTCGAGGAGCGCGAGGACAGGGCCGGTCGCCGACGCGACGCCTCGAGCGTCTCCCGAGTGCCAGGGCGGTGAGCGTCGGACGCGGCGCGACGAAGCTCGCCTCGCAGCGACGGCGTCGAGAGCGTGTCCGTGCCGGCGTTGTGGCGGGCGCGGTGTCTGGATCCGGTCCGGCACGCCAGTGCGTCGAGGCTGCGGCTGGCATCGAGAAGCGCGCGTCGCACCTCGATCGGCCGGCGCTCCGGGACGCGCCGCCTGCTGCAACTGCGTGACGGCGTCGCGCTGTAGTTCCAGCAGCCGAGTGCGCTCCTGCGCCTCCGTCCGCGCCTGCTGCGCTGCAGGCGTCGGCATGAATGCGCCGATCGCGCCAAGCGACGCGGACAACGCGAGCACGACCGCAGGCGGTTTCGACGCGCGCGAACCCGATAGCTCTTGACGTCCATTGCGAATCAGGTTCAGCCGGGCGCGGCTGATTCGCCAGGCGATGACGCTCATGACGCAAATCCCGGATCGGGCTGAGTCTAGCCGGTGCGTCTTCGTCAGGCAGGCGATTGGGGCTCGAAGGCGGTGCGCCCTCGAGCCCCGAGACTGATGCTAGAACGTCAGGCGAGCGACGAGCTGCAGCGTGCGCGCGGGCGCGACGCCGTTGATGGTGCCGAAGCCGTTGCGTTGCGTCAGCGTCCCCTGCCGCGTTATGCGGCAGGTTGGTGATGGCGTCTGTTCGTCAGGCTGGTGAAGTTCACCGTATTGTTGACGCCGGTGAACTGGACGGTGTCCAGCAGGTTGAAGATGTCGAGCCGGATCTCGGTCTTCATCCCAGTGCCCAATCGGGAAGTTCTTCGACACCGGACAGGTCGATATTGTTCAGCGGCGGGTTGCGGGCGAAGAACCGCGGGGTTTCGTTGCCATTGCTGCCCGGCTGCGGCGGCGCGAAGCACTCCGGGTTGCTGAACTGCCGGTACGGATCGCCGCTATTCCCTTCTCCCGGGTCGCACGTCAGGGCGATGCGCGCGTTCGGGTTGCCGTCGGTCCCGGTCAGGTTCGCGGCGCCGATGCCGGGAATCGAGTAGTTGACCTGCAACGGCCGGCCGCTCGTCCACCGGTAGACGCCCGACAGTTGCCAGTCGTTCGCCAGGAGCCCGAGCCCTTTGCTGCTCGTCACGGTCGGTGTCTGGTAGATGGCGTTGACGGTGAAGTTGTGCGTCCGGTCGTAGTCCAGCAACGAGTAGTCGAGTGCCCTGGTCTGCGCGTCGCTCAGATTCGGCACGCCCGCGGCAGAAGTCCGTGCTGTTGATCCCCTGCGCCTTGCTCCACACCCAGAAGCCGGAGACCATGAACCCGCTGATCGAACCGGCGGGTCACCGACGTCTGCAGCGCCTTGTAGTCCGCGTAGCCGCTGTAGTCCCACATCCGGATGTCGCCGTAGCCCCGGTACGGCCGCAGGAAGTCGTTCGGCAGCGCATTCGCCCCAGGGACCGTGCTCGGGACACGGGTCGGGTCCTGGTTCTGGGGCAGGAACTTCGCGCCGATCGGCACGGCGTTGATCTGCACCTGCCGCAGCAGGTCGGTCGACCTGGAGCCGACGTAGGCGACGTCGAGGATGACTTCCTCGACGAGCTTGTGCTGAACGCCGACGTTCCACTGGTCGACGCGCGGCGGCTTGAAGCCGAACGCGGTCGGATTGAGCGACAGCGTCGGGTTCGGATCGCCGGCCGCCGACGACAGATCCTGCAGCCGTCCCCAATCGAGCCTCGAGTTCAGGACGCCCGGCGCGTTGGAGATCATGTCGAAGACCATGTTGCCCTGCGGCCGGTCGTAGAAGATCCCGAAGCCGCCGCGGAGGATCGTCTCGCCCTTGCCGGTCAGGTCGTAGACCGCGCCGATGCGCGGCGAGACCCGGAAGGCGTTGCCGTCCTGGAGCTGGTCGGTGATCCCGTTGCCGGCCTGGAAGCTGCCGTTGAAGCGATTGGAGTCGGGCGTGAGCCGGCCGATGAAGCGCTCGTCGACGGTATTGGCCAGCGTCGGCGCCGCTGGTGCCGATCAGCCTCGGGTCCATCCCGCGCCGCACGCAGCCCGCGCCCGGCGCGCCGCCGACGCACACCGGCGTATAGAGCTTCGCGGCGTTGGCTCTGATCGAACTTGTCCGGCAGGAAATTCGAGGCCTGCAGCGTCGTGTCCCACTGCGGCGTCAGCGCGTAGAACCGCACGCCGTAATCGAGCGTCAGACGGTCGCTGGGCTTCCAGTTGTCCTGCGCGTACCACTCGACGTTCTTGTAGTTCCACTCGGGCAGCGCAAACTTCGAGGCCTGCTGGTAGAAATTGAAGACGCCGGTCGCCGCGTTCGCGTAGCCAAATCCCGTGTCGAAGGGGTTGCTCGAGTTGTCGACGAAGTTGATCTGGCTGTTGAAGCTCGCGAAGATGCTCTGCGGCTTGAAGCTGTGCTGGAAGTAGAACCCGACCTTCGAGGAATGCGCGCCCCAGACCTTCGTCAGGTTCGCGATGACGTCGTGGGTGATGTTCTGGTTGGTGAACGGGCCGCGATCGGTTTGATACTGGCCGGCATTCCCGGTGCGCCCGGTGCCGTTGTCGCCGCGGAAGACGAACCACGGCACGTAGTCGGCCTGGACGGCGCCGGGAAACAGCAGCGGCAAGTTCGACGACACGCCGGCGTTCGCGCGGAACAACTGCTGCTGCTGGAGTTGATAGTTCAGCGAGTTCGAGGCGCGTCCCCAGCTCAATTCGAGCGACGTGGTGGAGTTCAGGATGCCGGTCGCGGACAGCATGTAGTTCGAGCCGGGGTGCACGAACAGCGTCGGCGTCGGGAGCTGGTCGCTGCCGTTGCCGGCCCACGTCGTCCCATACGCCTGCAGGATGTCTTCCTTGTTGTTCATGTAGCGGCCGGTGACCCGCCACTTGTCCGAGGCCTGGAAGTCCATGCGCAGCAGCTCTTCGCGGCGCTTGGGGCTGTCCGGATCCTGGCTCGTGAAGTTCAGGCCGCTGCCGCGGGAGGCGTTCGCCTGCGGGAAAATGCTCAGCGTGGCGAGGCCGGGCGCATAGAGCCGGTTCGCGGGAATCCGGCCGAGCACGCCGCCGTCCTGGAAACAGCCGCGCGTGTCGGTGGCGCTGCACGGCAGGCCGCTGGCGTGAAATCACGAATGTACGGGAACGGATTGCCGCTGCTGTCGACGCTCTGTGAGAAATCACCGCGCCGCTCGAGCGCCGTCGGCACGCGCGTCTGATGCACGTTCGCCGGGTTGCTGCGTCGCTGGAATTCCTGGCTGAAGAAGAAGAACAGCTTTCTTCTTGTCCTCGTTGAAGCCCGGGAACGAGACCGGCCCGCCGAACGTGTAGCCGGAGTCGTTGCGCGCGGTCTTCGACTTCGGGACCTCCGGCGTCTCGCGCTTGTTCAGATACGTGTTGGCGTCCCAGTCCGAGCGCCGTCCGTACCAGTAGCCGGAGCCGTGGAAGTCCTGCGAGCCGCTCTTGGTGACGACCTGCAGCTGGCCGCCGACGGCGCGCCCGTACTCCGCCTGGTAGGCGTTGGTCAGGATCTTGAACTCGGCGACGGCGTCGATGTTCGTCGTCGCCATGTTGCCGCCGTTGTCGCCGGTGTCGATGTTGGCGACGCCGTCGATCGTGATGTTGTTCGAGTTCGGCCGCTGGCCGTTCACGGTGAAGCCGCCGACCGAGCCGAGCTCCCGTGTTGCCGGTGTTCTGCGACAGCGCGCCGGGCACCAGCGTCACGAAGTTGAAGAGCGCCCGCCCGTTGTTGGCGATGTTCTTCAACGTCTCGGCTTTGGAGCGTGAACGAACGTTCGCCGCTCACCGATTGCAGCGGGGTGACGGGGCTCGACACGGTGACTTCTTCGCTCAGCGCGCCGACGTCCATGGTCAGCGCCCCGGTCGACAGCTTGTCGTTCGCGTTCACGACCAGGTTCGTCCGCTCCGCCGTCTTGAAGCCCGGCAGCGTGGCCTGGAGCGTATAGGTGTCGGGACGGACGATGGGGAACACGAAACGGCCACCGCCGTCGGTGACCGCCGTCAGCACGTTGCCCTGCGTGCGGCTGGTCATCGTGACCGTGACGCCCGGCAGGACCCGCCCTGCGAGTCTGGACTGATCCCGAAACGGTCGCGCTTGTCGTTTGCGCATGACAGAACGGTCGGAATAGCCCGCGAAGACGAGGGCTATCGAGCACGAGACCCAAAACGCGTTCGACACCTCTGGTGAGCCGCATGGACGCCTCCTTTACAGCAATCGAACCTTCGCCCGCGCCTGCGAGTCTGCTCTTTCAGTCGGACGTGTCAGTCTCGATATCCAGATGCAGCGCTTGGAATCAATTGCTGCCCATTCCAGCGTGCTAGAATGTGGAACCGGTTCCAAGCCGAGGCCTTGTATCACGATGCAATCTGCGGTGTCAAGGGATTCGGCAAGGTCAGCGGCTGAGACCGACGACTGATCGATGCGATCGGGCTGACGGGTGAGCTACGACGCGCTGCTGCGCGACTGGCCGGACACGGACCGGTGCGGCTGCCGTGCTCTCGCGGACTGTGAGAGACATCGGGAACTCGATCGTCTGGAGCCGGCCTGGTGACGTCGATCGCCTCGAACAGCCGGCGGCACGCCGCAGCTGCCCATCTCCAGCATCGGCTGAGCCACGCTCGTCAGCGCCGGCCACAGCAGCTCGTCTTCCGGCAGCCCGTCGAAGCCGATGATCGACAGATCCTCCGGCATCCGGATCTTGCGCTGATGCGCCACACGCATGAACCCCGACGCCAACGCATCGTTGGCGAACACGATCGCGGTCACGTCGCGCGGCGCCTCGAAAAACGCTCGCGCGAACGTGGCGCCGGCGGCCACTTCGTAGCTGCCGCACGCGAAGACGCACGTCGGATCGAGCGCAGATGCGATGCTTCTGCAACCCTTCGCGCAGTCCCTGGAGTCGATGCTTCGAGTCAATCGAGTGCCGCGGCCCGCCGGCGAACGCGATCCGTGTGTGACCGAGCTGCACGAGGTAATTCGCAACGACGACGCCCGCGCCACGGTTGTCGCAACGAACGAGCTGCACCTGGTGGAAGGCTTCGTCGGGCGCGACGATGCACCGTGGGAAGCTGCGCGTCGACCGCGCGGCCGGATCAGCAGGCGATCTCGCCGCTGCGATTTCGCGATGATCAGCCCGTCGACACGCCGCTCCCGAATCCATTCAGAAGACGATGCCGGGATCGTATTGCCAGTCAACTCCGTGCTGGCGAGCATCAGGCTGGTGTCACGCGTGGACAACTCCGTCTCGATGCCAGCCAGCAGCCGCGTAAACCATGGGTCCTGGCTCGAGTCGACCACGACACCAATGCAGCCATGACGCCCCAGGCTCAGGTTTCGCGCGGTTGACGACCGCGTGTAGTCAAGCAGCTCGATGACTCTGGCGATCCTCGCCCGCGCCTTCTGGCTCACGTGCCGATCGTTGAGGTGCCGGGACACGGTGCTGACCGCGACACCGGCGTGTTCGGCCGCGGTCGCGATGTTCGGCTTGCGCGGCATTCAGCAGGGTGACACTGGGCACGGGATTGTATGGGAAGACTCGAGCCTGCGTATTCCGGTGGAAGTTTCCTGGCCCACGAGCACTGCAGTCTGCTCGGCGACTGCGCGTAGATGAAGCGCATCCGGTGACAGCCCTTGTAGATGCCTGTCCGCTTTCGAGCGCGTCGAGGCGCTGGGCGCGATTGGCGGGTTGCGGATCAGCGCGACGACGGCCTTTGGCCGTCTTGTCGATCTCGATCGCGGCTGTCGGGACCGAAATGGAACGCGAGGAGTTTTGGCGCCTGTTCCATCGCGGCGCCCGAACGAGTGATGCAGAGCAGTGGCTGCAACGCCAGCGCCGCCGCCGCTGTCATCGAGCACAACGCGACCACCAAGACCACATCCGCTGACGATTGACGTCTTGAACGACGCATGGGCTACCTCAGGACCAGACCGCCTTCGTCCAGCCGGAGCCGCTCCATCCACGATCCGCTCAGCCCGGTGGGCCGCCGTTGATCGCTTTGGTGACTTTCTGGATGTCGTCCTCATCGGCGAGCGCCGTTGCAACCCTTCGACGCCCGCTCCGCCGCGGCGATGGCCGATCAGACACTCCGCGCCGAAGACGTCGTCAGCGGGTCGCGATCGGAATCACGGCGCGGCAGGACTCTGCGCGCGCAGCGTCGTCGTCGCTTCCCGGTACGCTATCCTTCCCCGTGAGCTGGAGCAGGCCCAGTCCGCGATAGGTAAAGCCGTCGTTCGGACCAGGTGTTCCCCATTCGGCCGCCGTACACTTCGTTACCCAAGCTTTTTGCTGGTTGTGGGCGAAGTCCGCCTGGGTCGAGCGGTCCCGTCGGCTTGAAGCGTGAGACGGCCAGACCTATCGGCAGGCGTTCGGCGCTGTAGTTCGGGCTCTCAATCTGATTGGCGAGACCACGTCCGACTCGTGCAGCACCTGGCGCCATGAAGTGCGCCAGGCGCAGCGGCGTTGTCGGAGACGCCGAATTGCGTCGAGCAGCTGGCTGACCGTTCTGAAAGGCCTCACGATAGCTCGAGCGGTGCGTTGGGAGCCAGATGCAGGAATCTGGTCGAGCGTAACGGTCACGGGCATGGCGATCCTCGTTCGTCATCGAAGACGCGAACGTCGCGAGACGCAAGCGTCGCCCCGAGTGGCCGGTTCACGCTGATCGAGGACTATCGTCGGCGGTGCTGCGGCGCCACGACGCCACTAGAAGTTTAGACTAATGCCCGCGTCGATCTTCTGCGCATTTCCCGCACGGCCGTCGGTCGTCCAGAAAACGGCGACGACATTGTCCCGCTGTAGCCGAGATAGTTCGGCTGGTTGGTCAGGTTCTGGCCCTGGATGTAGAACTGCACGCGATAGCGCCCGCCGCTGCTGATCCACGGTCCGAACCGTCGCCGCGGCGCCGCCGCCAGAGACGCCGATGCCCGGAGGCAGCGTCGCCTGCCGGCCGAACGCCAGCTGATACGCGAGGAACAGATTGACGTTGGTCTGGCCGGTCGCACGCAGCGTGTTGCGGCCGACACCTGGAGGGGCGATCGTTGAAGATGCCGTCGCGGTTGTCGTCGCCGCCGGTCAGCAGGGTGTAGGCATCGCCCGAAGTCGCGTTGACGCCCAGGCCGACGAGCACGTTCCGCACGATCTGATTGTTGAACTGCGATGTTCGCGCGATGCCGCACGTCGTTCACCGCCGGTCCCCACTCGGCGTTCAGGTCGCCGGTCGCTGGAATGGCGAACGCGCCGTCCGTGTCGTTCCGCAGAAATGTCAGCTGATAGTTGACGAAGACGGTCGTGCGCTTCCAGCTGATGAGCGGTCCCTTGAAGGCTGGGAGCATCGCGCCGGGATTCAGGTTGCCGTCGACGATCACCTGATGCTGGGTCGATGCGGCATCCGAGACGGCCTGGACGATATTGCGAAACGCCGGATCGGGCCGGACGCCGTTGACGGCGGCATTCAGATTCGAGCCGCGCGCCAGACGCGAGCTGATAGCTGTAGGTCATCTTTGCAGTTCGTGCACTCTGGGGCATGTACGTAAACG
>ERZ1370068.8015-contig-6899_pt1 | contig 35760 bp, 35 predicted proteins | sample MGYA00561227_ERZ1370068 | MGnify/ENA primary metagenome ERZ1370068 (study PRJEB38410, sample SAMEA6850437) | metagenome | study: Metagenomic assessment of the ecological functions of the soil: analysis of the soil microbiota associated with the... | reverse complement strand
TTGTACTTCGTTCCGGTTACGTATTGCTCGACGAGACCGACCCAGAACGCGAGGCCGCCGGAGCCACACCGCGCAGTCGGGATCCCCGCGCTGGCCTGCCAAGCCCAGCAGGGGGCGACGGTTGCTGTCGCGCCGAGCTTTGTCAGGGTCGCCCCAGCACGTGGAGAGAAGAGAGCGGCGGGTTCAGGGAGTCGGGGCGGATGGGCGCGAGGCACCATCAGGCGCCCGGCTTCCAGATCATGAGCCGAGGATGGCGAAAGCCGTCAGCCCGCTTGCGTAGCTACGATCACGGTCGCCGGCGGGTTCAGGAGAGGCACGCGCTCGCAACTCCGGGCTCGGGGGCATCTTGCCGTCGGCCGCCAGAACGCTGCGCGAGCTCGCCCGTCTGCCGCTGGTACTGCCGTCGATGTTGCCGAGCGCGCTCCCGACGACCCAGAGGACGATCGCCGGCCACGATCGGGTCTGGCCAGCCAGCGCGTAGCCGACGTTGTGGACCAGCCAGAGGCCGATGACGAGCGTCAGGAGCGGACCCGGCGCCGATCAGCGGACCGCGAAACGGATCCAACGTGTACAGCGCCGCTACCTCGCTCCGGCCGTCGGTCGCTGACGATCGCGGCGAGGTTTCAGGATTCCGGCGACGACGATGCCGCCGATCAGGAGAGAAAGGCTACGCCGGCATGACGTGGAAGAAGAGCAGCCACTGATAGAGGCTCATGGGGGCGGGAGACTAACGCTCCTACAATCGGTGCGATGGACGCTGCCGCGCGGCACCTTCGTCTGCTGACCGAGACGATCGCGCGCTGTCAACTCGACGCTCGACCTCGAGGAGGTGCTCCGTCTCGTCGCGACGAAGGTCGCCGACGGCGCTCGAGCGCGGACGCCTGCTTCGTCTACCTCTACGACGAGCGCGGCCGACGAGCTCGTGCTGCGCGCGACGCACGGCACGCGCGTCGAGGAGATGACGCGCCGGCCGCGGATGCGCGCCCGGCGAGGGGATCACCGGCACGCGCCGCCGACGGAGCGCGCGCCGGTCGATGATCGCCGGCGCAGGCGCATCTCGACCCGCGGTTCAAGGAGCTTCCCGAACCTGCCCGAGGACGAGTACGAGTCGATCCTCGCGGTGCCGATCCTCGCGCGCGAGAAGCTCGACGGGCGCGCTGAACGTCCGCACGCGCGAGCCGCGCGAGTTCACGGACGGCGAGATCGAGCTGCTGCGTCGCGATCGCGCGCGCAGGTCGCGCAGTCGATCGAGCACGCGCAGCTCTACGCCGAGGCGCAGCGGCGCGTGCGGCGAGCTCGAGGCGCTGGCGCGGATCTCGGAGGCCGTCTCCGAGTCGCTCTACCTCGAGGAGTCGCTCGAGGCGATCGTCAAGACGACGATGGACGCGGTCGACGCGACCGGCGCCGCGCTCGTGCTCGAGGACGGCGAGATCGCGTGGCCCGAGAGGCGCGCCGGCAGCACACGCGGTCCGCATGCCGCTGCGCTGGAAGCGCCGCCAGATCGGCGAGCTCGTCGCGCGACCGCGACACGCCGTTCACCGACGACGAGCGCGCGCTGCTCGGCGTCGATCGCGCACCACGCCGCCGTCGCGCTCGAGCACGGGCGCGCGGTGATGCGCGGCGTGCTCGCCCAGGAGATCCACCACCGCGTCAAGAACAACCTCCAGACCGTCGCGTCGCTGCTGCGCCTGCAGGCGCGCGCCGAGGACGGCGTCGACCCGCGCAAGGCGCTCGAGCGACTCGGTCAACCGGATCCTCGCGATCGCGGCGGTGCACGAGGTGCTGACCGAGCAGCGCGAGGAGGACGTCGATCTCGGCGAGCTGCTCGACCGGCTGCGCGCGATGCTCGTGCAGGGAGCTCGGCGTCGGCAAGGAGCGTTCGAGGCCGTCGCTCGAGCCCGTCTCGCTGGCGGGCAACCGCGCGACGGCGCTCGCGCTCGTCTTCAGCGAGCTGCTCCAGAACGCGCTCGAGCACGGCGGCGACCGGGTGCGGATCGAGCTCGCGCGGCGAAACGGCGACGTCGTGCTCGCGATCGCCGACGACGGCGGCGTGGACGACGGAGGCCGGCGGCGCGGCACGGGCCTCTCGATCGTCCGCGCGCTCGTTCGCGACGAGCTGCAGGGCACGCTTCGAGCTGCGCAGCGACGGCGGCACGCGCGCCGAAGTCGCTGTTCCCGGCCTGACGAGCCTTAACTGTTCACGCGCGTCAACCGGGAGCCCCTGTCCCGCCCACCTGGCCGTCAGGCTACGCAGGAACATAGTCACGTGTCAGTGCCGGGTTCGCGCCAAATCCGAAACACTTCGCCAAGTGCGGATCCTGGTCGCGGAGGACGGACGATCATCCGGCTCGACCTGCGTCGCGATGCTCGAGCGCGCCGGGCTTCGAGGTCTGCGCGGAGGCGAAGCGACGGTGACGAGGCGGTCGAGCTCGCGCGCGTCAGCGCAGCCGGATCTCGCGATCATCGACGTGAAGATGCCGCGACTCGACGGGATCGAGGCGGCGCGCCGGATCCTCGACGAGCGGCCGATCCCGATCGTGATGCTGACCGCCTACGGCCAGGACGAGCTCGTCTCGCGCGCGGTCGAGGCGGGCGTCTTCGGCTACCTCGTCAAGCCGTTTCGCGAGCAGGATCTGCTGCCCGCGATCCGGCGCCGCGCGCGCCCGGCACGAGCGAGCTGCTCGAGCTGCGGGAGGAAGCCGAGTCGCTGGCCGACGCGCTTGCCTCGCGTAAGGCGATCGAGCGTGCCAAAGGGCTTGCTGATGGAGAAGGAGAGCCTGTCGGAGCAAGACGCGTTCGCGCGGCTGCGCAAGGCGTCGCCAGGTCTCCGGTCGAGCCGCTCAAGGTCGTCGCCGAGGCCGTCGTCGCAACCCTCGGCAACGAAACCGACTCTTAACCAAGCCCAACGAGAAACCGCGATTTGCAGGGCCGACGGTCTGCTGCGACTTGGGCCGAACAACGGTAAGGAGCTCTTCGTGGCCACGGCGGGTACCGGCGCGAACGGCAGGCTCCAAGTCGGAACTTCGGTCGGCCACGCTGGTGTAGCCGGCAGGCTCCTGGCCCCAGAGGGAGCCGGACGCTCGGCCGGTACCGCGGCTCTCGTAGCGACAGCAGCCGCGCTGACCGCCGGTCTGATCGGCGTCTACCGCTACCTCGACAACTTCTGGCTCTACCGCGGCTACGCCGCGCCATCGCGACCGGCCTGGGTCACCAGGAGCGCGGAACGGCGCAACGATCGCCGTCACCAGTCCGCGATCGGCGGACGCAGCCAGCAGGTGATCGTCTACCTCCCGCCCGGCTACGCCGCCCATCCCCGGCGCCGCTACCCGGTGTTCTATCTCCTGCACGGATCGCCTGGCCTTCCGAATGCTCTTCTGCTGACCGTCAAGACGGGCGTCGTCGAGGACGAGCTGGTGGCGAAGCACAAGATCCGCCCGATGATCTTGGTGATGCCGTTCGGCTCCTCGGGGCGGTTCACCGACACCGAGTGGGCGAACGGCGTGCCGGGCGGACTCCGGCTGGGAGACCGTTCTTGGCCCGCGATGTCGTCCGGGCGATCGATGCTCGTTATCGCTGATCGCTCCGGCTCCGCGCCGCGCGCTCGGGGAGCTCTCCGAAGGGGCTACGGGTCGCTCAACGTCGGGCTCCACCACCCTGGCGAGTTTCGCGTTCTCGAGAGCTGGTCGGGCTACGAGCGTGCCGACAAGATTCTCTCGATCTTCGGCCGTGGCAAGAAACGCGCTTGCCTACCACACAGCCCCAGCTCCTACGTGTCCGACGTCGCCAGCCGTCTTCGCACGCGGAGGAACGGACGTGTGGTTCTACTCCAGCCCCGGGGATCGCTACCTGAACCAGAACAAAGCGTTCGCGCACGAGCTGCGCGCAGCTGCGCATCCGGCACAGATTCCTGGTCGTTTCCGGCGGCCACACCTGGCGAGCCTGGCGCGAGAACTTTCCGGCGGCGATCCTCGCCGCCTCGAAAGGAGGGCTGAGTGGTGGCTAGGGCGCTTCGCTTCGGAGGGCTCGTCGCAAGTGGCCTGCTCGGGTTCGTAGTCATCGTCTGCGCCCAGGGCTGGCTGTACGAGCTGCGTGGCTCGACCCTGGTCGGCCCACGGGTTCACGACGCCCTCCCGCTCGACGAGCTGCCGCGGCACGACTCGGTCTCGCTTGTCCTGTTCGTGGGCGTCTGGGCGTGCGCCGGGATCTTCGTCGGCCTCCTGGCGCGGAAGGCGCGCGTCGAACGGTTGACGGCAGCTTGGCTGGCGGCCCTGGCGACCGGGCTCTGGCTCTTCCTGTCCCACATGGGTCTCATTGTGGCCGTCCGGCAGGTCGCCGACCGGCAAGCGTTCCGTGCGGCTCTCCACGTGCCCGCGCTCTACCTCGCCGCTGGCCTGATCGGGCTCGGCTGCGTTGCTCGGACGAACGGACGCAAAGCCGTCGCGGCGCGCGCCACTCGTGCTCGCCGCCCTCGTCGCTGTGGCGGGAATCCTCTGACATCGCCTCGGCAGTGACGCCGGAGCTCGCCAGCCGCGTGCAGCTGATCAGAGGGGTAGCGCCGGACGCCCGTTCCGGGGCTGGCAAGCGCACTGATCGTCCCCACTGGGCTGGCGCTGATCGTGCTCGCGCGAGGTCTTTGGCACGCCGGCGCCGCCGGGCCTGGCAGGTGACCGTCGCGCTCGTTCTCGTCGCGGCGGTGCCGCACGCCTCCAAAGGGCTGGACTACGAAGAGGCGACGGTGAGCATCGCGCTTGCGCTCGCGCTGGTCGCGCGCCGCCACGACTTCGACGGAAGCGGCGATCCTGCGACCCGGTTGCAGGTCGGCGTGCTCGCCTTCGCCTACACGTGGCGATCTTCGCCTACGGCGCGGCGGCGCTCTGGATCAACCGGATCGAGGCCGACCGGCCCTACACGCTCTGGGTTCGCGCTCCGCGAGGCGCGGCGACCGCGCTCGCGGGGTTGAATCCGCGCGGATCCGGCGCACCTGAGCGGGCCGTTCAGGAGGACTGGTTTCCGCTGTCGGTGTTTCTGCTCGGCGTCACCGGCGGCCTCTGGCTGCTCGCCAGCTGGCTCGCCCCATGGCGATACCGCTGCGACCGCCACGAGCACGAACGGCTGCTCGTGCGCAGGCTCCTCGACAAACATGGGACGGACACGCTGTCGCCCATTCGTCCCTCCGACCGGGCAAGTCGGCTTCTTTGGCCTGGACGGTCGGGCCTTCCTCGCGTACAGGGTGGTCGCTGGCGTCGCCGTCGTCTCCCGGGCGATCCGATCGGACACCCGGATTCGATCGGGAGGCCTTCTGCCTGCGTTCCAGGAGTTCGCGCACGAGCGCGACTGGCGCGTCGCCGTGCTCCGGGGCGGGCGAGCGCTGCCTGCCCGCTCTACGGTCGGAACGGCTTGCGGGCGCTCTACCACGGCGACGAAGGCGTGATCGACGTCCGCTCGTTCTCGCTCGAGGGGCGCGCGGTCCGCAAGGTCCGCCAATCCGTCCACCGGCTCGAGCGGTCCGGCTACTCGGCGGCGTTCGTCTTCGCCGGCGACGTCCACGGGCCGCTTGCGGCAGAGCTTGCGGGTGTGGCGGCGGAGTGGCGCGGCCCGCAGCCGCAACGTGGGTTCCACGATGGAGTTCGACTCGCTCTTCGACGTCGGCGGGCGGGACGCCGTCTTCGTGATCGGCCGGGACGCTTCCGGAGCCGTCGCCGGGTTCTTCCGATCTGGCCGTATCGCGAGCCGGCCGGGCACTCGCTGTCGTCGATGCCCCGGCTGCGGACGACGCCGAACAGGTTCAACGAATGGCTGGTCGCCGAAACCGTCGCTTGGGCCGGTCAACACGGATACAAGCGGATTTCCCTCAACTTCTCGCCCTTCGCCGCGGTGCTCGCTCCGACCGCTGACCTCTCAGCTTCCCAACGCGTTCAGCGCAAGGTGCTCCGCCAGCTCAAGGGCACGTTCCAGCTCGACAATCTGCTCGCTTTCAACAGCAAGTTCTTTCCGCACTGGCGAAGCGGTACGTCGTCTTCGAGCGCTTCGCCGACCTGCCCCGCGTCGGCATCGCGGGGCTGGCCGCCGAGGGTTACCTCCCACTCGTGGGGCAGCGGCGTTGAGCGCCTCGACCGCAACGGCCTTCGCCTTGGCGGCTGGCTCGGCGCTCGCGCTCAGGTGGGCCTACTTCACGCCAGCACCAGCGGGCGTCGCGGCTGCCTCCGCTCAGTGTCAGGGCGGCCGGTCTGCGCTCATTGCTGCTGCTTTTCTCGTGACCGCGCGCTGGCTCGCGGGCTTCACGATCGGGATTGGCGGCTGGGTGCTTTATGTAGCCGCGCTGTCGCTCGGAACGCTCTCGCTCGTGCAGTGCTGCCTCGGCTGGCGGGATCGGGATCCTCGCCTCGCTCGTCTGGCGCGGCTCGGGGGCGTGCCGCTCTCCGGCCGCGAGTGGGGCGGGGTCGGGCTCGCGATCGTGAGCCTGGTGCTGCTCGCCGTCTCGCTCGCGGGAAGTCGCACGACCCATCCGTTCGCCGCGCATGCCTCGTGGGGCGGCATCGCAGCCTGGATGGCGGTCAGCGGGCGGTCTCGCGGCGGCCTTCGCGGGACCGTTTGTCGCGGCTTTTGCCGGTGGCGCGGGGCTGGGGATCGCGCCGGCCTCTGCTACGCGGCAGGTGATGTGGGGACGAAGGCGGCCGTCGGCGGGGGCGCACGACTGCTCTTCGCCTTGCCCGTGCTGGCCGGCGCACGGGCTCGGGTTCGTCTTCCTCCAGCTAGGTTTCCAGCGCGGCGGCGCCCTCACCACCGCAGGCGTCGCGACGCTGTTCACGAATGCGCGTGCCGATCGCGGCCGGAATGGTGCTCTTCGGTGACGGCCTGCCTTCGGGTGACTCGCGTCGCCCGGGTGCTCTCCTTCGCTGCGGTCGTGGCCGGCGCCGGCCGTGCCGCGGGGACCAGGCCTGCCCGTTGAGCGTCGGTCCCGGCGCCGGTGTCTGCCCGTTGAGGCGCGCTCAGCCTGGGGGCTACTGCTCCGTCGGCTGATCGCGCGCGGCTGCGGTTGCCCAAGCTGCTCTTGGGACCTGACCGCCCGGCCGCCACCGGGCCGACGACGCGGCTCACCTCGTTCAGGTCGAAGGCCGTCCGCGGGCGGGTGCGACTCATCGTGCTCCTGCCTGCAGGCTATGCCGGAAGCGGGCTCCGCTTATCCGGTCGTCTACTTCCTCCACGGTCTGCCGGCGTCGTCGCTCGGGCCTACAGGAACGTCGGCTTCCTCAAGCGTGCGCTCGGGAGCCTCCGGCGCCAGGCGATCCTCGTCGCACCGCAGGGGAGCGAGATCGCCGACACCGACCCGAGTGCCTGGACTCGGGTCACGGACCGGAACTGGGAGCAGGCGGTCTCTCGCGAGCTCCGCCTACGTCGACAGCCACTTCCGCACGATCCCGGATCGCCGGGCGCGCGCCCTCGTCGGCCTCTCCGCGGGTGGCTACGGAGCCGCTGGCGCTCGCGTTTCACCACCTGAGAGCTTCGGCGTGGTCGAGTCGTGGAGCGGCTACTTCCATCCGACCAATCCGAGCGGAACGAAGACGCTCGACCTCGGCTCCGCGCAGCGCAACCATCGGGCGAATCTCCACAGCGCCGTCGCCGGTCTGCGGCATGCGTTCCGCGTCCATCCGACGTTCTTCGGCTTCTACGTCGGCCGCGGCGATGCCCGCTTCCGGACGGAGAACCTGGCACTCCACCGGAGCTTGTCTCGGCAGGGATTCCGCACGTCTTCAAGCTCTACGCAGGCGCCCACGAGCAGCGCGTCTGGAGCATCACGCCGGTGCGCCTGGCCCGGCTGGCGCTTGCGCACCCAGCTCCTACCACGAGCCGCCCCGCCGGCCGGACTGGTGGAGTTCGATCCCGGTTGCGGCGGTGCCTGCCGGCGGCGTCGTGCTGGGAGGGCGGATCCCGAACAGCGTCGTGCGTTGGGACCGAAGACCGAGCGCTGTCTATCTGCCAATCCGGCTTTCAGGCCGGCGGCCACTACCCGGTGATCTTCCTGCTGCACGGCATTTCCCGGGTTCGCCCTCCGGCTTCTACGACAGTCTTCAGCTGACTCAGGTCGCGGACGAGTTGATCTCATCCCACCGGGTCAGCCGTTCGTCGCGGTGATGCCGGTCGCGGGCCGGGTGGCGGGCAAGCGCAGCGACGAGGAATGGGGCTGGGCGGTGGGAGACGTACCTCGTTCGCGACGTCGTTCCCTGGGCGGAGTCGCGCCATGACGTTAGGGACGACGACAGTCCGATCGCGCGATTGCCGGGACTTTCGGCGGGCGCGTTCGGCGCGGTCGACATCGCGCTGCGCCATCCGGGGATCTTCGGTGTCGCGGAGTCGCTGGTCCGGCTACTTCCGGCCCTTCCGGGACGGCCCGCTCGCACACGCGAGGCGCCGTCGAGCTCGCCGGTCACGACCCGACTATGGCTCGTCCGGCCGAGAGGCAGTGCAGCTGCGTCGGCGCAGCACGTGCGCTTCGCCTCGCGACCGGGTTCAACCATGGCGGCATCTTCAGGCGCTGGACGTACGAGTTCGCGCGCGCAGCTGCATGACGTGCGGTTGCCCTACCGGGTCTGGGCCTCCGAATCGCCGGACGGTGGCAGGTACCTGCGACTGCAGCTGCCCGCGGCGCTCGAGTTCGCTTTCAGGCCCGACTAGCGCCTGCGTCTGGTCGAAGAGCTGCTCCCAGCGGGCCGGCAGCAGTTCCTGCAGCTCGTCGCGCGCCGCCCGGTGGGCGGCCAGCGCGTCGGCGTCGGCCCAGGTCCCCGGCCAGCCGCCGCTCCAGCTCGGCAACGCGGCATGCTCCCGGGCGGCGATCTCGGACTCCAACTGCTCGAGCTCCGCTGGGCCCGCGCGGCTTTCGGCGCCTCGCGTCTTCGGCTTCGGTCTTGCCGGCTCGGGCCGGCGCGGGCGGAGCAGCAAGCTCGTCTCGCCGGCGGACGTAGTCAGCCCAGCCGCCGTCGTAGGAGCGGAGCGTCCCGTCCTCGATCGCGAGCAGTCCGACGCGCGACCGCGTCGAGCAGCGCGCGGTCGTGGGAGACGAGCAGCACGGTTCCCGGGAACGCGTCGAGTGCCGCTTCGAGCGCCTCGCGGCTCTCGAGGTCGAGGTGGTTCGTCGGCTCGTCGAGCACGAGGAAGTTCGCGCCGGAGGCGACGACGAGCGCGAGCGCGAGCCGCCGTACGCTCGCCGCCCGAGAGCGCTGACCACCGCCTTCTCGTGCGCCTCCCAGCCGGAGAAGAGGAAGCGGCCGAGCAGGTTCTGCGCCTGCGGGCGCTGACAGGCCGGTCGCCGTCTGTGCGCAGTCGAGCACGCTGCCGCGCTCGTCGAGCTCCACCTCGTGCTGCGAGAAGTAGGCCGGAACGACGCCGTGGCCGAGCCGCATCCGAGCCCGCGACCGGCTCGCGCACGCGAGCATCGTCTCGAGCAGCGTCGTCTTGCCGGATCCGTTCGGGCCGACGAGGCCGACGTGCTCGCCGCGCTCGAGCGCGAGCGCCGACGTCGCGTGCAGCAGCTCGCTTGCTCGCCGGCAGCGACGTCGAGGCCCTCTGCCTCGATCGACGGTCCGGCCGCTGCGCGGCAGGCTTGAGGAAGTCGAAGCCGAGCGACGTTTCTGGCGCGTCGTGAGCAGCTCGAGCTCGCCGCGCCGCGCTGCTGTGCGCTCGCGCTCGAGGCGCTTGATCTGCGTCAGCTTGGCCTGCGCCTGCTTCGCCTTGCTCTTCTTGTAGCGGAACCGCTCGACGAAGCGCTCGAGCCGCGCGATGTCGGCGCCGAGCCGGTCGGCCGTCTTCGCCGGCGGCCGCGCGCGCGCCGCCTTCTCGAGCCGCCAGGCGTGCCACGGGCCCGGGAAGAAGAGCGAGCGCCCCGCCTCGAGCTCGAGCACCGCCGGTCGTGACCGCCTCGAGGAACCAGCGGTCGTGCGCGACGAGGATCACTGCCGCGTCGAGCGACTGCAGCTCCTGCTCGAGCCACTCGAGGTTCGCGACGTCGAGGTGGTTGGTCGGCTCGTCGAGCAGCAGCAGGTCGGGGTCGCCGCGCGAGCGCGCGGGCGAGCGAGGCGCGCGTCAGCTCGCCGCCGGAGAACGTCTCGAGCGGCCGGTCGAGATCGCGCTCGGCGAAGCCGAGGCCGCGCACGACGCGAGGCCGCGCGGTCGCGCCAGGCGTAGCCGCCGGCGTGCTCGAGCCGCGCCTGCGCCTCCGCGTAGCGCCGCAGCGTCGCGCGTCGTGGTCGCCGCCGCCATCTGCCTGCTCCAGCGTCGCGCAGCTCCTCCTCGGTCTCGACGAGGTCGCGCGCGCCCGTGAGCGCGTACTCGCGCAGCGTCAGGCCGCTGGTCGAGCGGCGGCCGCTGGTCGTGCAGCGCAATCCGCGTCCCTTTGGCGAAGACGAGCTCGCCGCCGTGGTATCTCGGTCTCGCCGACTGAGCATCCGGAGCAGCGTCGTCTTGCCGGCGCCGTTCGGGCCGGAAAGCGCGATCCGGTCCCGGCGCTCGACCTTGAACGAGACACCGTCGAAGAGCCGCCGAGCCGGAGAGCTCCTTGCGGAGGCTGGGATGCGATGACGAGGCCACCGCTACAGGGTATTCAGGAGCTAGGCGGAGACGGCAGCGCCGACTAGCCGCCGAGCGGCGTCCGCGATGTGCTCGGCGTCGATGCCCGGCCTCGGCGAGCAGCTCGGCCGGCTTGCCCGAGTGCGGCATCTCGCGTCACGGCGAGCCGGCACGACCGGCGGCCGCTCGTCCGGAGTCGCCGAGCGCCGGCAGCACAGCTTCGCCGAGCCCGCCCTCGGCCCAGTGGTCCTCCGACCGTGACGATCGGGCACGTGGCCAGCGAGCGCGAGCGTCTCCGCGTCGAGCGGCTTGATCGAGTAGAGGTCGATCACCCGCGCCTCGATGCCCTCCGGCAGCGAGCGTCGTCGGCCGCCTTCGAGCGCCTCGTGCACGGTGATCCCCGCGCCGATCAGCGCGACGTCGTCGCCCTCGCGCACGCGTGCGCGAGCCGCCGATCTCGAACTCGTCGTCGGCGTCCGTAGATGCACCGGCGTGTTCGGCGCGCAGCGTCCGCAGATACGACGATTCCGTCGGTGTCGGCCATCGTCGCGACGAGCTTCGCCGGTCTGGTTCGCGTCGCAGGGATGCAGCACGGTCGAGCCGTGAACGGCGCGCAACGCGGCGATGTCCTCGAGCGCCATCTGCGAGGGCCCGTCCTCGCCGATCGAGACGCCGGCGTGCGAGCCCGCAGAGGCAGTAGTTCGCGCGGCTGATCGCCGACATGCGGACGAAGTCGTAGGCGCGTGAGATGAAGGCCGCGAACGTCGAGGCGAACGGCCGCCAGCCGGGCACCTGCATGCCGACCGCGGTGGCGACCAGCTGCTGCTCGGCGATGTACATCTCGAAGTAGCGCTCGGGATCGCGTCTCGGAAGCTCCTCGGCGAAGGTCGAGTTGGAGACCTCGCCGTCGAGCGCGACGACGTCGCCCCGCGCCTTGCCGAGCGCGGCGAGCGCGTCGCCGTACGCCTTGCGCGTCGCGACCTCGTCGCCGAGCTCGTACCGCGGCAGCTCGAGCGTCGCCGCTCGGGAACTCGACGCGTGCGAGCCGCCCGTCTCCGGCTTCGCGACGTCGACGACGATGTTCCGGATGCCGCCGAGCTCGTCGATCGCCTCCTCGGGGTGGTCGAGCGCCTTGCCGTGCCAGCCGGGCTTGTCCTCGACCGCCTTGACGCCCTTGCCCTTGATCGTCTGCGCGACGATCGCCGACAGGCTGTCCGCGGTCGTCGATCGCCTCGGCGTAGGCGCGGTCGATCGCCTCGACGTCGTGGCCGTCGATCTCGATCGCGTGCCAGCCGAACGCGCGCGCGCGGCTCGCGTAGCGAGTCGAGATCCCAGCCGTGCATCGTCTCGCCGCGCTGGCCGAGCCGGTTGACGTCGAGGATCGCGACGAGGTTGTCGAGCTCGTAGAGCGCGGCGTGCTCGAATCGCCTCCCACTGCGAGCCCTCGGCCATCTCGCTGTCGCCGACAGAGCACCCAGACGCGGAACGGCAGCCGGTCGAGCCGCTTGCCGGCGATCGCCATACCGACCGCCGTACGGCAGGCCCTGTCCGAGCGAGCCGGTCGCGACGTCGACCCACGGGATCCGCGGCGTCGGATGGCCCTCGAAGATGCGAGTCGAACTGGCGGTACGTGAGCAGCTCCTCGTCCGAGATCGCGCCGGCCGCGCGGTACATCGCGTAGAGCAGCGTCGACGCGTGGCCCTTCGAGAAGACCAGCCGGTCGTTGTGCGGGGTCGTTCGGGTTGTCGAAGTCGTAGCGCAGGTACTTCGCCGATGCAGCACTGCCATCAGGTCGGCCGCCGACATGCCCGAGGTGGGATGGCCGGAGCTCGCCTCCGCCGCCGCCGGATCGAATCGACCCGCAGCTGCTGTCCTAGCTCACGCCAGAGTTCGGTCGATCCTCCATCCGGGGTAACGTAACGGTTGCTATGAGGGTTGCAGTCGCCTTCGATCACCGCGGCGTCCAGCTACGGGACGCCGATGCCTCGAGAGCTCGATGCGCTCGGTCACGAGACGTCCGACCTCGGCGTCGACAACCGCCGCCGTGCAGGATCGACTATCCCGACAAGGCGCGAGAGCTCGGGGAGCTGATCCAGAACGGCAGACGCCGAGCGCGGCGATCTTCGGTCTGCGGCTCCGGCGTCGGCGCCTCGGTTGCCGCGTGTCAAGCTCGACGGAATCCGCGCGGCCATGTGCCACGACGTCTACTCAGCGCACCAGGGCGTCGAGCACGACGACATGAACGTGCTCTGCCTCGGCTCGGAGGTCGTCGGCGCCGAGCACTCGACCGTCGACCTCGATGCGCGCCTTCTTGCACGCGCGCTTCGACGGCGGTGAGCGCGTACGTCGACCCGGCTGCAGAAGATCGAGGAAATCGAGAAGGGAAAAGCAAATGTCTGACTCACGACTCACCAGCTCTCGGCGCTCGGCCAGACGCGTCTGGATCGACTTCCTGTCACGCGAGATGCTCAGACCGGCGAGCTCGAGCGGCTGATGCGACGACGACGCCGTCGTCGGCGTGCACCTCGAACCCGACCATCTTCCAGAAGGCGATCTCGCAGGGCGATCGCCTACGACGAGCAGATTCGCGCCTGCTCGAGCCCAGGTCGAAGATCCGAAGGAGATCTTCCTGGCGCTTGGCCGAGCAGGACGTCGGCGACGCCTGCGATGTGCTCCGCGCCCGATCTGGGACGAAGGGCAGGGGCCAGGACGGCTACGTCTCGATCGAGGTCGACCCGAACGCTCGCCGGACGACACCGAGGGACGATCGCCGAGGCGCGGCGCCTCCACGCGCGAGATCGACCGGCCGAACCTGTTTGTGAAGATTCCCGCGACGAAGCCGGGCCTGCCGGCGATCGAGGAGATGATCGCGCGCGCGGCAAGCAACATCAACGTCACCCTGATCTTCTCGCTCGAGCGCTACGCCGAGGTGGTCGAGGCCTACATCCGCGGGCTCGAGCGGTTGGTCGAGTCCGGCGGCGACCCGTCGCAGGTCGCTTCGGTCGCGAGCTTCTTCGTCTCGCGCGTCGGACACCGAGACCGACAAGCGCCTCGACGAGCTCGGCGGCCACGACGAGCTGAAGGGCAAGCTCGCGGTCGCGAACGCGAAGCTCGCCTACCGAGCGCTACAAGGAGCGTCTTCTCCGGCGACGCGCTGGGAGACGCTGGCGGCGAAGGGCGCGTCGACCGCAGCGCTGCCTCTGGGCCTCGACCTCGACGAAGAACCCGGCCTACCGCGACGTGATGTACGTCGAGGAGCTGATCGGCCCCGCGACCGTGAACACGATGCCCGAGGAGACGATCCAGGCCTTCCAGGACCACGGCGAGGTCGCGTCGACGCTCGAGCAGGGCGTCGACGAGGCGCGAAGGCTTCGACGCAGCTCGCGCGGAGGCCGGTGTCGACTACGACGACGTCGTCCGCGTGCCTCGAGGAGGAAGGCGTGCAGAAGTTCGCCGACTCGTTCGCCGAGCTGCTCGACGGCATTCGTGGCAAAGCGCGGCGAGGCTCGCGGCGGCGTGAACGCGACGCAGCAGGCTGAGCTTTATCGGAGGTCGCCGGCGAAGGGCCGCCGGTGTGCTCGTTCACGCCGGGATCTGCGATAGCCGGATGTGGGATCCGCAGTGGGAGACGTTCCCCCGAGCGCACCGCGTCGTCCGCTACGACCTGCGGGGCTTCGGGCGCTCGCCGCTCGGGCCGGGGCGGTACTCGCCTCCTGCCGACACTGATCGCGCTTCTCGACGAGCTCGCGCTCGGGCCCGCCACGCTCGTGGGCGCTTCAATGGGAGGAGGTATCTCCTTCAGGTTGCGGTGGCACGCCCGGAGCTCGTCTCCGGCCCTCGTCCTCGTCGGTCCCGGCGTGGCGCGGGCACGACTGGTCGGACTACGTCACACGAGCGCTGGGCGGAAGAGGAGGCCGCGTTCGAGCGCGGCGGATCTCGATGCGAGGCCGTGGAGGTGAACTTGCGGACGTGGGTGGACGGGCCCGGTCGTTCCTCGACGAGGTCGATCCCGAGATCGCGCCGCAAGGTGGGCGAGATGCAACGCCGTGCGCTCGAGCTGCTATGTCGATAGGGGGCGCGGACGCGCAGGAAGAGGCGCTCGTTCTCGATGTCGGCGACCGCCTCGGCGAGATCTCCGTACCCACGCTGGTGCTCGGCGGCGAGCTCTGATGCCTCGACATCCAGCTGTTTGCCGATCGGCTCGAGCGGAGATCCCCGGCGCCCGCCGCGCGACGATCGAAGGCGCGGCCCACGTGCCGAGCATGGAGCGGCCGGACGAGTTCGACCGGCTTGTGCTCGGATTCCTCGACGAGGCCGTAGAGCGCCGTAGTGCCGGTTGCGACCGAACAACTCGTCGAGCGGATCTGGGAGCGCGACCCGACCGTCTGGACCGGCTCAGGCGAGGCGAAGTGGCTCGGCTGGCTCGACGAGCCGCATGCGCATGCGCGAGCGGATCGGCGACCTGCAGCAGGTTCGCGGACGAGGTCGGCTCCCCCGGCGTGATCGACACGTTCGTCCTGCTCGGCATGGGCGGCTCGAGCCTGGCGCCGATCGTGCTGAAGCAAAGCTTCGCGCGCGGACTCGCTCCAGGTCCTCGACACCACGCACCCGGCCAGCGATCAGGCACACGGCCGAGATGCTCGACCTCGACCGGACGCTCTTTCATTGCCTCGTCGAAGTCCGGGACGACGCTCGAGACCCGGTCCCACCTCGATTTCTTCTGGGAGCGAAACGGCGGTCGCGGCGAGTTCGTTCGTTGCGATCACCGATCCCGGCTCCGAGCTCGAGGGCCTCGCGCGCGAGCGCGACTTCCTCGGAGGTCTTCGCACGGCGAGCCGACGATCGGCGGCCGCTACTCGGCGCTGTCGCCGTTCGGCATGGTGCCAGCGGCGCTGCTCGGGCTCGATCTGGAGGGGTTGTTCGACCGGACCGCCGAGATGGTCGAGGCCTGCAGGGTCGCCGAGGGGAATCCGGGGCTCGAGCTCGGACAGCAGCTCGGCAGAGGGCTGGCGCGCAGGCCGAGACAAGGTCTGCATCGACGAGACCCCAGGCGGCTTCGGACTCTGGGCGGAGCAGCTGATCGCGGAGTCGACCGGCAAGGACGGCAAGGTCTCGTTCCCGCGCCCAGGCGAATCACCGGAGGGGCGGGACCGCCAGCGCAAGCGAGGTGCGACTCGAGGATCCGTACGAGCTCGGCCAGGAGTTCTTCCGCTGGGAGTTCGCCGTCGCCGTCGCCGGCTCGTACCTCGAGATCAACCCCTTCGATCAGCCGAACGTCCAGGCCGCCAAGGACAAGACGAACGAGGTACTTGCGAGCCGGCGATGTCGAGCTCGAGCCGCGAGTCTTCGCCGGAGGAGCTGCTCGCCCAGGCGAATGAGGGCGACTACGTCGCGATCAGGCCTTCATCGATCCCGATGCAGGAAGCGAAGCTGCAGCCGCTGATCGAGCGGGCCCGGCGCAGAGACGGGCTGCGTCGTGACGCACGGACTCGGCCCGCGCTACCTGCACTCGACCGGCCAGCTGCACAAGGGCGGCCCGAACACGGGCCTCTCTCGCCAGGTCGTCGACGATCCGGGCGAGGAGCTCCGATTCCGGGCAAGCCCTTCGGGTTCGCCCGCTTGATCCACGCGCAGGCGGCAGGCGACTTCGAGATCGCTCAAAGAGCGCGGCCGCCGCGTCGCGCGCATCCGATTGGAGGACGTCTAATGGAGCTAGGATGATCGGCCTGGGCCGAATGGGAGAACGGGATGACAGAGCGCCTGACCGGGGCGGCCACGAGATCAAGACCTACGACCCGAAAGTCCCCTCGACCGCGAGCTCGCTCGAAGAGCTGGCGCAGCAGCTCGAGAAGCCTCGCGCCGCCTGGATGATGATCCCGGCCGGAAAGATCACCGAGGACACCTTTCAGGACTTGCTCGGAATCCTCGACGAAGGCGACACGATCGTCGACGGCGGCAACTCGAACTTCCGCGACTCGCAGCGCCGTTATCAGCAAGCGCAGGAAAAGGGGATCAACTTCGTCGACGTCGGCGTCTCCGGCGGGATCTGGGGGCTCGAGGTCGGCTTCTGCCTGATGGCGGGCGGCGACGACGAGCCGGTCAGGCGCCTGGAGCCGATCCTGCGAGACGCTCGCGCCCGAGGACGGCTACGCGCACGTCGGGCCGAGCGGCGCGGGCACTTCGTGAAGATGGTCCACAACGGGATCGAGTACGGGCTGATGCAGTCCTATGCCGAGGGGTTCGAGCTGATGGACCACTGCGAGTACGAGCTCGACCTGTACCAGATCTCCGGCATCTGGCGCTACGGCTCCGTCGTCCGCAGCTGGCTGCTCGAGCTGCTCCATTCGGCCTTCGAGCAGCACGGTCGCAGCTCGACGACATCGCGCCCTACGTCGAGGACTCAGGCGAGGGCCGCTGGACGCTCGACGAGGCGATCGAGATGAGCGTGCCGGCCCCGGTGCTCTGCCGCCTCGCTCTTCGCCCGCTTCGCCTCACGCGATGAGATCAAGTTCTCCGGCCGAAGGTCGCGGCGGCGTCTGCGCAACGAGTTCGGCGGCCACGCGATCCGGGCGGTCGAGAAGGCCAAAGCGAGCCAGGATCCCCGCTGATGGCTCTGGTCGAGCGACCCGCAGATCGAAAACCCCTTGCTGGAGGGGCTCCCGATGGCGCGCCGGCCCGAGCCGTGCACGATGGTCATCTTCGGCGCCTCGGGGGACCTGACGAAGCGCAAGCTCTTCCCTGCGCTCTACTCCCTCGCATACCGGCAGCTCCTGCCCGAGAAGTTCGGCGTCCTCGGCGTCGCCAGGACCGAGGGGGACCGATCAGGAGTTCCGCGAGCGGATGAAGGCCGCAGTACAGGAATTCGGACGAGACGACTTCAGAGAAGACGTCTGGGACGAGCTTGGCCGACGGGATGCACTACGTGTGCGACGACGACAAGCTGGCCGCCGCTCTGCGCGACCTCGGGGAGCGCCGTGGAACGACCGGCAACCGGATCTACTACCTCGCCGTTCCTCCCGCTGCATTCCGAAGGCGATCGTGGCGTGGGTCGGCAAGCGCAAGCGCGAGGAAGGGGTGGACGCGCGTCATCGTCGAGAAGCCCTTCGGTCACGACCTGGAGTCAGCCCGAGGACCTGAACGCGCTTCTCCACGAGCACTTCGACGAGAACCAGATCTTCCGGATCGACCACTACCTGGGCAAGGAGACCGTCCAGAACATGCTGGCGCTGCGGTTCGCGAACGGGATCTTCGAGCCGATCTGGAACCGCCAGTTCATCGACCACGTCCAGATCACGGTCGCCGAGTCGATCGGGATCGAGGGCCGGGCCGAGTACTACGAGCAGGCCGGCGCGATCCGCGACATCTTCCAGAACCACCTGCTGCAGCTGCTCGCGCTGACGGCGATGGAGCCGCCGATCGACTTCACCGCCGACTCGGTTCGCAACGAGAAGGTGAAGGTGCTGCAGTCGATCCACACGCCCGGGCCGAAGTCACGTCGTCCGTGGGCCAGTACGGCCGCGGCTACATCGAGGGCGCAGGAGGTGCCGGGGTACCGCGAGGAGCCGGGCGTCGCACCGAGCTCGATGACGGAGACGTTCATCGCGGCGAAGCTCTTCGTCGACAACTGGCGCTGGGCCGACACGCCGTTCTACGTCCGCGCCGGCAAGCGGCTGCGCGCGTCGCGAGACGACGATCGCGATCCAGTTCCAGCGCGCGCCGCACCCGCCGTTCGTCGAGGCGACCGCGGCGGAGGGCTGCGCCCGAACGTGCTGCTGATCCACGTCCAGCCGGACGAGGGCGTCTCCCTCGCGATCGGCGCCAAGGTGTCCGGCGCAGGGCATGAAGATCCGGACCGTGCACATGGACTTCCTCTACGGCGGCGCCGTTCCGGACCGAGCCTGCCGGAGGCCTACGAGCGGCTGCATCCTCGACTGCGATGCTCGGCGACGCGACTCTGTTCACGCGCGAGGACGAGGTGGTCGAGCAGTGGCAGATCGTCGACGCGATCGTCGCGTATTGGCGGCGAGACCGGCCGTCGTTCCCAAACTACGCGGCCGGGACGTGGGGCGCCGCAAGCTCGGACGAGCTCATCCAACGAGACGGGCGCTCGCTGGCGTCGACACTAACGCACCGTCTCGGGGATCGAGCGCGAGCTCTCGAGGCTCCGCTTCGCCGACAGCGGGTCTCGCCTGGCACGAGTGTGATGACGCATATCGCCTGGGTGCCCGAGGAATGGGTCGAGGCGGCCGAGGACGTTCTGCGGGGCTCGCGAGGGCACCCGTCGCGGACGATTTTTGTGCTCTTTCCCGGTCGGGGCGGCGAGGGCCTCGCGAGGGAAGCGTCAGAGTCCGACGCCCTGCGCCGACGCGGAAGGCCTGAACTTCTGCACGGACACGATTCGGATCCGGCTACCGGAACGAGCGCCGAGCACCCCACGAGCGTTGTCGAGCCGCTGCTCGTGCCCGACCTGCCCGTCTTCCTCCGCTGGCGGGGTGCCTCCGTTCGGCGGGGCCGCCTCGAGGAGCTCACGGGCGTCGCCGACCGACTGATTGTCGACAGCACCGAGTGGCCGGGGCTGCCAGGCCCTATCGCGCGGATGGTGGACAGCTTCGAGCGCATCGCGGTCTCGGATATCGCCTGGGCTAGGACGAGCCGCTGGCGGTCGATGCTCGCCTCGCTGTGGCCGGCGATCGGCACGGTCGAGCGAATCAAGGTCACCGGTACGGAAGCACAGGCGCACTTGCTCGCCGGCTGGCTTCGCATCGCGGCTGGAGAAACCGATCGGATTGGAGCACGAGCCTCGAACAAGCTCGTCGGCGTGGAGCTGGACGGCAAGCCGGCGCCGTTCCCGCCCGGCGAGCCCCCGTCCCTGCCGACCTGCTCTCCGGACGAGCTCGACAAGGTTTCGCGCGCGACCCGGTCTACGAGGCCGCGGTACTCGCTGCTGTGACGTAGGCGCGAGCGGCGACGTAACTAAGACCGTGAAAGCGGAGCCTCCTAGCTTTCGCCGCCATCGCCGAGCAACACCTGACGACGTTCTGCCTCATCTCGTGTACCTCGACCGCCGACCACTCTCTCGCCGAAGACCTCACGGTCGAGACCTGAGCGCGCCCTGCGTCGTTGGAAGCGCTTCGATCCTCGGCGCGGCGGAGCGCGCACGTGGCTCTGCCAGCTTGCTCGCTCGGCGGCGCGCTGACCACTTCCGTTCGAGGCTCCGACCGGCTGCGGCGCGGAGGAGCGGTACGCCAGTGCGGGAGCTGCGCGAGGTGCCGGGGCCGAGCTTTGGCGAAGGTCTCTCCCCGAGCTCGAGCCGCGCTCGCAGAGCTGTCCCGGGCAGAACGCGAAGTCGTCGCGCCGCGGGTCGTGCTCGAGCTCGACGGGAGACGACGTCTCGAGGTCCTCGGAATCAGTCCAAGCGCGTGCTCGACGCGGTTGAGCCGACGCGCTGCAGAAGCTGGAAGGGATGGTGAGCGCCGATGCTGTCGCCTGAGCTCGCAACCGAACTGCGCGCGGCGCGGCCGACCGCTTCGCCCGAGTTGCACGACCGCGTGCTTGCGGTTGCCGCTCGGCAGGAACCGCGGCGCCCGCGCCGCTTCACGCCGCCGCCGCTGCGGCGGGTCGCGCTGAGTCGCGGCTCCCGCCCTGGTCGCCAGTGGCTGTCGGAGGCGCGCTAGTGCACGGCTTGGTTCACTCGGGCAAAGGCGCTCCAGAGCGCTCGCTCCCGAAGTCAAGACAGTCGCTGGCAGCTCGGCGGGCGCGGGTCAAGCCGTTCCGTTGCCGCAGCGGTGGTGGGCAGCGACCAGGCCTCTCGCGAGAAGCAGCCGTTCAGCACGGCCCTGCCGAACACGACCACGCGCCTTCAGCAGTACGGGGCCTTCATGCGACTGCAGGTGAAGGACCTCGGCGCGCTCTCGGACACGACGAAGCGGGCGATGCGGTTCGCCCGCCTCGTCGGCGGTTGACGTGGCGTACGTTCAGCTACAGCTCGCCGCGCAAGGACAGGGATCGGCGTCGCTGATCGTCCGCGTGCCGATCGACCGCGTCCAGGATGTGATCCGAGGAGTACTCGAACCTTGGCACGATCCTCTCGCAGAAGGTCTCCGTCGTCGACGTGGACGAAGGCGGTCGAGGAAGAGTCGCGGGAGATCGCCCGGCTGCAGGCACCGATCGCTCGGCTGGAGGCCGGCGGCGTGACCCCGCAGACGGTATCGCGCTGAACGAGGCGAAAGCCCGTCTCGACTACCTGACGAAGCACAAGGCCGCCACCGTCCGCCGCGCCCAGTTCGCACGGGTCACGCTCGAGCTGGCGACGAAGCCTGAAGCACGCAGCTGCCGCGGCCGGCCGCTTCGACCGGACGATGAGCGACGCCGGCGGCATCATGCTCTCGTGGGGCCGAGATCCTGCTCTACGCGCCGATCGCTTGCCGGGCCGCTGCTTTCTGGTCGGGCTTGGCGCGGTAGCTGTTCAGGGCGAATACAGCGCCGGCGTTTCGAAGACCGCGTCCTCGAGCGAACCTAGAAGGCGATCCAGCCCGGTAGCCGGCCGCTTCGGCCGACAGAGGCGTACTCCTCGACACGGTACGGAACGCCGTTCAGGTTGCCGCTTGTGACAACGAGGGGTGATCCGCCGACGCTCACTCGAGTTTCGGAACAGAGTCGACAGCACGGCTCCCGGCCCGGCCTGAAGCTGCCGCGCGGCGATCTGGCGCCCGTGCGGACCGCCCACGAGAAGCGTGACGTCGGGTCGAGGGCCGCTGCCGCAGGGCACCGAGACTACGAGCCCACGTGAGCGACGAGGCGCGCTGATCGAGATGTAGTGGGTCGAGAGGCCGAACACGCCGCGGATCGATGTTTTCCGAGGCGTGGTCGAGCTCTTGAGCGAGGTACGCGTCGCCGAGGGGAAGCCCGCGGCGATAGAGGTTCACGGAGAAGCGATGTGAAGACGTGTTCGAGAGAGCCGACGCCGCTGCGTCTTAGGGCCGTGTCAAGTTGCGCGTACGCCGACGCTCGTTGGCTTGTCAACGCGCGATCGGCCGCCTCGAGGCACGCCGGTAACGCGCGGATCCTCGGACTCAGACGGGCAGAAGGTACAGTCCACCACACGCACCGCCGTGGCAGTGTGACGCAGGACCCGCTCGCTCGTCGTAGAGCGGCAGCCACGGCGTCTTCAGCCACGCGTCCAGGTAATTGGTCATCAGTCGGTCTTTCGTCTGCGGAAAGGACGAGCAGTTGACATCGCGCTCGCGCTTCCTTCCAGCGCCCATGTCGGAACCTTGTCGCTCGTCACGTACGAGAACTGGATCAAAGTGAAAGAGCCGTGCACAGCCGTGATGTCGAGCCGCCGTTCGGCTTGGTGGCGCTCGTGTCGAGGTTCGGGGAGACGACGACGAGCGTCCCTCCCCTCCGCGTGCGCCTGCTTCAGCGTGAAGCCGAGCAGGCCCTGCGGGGGTGTCGATGTAGATGTCCGGCTTGGTGTCCGGGCCGGCGGTATCCGGGAGCGGCGAGAAGCCCCTGCCGCTCGTAGTAGAGGAGAGCGATGTTCGCTGCCGCGCCAACCTGTTCGACGTAGTCGGGAAAGCCGTCTCCGTCCGCGTCCGTCAGCGGAGGCGCTTGCGGGCCGGAGGTGACGTAGTGGACGATCGCTCGGGCGGTGACGTACGGCGCCGCCCCGGTGCCGTGGCGCGAACTCGCCTCCGGTTCGCAGGCCTCGGGACGACGATGGGCCCGGCAGCGAAGGCGGAATGGGCGCCGGCGAGGGCGCACGCGCACGCGGCGCGAGGACGAATGCGGGCCACACGCATTCCGTCAGAGGTGTCGGCCAGACCCACGCCGGTCGGACTCACTCGTTCGGCTGACTAGGGACTATCCCCGGACGGGGGCTGTCCCTGAAAGCGGTGGCCACCCTAGGCCGGTTGTAGGCGGACAGTCCCCTGACGGAGGACAGTCCCTACGCGAGTGTCGCGCTCAACGCCGTCCGGCCGCGAGAACGAGCGCGGCCCGCGCCGGAGCGGCGAGCTGGACCGAGGCTGGCAGACCGTCCTCCGCGGGGCCGCAGGGCAGGGCCAGCGCAGGCCAGCCGATTGAGGTTGAAGAGGGCGGTCAGCCTGGTCAGCACCATCCGGTTGCCTTCGCCGTACTTTGGAGCCACGCGAGGAGCGTCGGCGTCAACAGCAAGTCGACGCCCGCGAGCGCCTCCGGCACTCGTCGCGCAGGCGCTCTCTCAGCCGACGGGCGGCCTCGACTCCCCTTCCGTCAGCTCCGTGGCGCCTTCGAGCCAGAGTTGCGTACGTCGTCGCCGTAGTCCTCGGCCCGCTCGAAGCGCCCCGCGTGGGATTCGAGCGCCTCAACGACGAAAGGCCGCGCCCCACTGCTCGCGGTCCGGGACGCCGAGCGCCAGTTCTCGCCGGTTGGGGAACTTCGCGGCCGCCTCTTGGACCCCGAGCGCGGACGAGTGGGTCAGCCTCATCGAGCCAGGCGACGCCGACCACGACGTCCGGCCGGCTCGACCCTGATGTCGTTCGAAGTCCGGAACGAGCGTCTCCATCATCCGGGTGCACTCGGCGACGTCTCGTGCCATCGGCCCGGCATGGTCGAAGCTCGGCGCAAGCGGAACAGCCGTCGATCGGCACGAGCTCGAAGGTCGGCTTGAAGCCGACGACCCGCAGGCTGCCGGAATCCGGATCGAGCCAGCCGAGTCCGAGCCGAGCGCCGCGTCAGCCAGCCCGGCGGCAAGCGCCGCAGCGGAGCCGCCGCTCGAGCCCCGGCGCTCGCCGCTTCGGCGACGCGGCTGGGGACGCCGCCATGGTGATCGCGCGAGTTCTCCGAGGTCACGCCGTAGGCGAACCCCGATGCAGGCCTCGCCTTGCCGACGTTCGCGCAGCCGGCCGTGCCTCGAGCAGCAGGACCGAGCTCGGCCGTCCGCGCCGGTGCGTGGTCTGGCGAAGATCGCCGACCCGTAGAGTCGTCCTCAGCCCGGCCGTGTCGAACAGGTCCTGGCGGCCAGATATGAGTCCTGGCGAGGCGACTCCACCGAGGTGATGAAGATTGCACTCAGTCGAGGGCTGCGAGATAGACGTACGCGACGCAGGATCGTGGCGCCGTAGAGGTAGCTACAGGACGAAGCCGAAGAGCGCGGGGACCGAAGGATCCGCGTTTCGCCTTTGCCAGCGCGGCGTCCGGATCGGCTAGCGCTATTCCATCGTCTCCAGCAGGTATCGGCTCCGGCCGCTGCGGTCGTAGCGCGGCGTCCGCGGCCACCGCCGCGACAGAGCGGCGCCAGGTAGAGGAGCGAGGAGTGCCGGAAGAGCAGGCGCGGCGCGGCGAGGAGTGGGCTCGCACGGCGCAGGCCGAGCGCGAGCGCGAGGAGTGACCGCGCCGAGCACCAGCTTGCCGTGGACGACGAGGTAGGGCACGCCGAGCGCGTCCCCAGAGAGGACGGTGAAGCGGTCACCCGCCACGAGAGACGCCCGAAGCCAGAGGACGATCTGCTTCGTCGTCTCGCGTTCGCCGCGCACGACCCCGGTGGCGCATCGGGACGCCCGGCACGCCTCGCCAGATCGCGGCGGATCAGGCGCGCGCGAGCGCCCAGAAATGAGGCAGTGGTCCAGAAGGAGCACGATCGCGAAGAGCGGCAATGCCGGGACAGTGACGTTCCCGGTGGCCGCGCGCCAGCCGACGGCAGCGGCGGATCGCACCCGCGGCGCCCCCGATGGCGATGTTCACCGCGGCGTCGGAGCGCTGCCAGCCAGCGCGCCGTAGACGAAGACGTAGAAGAGGTTGCCGGGTCAGGGGCGAGACAGCGCGGTCAGCACGTTGACGAGGCTCGCGAGCAAGACGCGAAGGAGCGCCGAGAGGCGCGAGCCCGAGCTCGAGCGCGCCCGAGCGGGTACGACGCGGTCAGCGGCGAGCATTGCGGACGCCTGCCTGTCGGTGGCGCGCCGTCGCCGGTCGACCAATGTCTCGGTCGAGCACGTGGTTACGAGCGCGCTTCGCGCCGCCGCCACCGCCAGGGCCAAGCCGGTCATCGTGGCGACGTAGCAGCCACACTGGCGGGGAGTCCGCCTCCCGACGTGATCGTCCGCATGGCCTTTGGTGAGCAGCTTGCCGAAACCATGACTCCGCGGCGGTCGCGTCAGATGAGTCCCGCCAGGGCGCCGCGGCTGCAGAAGCTCCACCGCGCGGAGCGTCCCAGCCGTCAGCGACGAGCGCCGCGGCGAGGGCCAGCCCTGCGAGGCGCGGTATTGCCAGGCCGCCCGGCTGCGACAGCGGCGGTGGCGGCGAAGAGTCCGGAGCGCGGCGACCGACGGCCCGGAGCAGCCGCCGGTGACCCAGGCAGCACGCGCGACCAGCGCAGCGAGCGGCGTACCGCGACGCGCGGCGCGCGGTGGGCCGTGTAGCAGCGGGCCTTGAGGCAGCGGCCAGCACGGCCGCCCCCGCGGCACCCACTCCACAGCGATTCAGTCTCAGCCAGGGGCGGGTCGTACGTCAGACACGGACCGCAGCCTCCTCCTGTAGTCGACGCCGCAGTCTCGCAGAGGGCGTGCACTCGTGACGTAGGGGGATCTTGTCGAGAGTTGTACGCCGGCGGCGGCGAGCTCGTGTACCACTCGAGTGTGTCCGCGACCCAGGGTCGTGGCCGGCGCGCCGGCCGACGCGGGTCGTGCGAACCACGTTGATCAGGAAGAAGAGCGTGCCGAAGACCACGACGAAAGGCGCCGATCGTCGAGACCAGATTCCACGCGGCCCAACCAGCCGTGATGGTTGTACAGATCAGAACGCCGCGGCATCCCGGAGCAACCCGAGAGTGCTGCGGGAAGAAGGTCAGATTGATCCCGACGAAGTAGAGCCAGAAGTTGATCTTTCCGAGGCGCTCGTCGAGGAACCGCCCGAACATCTTCGGCCACCAGTAGTAGGAAGGCCGCGAACGGCGCCGAAGACGCGAACCGCCGAAGAGCACGTAGTGCATGTGCGCGACGACGAAGTAGGTGTCCGTGACCTGCCAGTCGACGGGAAGCGCGGCGAGGAAGATCCCTGAGAGACCGCCGATCGTGAAGACCGCGACCGCAGCCGAGCGCGAAGAGCATCGGCGATGTCGAAGATCACGTTGCCGCGCCAGGTGGTCGCGATCCAGTTGAAGATCTTGATGCCCGGTCGGCACCGCGATCACCATCGACGAGAGCATGAAGAAGATGTTGAGTCCCGTCGGCAGCCCGACCGTGAACATGTGGTGCGCCCAGACGAGCATCGAGTAGAAGCCGATCGCGATCGTCGAGAGGCGATCGCCTTGTAGCCGAAGATCGGCTTGCGCGAGAAGACCGGGATGACCTCGGAGATGATCCCGAATCGCCGGCAGGACCATGATGTAGACCTCGGGGTGCCCGAAGAACCAGAACATGTGCTGGTAGAGGACGGCGCTGCCGCCCTCGCTCGGTAGGAAGAAGTGCGTTCCCGCCTGGCGGTCGAGGAGCAGCAGCGTCAGCGCCGCCGGCGATCGCTCGGCGAGCGACGATCAGGATCAGCAGGATCGAGTAGACGTCAGATCGCCCAGACGAACAGCGGAATGCCGCATCCAGCCCATGCCGGGCGCGCGCATGTTGTGGATCGTGACGATGAAGTTGATCGCGCCGAGAAGCGACGAGATCGTCGTCAGGTGGACGGCGAGGATCCAGAGGTCCTGGCCGTTCCCGGGCTCGAACGCGCGCTCCGAGAGCGGCGGGTAGCAGTACCAGCCGGCTCGCGCGCGCCGCCGCTCGAGAAGCGCAGCTCGTAGAGGACGATCCCGCCGAGCAGGAAGAACCAGTACGAAGCGCGTTCAGGCGCGGGAAAGCCATGTCGCGCGCGCCGATCATCAGCGGCACGAGGAAGTTCGCGAAGCCGGCGAGGACCGGGACGACGAACGAGGAAGATCATCGTCGTCCCGTGCATCGTGAACACCTCGGTTGTAGGTCTGCGCGTCGAAGACGTGCTCGTTCGGCTGCGCGAGCTGCGAGCGCATCAGCAGCGCGATGATCCCGCCGGCCGACGAAGAAGACCGGGCGTCAGTGACGATGTACATGATCCCGATCCGCTTGTGGTCGGCCGTCGCCAGCCAGCTGGAGAAGCGGCACGCGCGAGACGATCGTCGCAGCGGGATCAGGCGTGACCTTAACCGCCACTACCAGTCCCGGCGAAGCGTTTGAGCGTGAGCGAGCGGCGTTCTCTGCCGGTCGCTCAGCCTCTACCGACGGCGAGGCGTCGTGTTGCGGCCGTTCTCCAGCGAGGGTCTTCATCGCGGCCGGCTGCTGCAGGATCGGGTTGCCGCGCAGGTCGGGGCCGAACGCCACCGCGCCGAAAGCCGTGGCAGGTCGCGCGAGGAACCGTCGTAGGTCATCTTCCGAGGTCGGAGGTGCCGTTCGCCTGCGTGGCGGCCTCGCTGTCGTCGTACCAGGTTTGAACTCGCCGTCCGGGGACCCGCCTGGACGGCGGCGTCCATGTGCGCGTGCTCGTAGCCGCAGAACTCTCCGCACTGGCCCTTGAACGTCCCGGCTCGGTCGGCGCGGAACCAGAGGTGGTTCGTCTTGCCGGGGATCGCGTCGAACTTGCCCTGGAGCGCCGGGATCCACCAGCTGTGGTCGACGTCTTCGGAGTTGATCAAAGCTTGACGTCGCGGTTACCGGAACCCGCATCCGCTCGACCTGGATGACGCCGTTCGGGTGAGACGAAGTTCAGTAGAACTGCCGGCCCCGGCCTTGACGATCAATGGCGGGCCGGCGGCACTGGCTGAATCGGCGCTGTTGATCCCGGGCAGCTTCACGAGCACGAAGGCGGCGATCGCCGCCAGGATGACGACCGGGATCGCCGTCAGATCAGCTCGAGCCGTGTCGCGCCGTGGATCTCCGGTCCGCTCCGACGGTGCGGGATCGGCCGCGGTTGCGGAAAGCGGACGATGAAGAGGATCAGCGCTCCTTCGACGAGGACGAAGATCGCGCCGGTGATCGCGATCAGCACCCAGTAGATGATCCTCGATCTTCGCCGCCTGCGGCGAGTCCGGACCTCGGGTGAGAGGCCGGCCGGGTCTCCGGCGAGCGCGACGTGTGCGAGGACAAGCCCGAGCAGGGCGACGAAGACGAGGGCTAGGCGCTCCTCCTCCTACGCGCGACGGCATTCTATGGAGGGTGGGCGAACCGAACGCGTGTCCAACTTCCGGCTGGTGTCGGGTTGCACTTTCGGGTCTTCGTCAACGGCGTCCCGCAGCAGGAAGGTCGTGATTTTCGGCGCTTGGGCAACGAGCTCGTCTTCGAGGCGCGGCTCGCCCAAGAGGGGGCGGCTCGGCTTCTGGCGCTGGCTCTCGCTCTTCCTCGGCGTCGCAGGGACGTACCGGCAGAACGACAGCGTCGACGTCGTCTACGACGCGGGCGGCCGCAGGGCTGTCGCCACCGGGTTGCCGTTGATCCTTGGGTGAGGGACTGTCCCCGGATGGGGACTGTCCCTCTAAGCAGTTCTTGGCTAGCTGCCGCTAAAGGGACAGCCCCCTACGGGGACAGTCCCTCCTTGTCCGGGACGCGTTGTCGGTCGGTTGCGGGCCGGCGCCGTTCGCGCCGCTGGGGCGGAGCCGCATTCGGTACCGCGCGCCTCGCCCGCTCGGCGCGGCGCGCCGCCGTGCGCTCCGCCACCTGCTTGACGATCGCGAGCCCGAGGCCCGAACCCGGAAGCCTGCGCGCGGTCGCGCGCGCGGTAGAAGCGGTCGAACACGTACGGCAGGTCGTCGTCGTCGATGCCCGGGCCGTGGTCGCGCACCGATCAGCTCGTCCATCGCGCGACCGTCACCTCCACCTTGCCCGCCGGGCGGGCTCCACTTGGCCGCGTTGTCGAGCAGGTTCGGAGACCGCCCGAGCGATCGTCGTTCGGGACGCCGTGCGGCTCGGCTGGGCTCGAGCTCGGACACGAACTCGACGTGCCGGGCGGTCTGCGCCGCGTCGCGCTCGACCACTTCTGCGGCGAGCGAGGTCGAGACGGACGTCCTCGCGGCTCGCTGCGGCGTCCGTCTCGCCTCGCGCGCGAGCTCGACGAGCTCACCGATCACGGTGCGGTCATCTCGTCGAAGCTGGCTCGACGACGTCGTCGATGCAGCTGCTCCCGCTCGGCGTCCGCCATGTTCTCGGTCGCGAGCGAGCACCTCGATGTTCGTGCGCAGGCTGGTCAGCGGCGTTCGCAGCTCGTGCGAGGCGTCGGCGACGAGCTGCCGCTGGCGCGGCTCGGACTCCTCGAGCGCCGCGAGCATCGTGTTGAAGCTTGCCGCCGAGCCTGCTGAAGCTCGTCGCTCGCCGTTCGCCTCGATTCGATGCGCTGGAGAGGTCACTGGGTTTCGGCCACCTTCTCGGTCGCCTTCGTCAGCCGGCGCAACCGGCGCCAGCGCGGCCTGCGAGACTACGAGGCCGAGCCACCCGCGATGCGCGACTCCTGCCGGCCGCGATCAGGATCAGGAAGATGAGTGATCCGGTGCAGCGTGCGGTTCACCTCGCCGAGCGACCGCGCGACCTGGAGGGCGTAGGTGTTGCCGCGGCTCGGTCTTGGAACTGGGCCGGAATTCGTGTAGACCCGGTAGTCTGACTGGCTGATCGTCGCGTCGCTGAACCGCCGCCAGTGGCCGGTCTTGGCGACCTGCAGCGCGTCCTTGCTACGGGGCAACGAGCCGGTTCGAACTGGGTGTGCGTCGCTTGGCCGGAAGTGCCGACGAGCTGGACGAGAATCGCTCTCCGCCGAACGGTGGTGGTGGGATACCTCGAGGTAGCCGCCCTCGATGTGGGCCCGCCCGGCCCTCGGTTGTCGACGATCTCCACTTCGCCCGGCTTGTGAAGCGCGCTGTCGACCTGTCCCCGACAGCTCGTTGTGCACGACCACGAAGACGACCACCGAAGCGGCCACGACCACGGCGATGCCGACCGCCGCGGCGGCGACGAGCGCGAGCCGGGTGCGAAAGCTCATGGCTCGCGCAGCGCGTAGCCGACGCCGCGGACCGTCTGGATCAGGCGCGGCTTGCCGCCCGCCTCGGTCTTGCGCCGCAGGTAGCCGATGTAGACGTCGAGCGAGTTCGAGGCGAAGCCGAAGTCGTAGCCCCAGACGCGCTCGAAGATCAGCGAGCGGGTCAGCACCTGCCGCGGGTTGAGCAGGAAGCAGCTCGAGCAGCGAGAACTCGGTGCGCGTCAGCTCGATCCGCTCGCCGCCGCGCGTGACCTCGCGGGTCGCCGGGATCGAGCTCGAGGTCGGCGAAGCGCAGCGTCTCGCCGCGTGCCGTCGCGTCGTCCGCCGCAGCAGCGCGCGAGCGCGCGCGAGCAGCTCCTCGAGCGCGAACGGCTTGATCGACGTAGTCGTCGGCGCCGGCGTCGAGGCCCTGCGACCCGGTCCTCGACCTGCGTCGCGCGCGGTCAGCATCAGGATCGGGCAGCCTGTTGCCCTGGCGCGCGCAGCGTGCGCGCGACCTCGAGCCCGTCGACGCCCGGCATCAGGACGTCGAGGACGATCGCGTCCGGCTCGGACGTCGCCGATGTCGAGCCGATCAGCGCCTGCAGCAGCCGTCGCTCGGCGAGCTCGATCGTCGTAGCCCTCGAGGGCGGCGCGCGCCGCGGCGATTCGCGGACGGCGCGCTTCGTCGGCGACGACGAGAATCTGCGCGCTGTTCATGCGCGCATTGTTGCGTGAAAGATTGGAGGCGGCTAAGGCTATGTGGACTCGACTCGTGCTCTGTCCCTGGCCGGCCAACCCGCGGCCGCCAGGAGGTCGGACCGCAGGGTTGCCGCTATCCGCAGGGATGGGGGAGGGAGTCGCTACGGAGAGAGATTCGCTTACGCGCATCTGAGCTAACGCCTGAGACGGTTGTAAAGAGAAGTCTCTGAAGCCGAGGGCCCGCGGATTCTTGGGAGCCTCTTAGCCGTCCCTCATGCGGGCTCTTACGCGTGACTGGTCTGATGCGGCAACACGGCAGATTCGGATCAGTTCGAAAGGAATCCGAAATGCTTCAGAAGCGCACGCCCATTCTGATCGCAGCGCACCGCTCGTTGCCGGCGCCGGGGCCAGAGGCCGGCAGCTATGCCGCCTCGGCACGGACGGCGCCAACACGACAACGGTGGTCCAGCAACCAGTCGCAGCGGGTTCTCCGGCCTCCTCGACGAAGACGATGTCGGTCAACGAGCGTCTACAGGGCTGCCCAGCGGCGTGGTCGAGATCACCGGTGACGACCTCGGAGGTTCTGACAACAACTCGCCGTTCCCTGGCGGCTCGGGCTCGCAGCAATCGCAGGCTCAGGGCTCAGGCTGGGTCTGCACGACACCTCAGGCCACATCGTCACGAACGACCATGTAGTCGCAAACGCGACCTCGATCTCGGTCATGTTCAGCGACGGCTCCAAGTACAGCGCCAAGGTCAGTCAGGTACCGATGCCTCGACCAAACCCTCGCAGTCCTGAAGGTGAACGCGCCTTCGTGACAGGCTGCACCCGCTCACCTCGGCGACTCCAGGCAAGCTCGCGGTCGGAGACGGCGTCGTGCGATCGGCGCCCCGTTCGGGCTCGACGAGACGGTCACGACCGGAATCGTCAGCGCGCTCGACCGCGACATCAAGCTCGACGAACAACTTCACGATCTCGGGCGCGATCCAGACTGACGCCGCGATCAACCATGGCCGCATCGGGTGGTCCGCTGCTGAACATGTCGGGCCAGGTCGTCGGCATCACCACGCAGATCGAGAGCGACTCCGGCGGAAACGAAGGCGTCGGCTTCGCGGTTTCCTCGAACACGATCTCGACGGTCGCTTCGAAGCTCGTCAGCGGTCAGACCGTCCAGCATGCCTATCTCGGCGTCTTCGTCCAGACGCCGGCAGACGAAAGCGGAGCTGAGGTCGCTCAGGTCGAGAGCGGCTCTCCCGCCGCCGATGCGGGGCTGAAGGCCGGCGACGTGATCACCTCTTTCCAGGCGAAGACGATCAGAGCCCGGACGACCTCACCGCCGCTGTGGCTGCCCAAGGCACTGGGAACAAGGTCTCCGTCACGTACGTTCGCAACGGGACGACGAAGACCACGCAGGTGACGATCGGTACCCGCCCCTCGTAACAAGCTTCTCCACACAGCAGCGCGCCTCTCCCCTCACACCCGCACGGCGCGCACATGAAAGTGACGGCCGCCTCCTCAGGGCGGCCGTCGCGTTCGAGAGCATCTGATCCCCGGCTCTTGATCCCTCGTTCCGAGGGAATTGAGTTATGTTCTCTCTCCAAGCCCGCTATCTCAAGGTAGGGGTAGGTTCGGCGCGACGGGCCAGGGGAGACGCAAACCGGTCTGCGCTCGAAGATCTCCCAGTGAGAGAACAGGCGGGGCCCCGCTGCGGCGGGGCCTCGCCGCCGCCTACCCCGACATCCTTCAGCCGGGTTTAGCGGCCGCGCACGCATGTCGGCGCGGCCTTTTCGTCGGCGTCGCAAGCGACGCCGACGGCTGCGGCGCCGCTACCACGCCTACCCCAGCGGGAGCCCGCTCGGGCACGCCGAGCCCTTCGTCGAGCTCGCTCGCGCGTGATCGTCAGCGGGGCGCAACGATGATCACGTTCCAGTGGGTCATCAGATAGAGGCCGCGTTCCATCGCGCGCCTTCGCAAGCTTCGCCACCGGGCAAACGCCTCCCCGGCGGCATTGAACAGAACGAGCGGCTCGCGCGTCTCGCGGTCGCGCACCAGCTCGATCCCCCAGAACAGCCCTTGCCGCGCACCTCGCCGATCGACGGGTGCCGCTCCTGCAGTCGCGCAGTTCTGCGGCACAGCACCTCGCCCATCGCCGGCCGAGTTCTCGACGATGCCCTCCTCCTCGGAACGGCCTCGATCGAGGCGATCGCCGCGCGGCGCACGCCAGCACGTGGCCCGAGTACGTCAGCCCACCGGCGAAGTACTTGTCTCGCACCCAGTCGGCGATCTTCTCGCCGATCACCATCGCGCCGACCGGCACGTAGCCGGAGTTGATCCCCTTCGCGACCGTGAGGATGTCCGGGACGACGTCCCAGTTGCTCGCAGGCGAACCACTTGCCGGTGCGGCCGAAGCCGGCCATCACCTCGTCGCAGATCAGCAGGATCCCGTGCCGGTCGCAGACCTCGCGGATCGACTGCAGGTAGCCGTCGGGCGGGACGATGATCCCGTTCGTGCCGACGATCGTCTCGAGGATCACCGCGGCGACGTTCTGCGGGCCCTCGTACTGGAGGATCTCCTCGAGGTGCGGCGCGCCCGGTGCAGACCGGGCACGGATCGGGATGGCCCGGCCGGGCAGCGGTACGTGTACGGGTCGAGCATGCGCACGACGCCGGGGATCCCCGGCTCGGCGGGCCAGCGCCGCGGGTCGCCGGTGAGCGTGATCGCGCCCGCGGTCGCGCCGTGGTACGAGCGGTAGCGCGCGACGATCTTGTGCGCGGCCCGTGTACCAGCGCGGCGAGCTTGATCGCGTTCTCGTTCGCCTCGGCGCCGCCGTTCGTGAAGAACGACATCGTCAGGTCGCCGGGCGTGACCTCGGCCAGCAGCCGCGCGAGCTCGGAGCGCGCCTCGTGCGCCATCGGCGGGCCGATCGTCGTCAGCTTGTCCGCCTGCTCCTTGATCGCGGCGACGACCTTCGGGTGCTGGTGGCCGATCGAGACGTTGACGAGCTGTGAGGCGAAGTCGAGGTAGCGATTGCCGTCGGCGTCCCAGAAGTAGCGGCCCTCTCCGCCGGTGACCGACGAGCGGCGAGATCTGGTTCTGCACAGACCACGAGTGCAGGACGTACTGCCGGTCGAGCTCCTGAATTCGCTTCGCGTCTAGGCCTCGCTCGACAGCCATATTTCGATCCTAACTCGGGTGGCGCTAGGCTGGCCAAAGACGAAGGAGGCAGCGATGACGGAAGTGGCCGAAGCACCCGGCGCCGAGCGTGCGCAAGAGCTCAAGCGGATCAAGCACTGGATCAACGGGACCCCGGTGGCGGGGGAGTCGGGTCGAAGCGGCCCGGTCTACAACCCGGCCGCTGGCATACAGACCGGGGAGGTCGATTTCGCGTCGGTCGAGGAGGTCGATCGCGCCGTCCAGGCTGCGAAGGAGGCCTTTGCCTCCTGGCGAGCCGCTCTCGCTGTCGCGCAAGACCGAGATCTTCTTCCGCATCCGCGCACTCGTGGATGAGCACCGTGAGGACATCGCCAAGATCCTCACGGCCGAGCACGGCAAGGTGCCTCTCGGACGCGAAGGGCGAGGTCGCGCGCGGGCTCGAGGTGATCGAGTTCTGCTGCGGGATTCCGGAGCTCTTGAAGGGCGGCTTCACCGAGCAGGCCTCGACCGGGATCGACGTCTATTCGATCCGGCAGCCGCTCGGCGTCTGCGCCGGGATCACGCCGTTCAACTTCCCGGCCATGGTCCCGATGTGGATGTGGGCGCCGGCGCTCGCCTGCGGCAACACGTTCGTCCTCAAGCCGTCCGAGAAGGACCCGTCTGCGTCGGTCTACACGGCCGAGCTGCTGAGAGAGGCCGGTGTCCCGGACGGCGTCTTCAACGTCGTCCACGGCGACAAGGTCGCGGTCGACGCGATCCTCGAGCACCCGAGATCGCCGCGGTCTCGTTCGTCGGCTCGACGCCGATCGCGCGCTACGTCTACGAGACGGGCACGTCGCACGGGAAGCGCGTGCAAGCGCTCGGCGGCGCGAAGAATCACATGATCGTGCTGCCCGATGCCGATATCGACATGGCCGCCGACGCGGCCGTCTCGGCAGGCTACGGCTCGGCCGGCGAGCGCTGCATGGCGGTCTCCATGCTGGTGGCGGTCGGCGATGCCGGCGACGAGCTCGTCGGAGCGATCAAGGAGCGCCTGCCGAAGGTGAAGGTCGGCGACGGGATGCAGCCCGACTCCGAGATGGGGCCGCTGGTCACGCGCGACCACCGCGACAAGGTCGCGTCGTACATCGACAAGGGCCGCGAGGAGGGCGCCACCGTCGTCACCGACGGCCGCGAGAGCGCGCCCGACGGCGGAGGATTCTTCCTCGGCGTCACGTTGCTCGACGACGTCAAGCCGGAGATGAACGTCTACAAGGACGAGATCTTCGGCCCCGTGCTCGGCGTCACGCGGGTCGGTACCTACGACGAGGCGGTGCGCCTCGTGAACGAGAACCCGTACGGCAACGGGGTCGCGATCTTCACGCGCGACGGCGGCGTCGCAAGGCAGTTCCAGTTCGACGTCAACGTCGGGATGGTCGGGATCAACGTGCCGATCCCGGTGCCGGTGGCGTACTACTCGTTCGGCGGCTGGAAGAACTCCCTCTTCGGCGACCTGCACATCTACGGTCCGGAGGGGATCCAGTTCTACACGCGCGGCAAGGTCGTGACCTCACGCTGGCCGGATCCGGCGACGTCGAAGGTCGACCTGGGCTTTCCGCAGACCCGCTAAGGGACTGACCCCGAAGGGGTCTGTCCCTAAAACAGTTCTAGGGCCGCACGCGCTTAAGGGACAGTCCCCTTTCGGGGACAGTCCCTATGCCACTGCGACGCCTGGCTTCAGCTCCTGGCCGAACTTCGCGCGCGCCACGAACTGGCCGATCCCGGGTGAGGCCACGAGCTCGTCGCCCTCGACGAGCACGTTGCCCCGTAGCAGCACGACCTCCGGCGACCCGGTCACCTCGGTGCCTTCGTAGAGGTTGTAGTCGGACTTCGAGTGGTGCGTCGCCGCTGAGATCTTCACCCGCTTCTCCGGGTCGAAGACAACGATGTCGGCGTCGGAGCCCACAGCGATCGTGCCCTTGCGCGGATACAGGCCGAAGAGCTTCGCCGGGTTCGTCGAGAGCAGCTCGACCATCCGGTTCAGCGAGATCCGGTCGCCGCGGACGCCGAACTCGTGGATCATCTGCAGTCTGTTCTCCAGGCCCGGCCCGCCGTTCGGGATCTTCGAGAAGTCGTCCTTGCCGATCGTCTTCTGGCCGTCCCAGAGGAAGGCGCAGTGGTCGGTGGAGATCGCGCTCAGCGTGTCCGTGCGGACCGCGTTCCAGAGCACGTCCTGGTTCGCCTTGTCGCGCGGCGGCGGCGTGTAGACATACTTGCCGCCGTCGAAGTTCGGGCGCTCGAGGAACGTGTAGTCGATGAAGAAGTACTGGGTGCACGTCTCGCCCCAGACGTCCCAGCCCTCTCTCGCGCGCAAGCTGGATCGGCTCGACCGACTCGGCGCGGGGGCATTAGACGGCACGTAGCC
>ERZ1370068.8503-contig-7350_pt1 | contig 35763 bp, 37 predicted proteins | sample MGYA00561227_ERZ1370068 | MGnify/ENA primary metagenome ERZ1370068 (study PRJEB38410, sample SAMEA6850437) | metagenome | study: Metagenomic assessment of the ecological functions of the soil: analysis of the soil microbiota associated with the... | reverse complement strand
TTGTACTTCAGTTCAGTTGTGTTGCCCAACCGCATTCGGTGAGAAGATCTGCGTGATTACAGGTGTCGCGGACGTCAGATGCAGTCGCGATGGTCGCCGGCCATGACAGAGCAATATCACACTTCTTCGATTGGCTGCGGCTTTCTGCCGAGGCGAAGCCGTTGAGCTTGACTTTGTCCTTGAGGTCGACCAGGCGCGCATCCGCCCTGGCGTCGAGATCCGGTCGCGGGAACGCTGACCGCGAACTCGTGCTTCAATCCCTCGGCGAGGGTTTCGGTGACCATGGTGTCAATCTTCTTCCGCGTTCGTCCGGCCCAGACGGGCCCGTGCATTGTCAAACTGTTCGGCGCCAGCCTTTGCGGCCTGCGCCAGTGAGTTCCGGCGACCGAAATCCCCGACCGGGAAACAGGCCCTCCAGCATTCGTCATGCAAACGCCTGCCAGCGCTTGGTGCGGGCGGAGGGACTCGAACCCCCACAACTTTCGTCACTGGAACCTAAATCCAGCGCGTCTACCAGTTCCGCCACGCCCGCGTGAGAGCATCATGTCCGGCCGCGATGCCGCGGGCGGCGGCGCCTGTAACAGCCGCAGCCTCACCTCAGCAGCAAATGGCCCGTCCCGGCAGCGCACCGGGCCAAGGCGCCGCAGCTGGGCCAGAGCCACCTCAAAATGGTCGGATCGGCCTCATGGCAAGGAGCATCTTTCCGGCTAAGCCGGCGCGACCTGCGTAGCCGGATTCGTACCTGCCGCGCTGGGCCCGCGTGGTCGGCGCCACCGTGCATGGCCCGCAGGCACGGACCCGTATTGGACCTGCAGGCATAAGCCGGCCAGGATCGCCTGGCGCCACGCGGGAGTCTCGGAGACGCCCGTCTGGTCGCTCGGCTGGCGGCGGCTTGCGCTTCCGCCGCGGCGACGACCGTCTGGCCTTCGATCCCGGCAATCGCAGCTGCCGGCCCCCGGCGCTTTCGACTGGCGGGCAGGCTCGATGGCATGCCCGCGGTCGCGCCCCTGACGGGCCGCCCGCCGCTCGCCGCCGCGGCCATCAGGATAGCGACGCGAATCCGTTTGCGGCACGCGGAACCCTGCTGCGATCCTGGGCCTGCTGTGCCCACGCGACCAAGCCATGGCCCGACGCGCGCGCGCCCTCTGGTCGTGCAGAGCGAACCGAGAAGCCGTCCACCGTCGATCCGGGACGAAACGCTGCTCGTCGAGGAGTGGCGGCTGCGGGCCGACGGGACCGCCGGTTCGCGCCGAGGCGCCGGTCCTAAGGCAAACCGCGGTTTCCTATACAGCTTAACGGCAAACCCTCGCTGGATGTCCCGGCCCGGACCAATGAGCGCCTGCGGACTTTCGCTTCATCAACGGCAGCCCGCGCACCGTCATCGCCCTGCGGCTGGTAGGTCGGTCGAGGTCAGGGTCATGGCGATCGACAGCCAGCCGTCGAGCCGTTCCACGGCGCAGCACACGGCGGCGCGCTGGTGCTGGCGCCGAGGCAGCCCGGGTCGATGCCTTCGTCGATCTCGCGGCCTCTCCGCGGCGCGAACCTCAAGACCACTGCTGCACGAAGGCAAGGGAAGTCCCCGCACCATCGGCTGTCATCGTCGTCTCGCGCGATGCGCCGCGCCCAGTCCCGCGCCACTGCCGCCCCCTCCGCCACCTCTGCCGTCGAACGGCCTGCCGGCGCGGCTCGATCTGAAGAGCGCGCTGCGCGTCGACTGCTCGCGCTCCAGCCGGACCGGACTGGTTGTACCCGCGCTCCCGCCAGCCTCGTCTGCACACGCTTCGCCCGCCTTCCCGCGCCAAGGCCCGGACGCGTCGGTAGTGCTGGCCCTCACCAACCGCGCCGCCGTCGCGACCGCGTCTTCCACCTGCCACGGCCACCACTTCCGCCTGCTCGACCGGCTCGACGACGGCTGGAAGCCGTTCTGGCTGGATCACGCTGGCGATCGAGCCCGGGCAGACCCAGCGGATCGCGTTCGCCGCCGAATATCGCCGGGCGCTGGCTGATCGAGACCGATCGCGACGGACTGGGCGGCGCCGCCGCCTCGTGCGGTGGTACAGTGTCGAGTGAGGAACAGAGCATGGCACAACCTACCCGACCATCCGCAGCGTCAGGCGCGGCTCGTCGTCGCGCCGATCGCGCGGCCCGTGAAGAACGCCTTCGGCGTCATCGAGGCGGCGCCGCTGGTGCTGATCGATGTCGAGACCGATCAGGGCGTTACCGGCCACGTCCTACATTTTCGCCTACGCCAAGCTGACGCTGAAGCCCGCTGGTGCATTTGATCGAGGAGATCGGCCGCGAACTCACCGGCAAGGCCGATCGCGCCGTTCGATCTGATGGCGGCGATGGACGCCAAATTCCGATTGCTCGGCTGGCAGGGCCTGGTCGGCATGGCGGTGTCGGGCCTCGACATGGCGCTCTGTGGGACGCGCTCGGCCAGGTCGAGCCGGCCAGCCGGTGGCCGGATTGCTGGGCGGATCGCCGCGCGCCGATCCAGGCTTATGACAGTTATGGCGTGGTCGATCCCGTCAGCCGACGAGAAGGACCTGCGCCGCTCGCTCGACCAGGGCTTTCGCGGCATCAAGATCAAGGGCGGCGACGGCGATGCCGCCAATGACGAGCGGGTCGTCAAGGGCGGTGCGCGCCCTGCTCGGCCCCGACATCGCGCTGATGCTCGACTTCAACCAGTCGCTCGATCCGGCCGAAGCCAGCGCGCCGCATCGAACGGCTCGCGCCCTACGATCTGCACTGGATCGAGGAGCCGGTGGCGCAGGAAACCTGCTCAGGGCCACGCAAAGGTGCGCGGCGACGTCGCCGACGCCGATCCAGGCCGGCGAGAACTGGTGGTTTCCGCGCGGCTTTGCCGAAGCGATCGCCGCCGGCGCGAGCGACTTCATCATGCCCGATCTGATGAAGTGTCGGCGGCGTCACCGGCTGGCTCCGCGTCGCAGGCCAGGCCGAAGCCGCCTCGATCCCGATGTCCAGCCACCTGTTCGCCGAGGCCAGCGCCCACATGCTGGCGGTGACGCCGACCGCCCGCTGGCTGGCGAGGTTCTGGATCTGGCCCGCGCCATCCGCACCGAGCCCATGCAGCGATCGTCGACGGCGCGGTGACCGCGCGGGCCGTCGACTGGGATGGAACGGGCGGCGGTTGGGAAGTACCTGGTGACGTAGCGGATAGCTCGCTCGTCCGCGGATTAGGCGTCCCTCAGGATGGAATTCGAAAGAACTCGGACATTCTTGAAGTCTAATTTCAATTTTATCGCGTGGATAGGGGACAGAAACCGCGCGTAGTCATGGTAAGGATCCTTAAAGGGGGCGGATCGTCAGAATTCCTGAGATCCAGAAAATACGGTCTCGGATCCCTCCGCACGCTCCCCTATTGCGAGAAATCCATAGGACAGCACTGATATCCCAGAGGCTGACATTCGACACTCTCGGACACAATCTGTGCCGGCGTTAGCCGGGTAAGTTCTGCTCCGATCCCAGACTCGTCGTGGTCCTCGTTCAAAGCTGAAATAACGCCCGCCAGCGTGCCCTCTCAAGGGCCATGAGCAATCAGGTGTCAAGTCGTGGGCAATCGAGATTTCAAAAATGTATATCGCCATCCGTCGCGCGAGTGCCGCGCGGGTGGGACTGATCGAGCGTAGGCATAGATCGAGCGTGCATGGTCTGGCCTTTACTAATACTCGATCCCCTAACTCGTCATGGGAGCCGCGGAACACCGCGGGCAGTCACGTAGGATGGGTGGAGCGAAGCGATACCATCACTCCTTCACGCGGCGAAAATGATGGCATCATCTATGCGCCACGAAGTCTTCTTGGACGTGGGGCTTTGCCGTGAGTTCGATTAGCGCCTTCATCACGGCAATCGTCGTCTTCAAGGTTGAGTTTCCGTTGGCGCTGAACGGTGACAAACTGCTCGCGTGAAGTCCGGTTTCATTGGCAATCTGTGTCACCTTGGCACAGCAACAACATAAGGGCATGCGCGATATAGCATCTTCCGTCTTGAAGGCTTCTTCCATGAACACGGCAATCGCCTCAAATGGGACTCAGATCCTCCGCCGGATCATAAACCGTTGCAGCTTCTCGCCCCATCTCATTCACTCCATGCCTTGGCAAGATGCTTCGCCGTTCTGATGTCTTTCGCCTGGGTGGCTCGCGCATCGCCCCCGCAAAACAGCACAATGATCGTGCTTCCTCGTTTCTTAAAATAGACACGGTAACCGGGACCGTAGTGGATGCGCAGCTCGCTGATGCCCTCGCCAACTGGCTCAGGTCGTCTGCGTGCCTTAGCGAGGCTAATGATCAATCGCGAAGCGATCATCGCACGAGCCCGCTGATCTTTGAGTACTGCCGCCACTTTCGAAACGTCTCTGTCTGCTTCAGTCAAACACATGTAGTTTATAAACTACGAGCCTTCGAGTGGTCAACTGCTGTTCAATAGTCAATCCGAACTCGTCGTAGAGCCGCCGGAACACCGCGGGCAGCACTTCCGGCAGATCTTCCGCGATCAGGCCCGGGTCCCGCCTCGCGCGGCGGCCTCGCCGTGCATCCAGACGCCGATGCTGGCGGCCTCATAGAAGCCGGCACGCCTTGCGCCAGCACGCCCGCGATCATCCCGGCCAGCACGTCGCCGGCGCCGGCGGTCGCAAGCCAGGGCGGCGCGTTGGCCGCGATGCTGGCGCGTCCATCCGGTGACGCGACCACGGTATCCGGCCCCTTCAGCAGCACCACCGCGCCGCAGCGTTCGGCGGCGTCGCGCACGCGCTCCAGCTTCGAGCGGCCGGGATGCTTGTTGCTGATGATCGCTGAACAGGCGCGGAAACTCGCCCTCATGCGGCGTCAGCACGACCTGCGGATCGTCAGACGCCTTGATCGATTCAAACAGACGGTCCAGGCGCATCGGCAAAACTCGTCAGCGCGTCGGCGTCGAGCACGAGACCGCGTTTCGCCGACAGCGCGGTGTGGACGAAATCGCGGGTGCGCGCGCCGACGCCGGCGCCCGGACCGATCACGCAGGCATTGAGCCGCTGTCGCTCAGCATGTCGGCGAATTCGATCGACGGTGTCGATCGGCGCGGACCATCACCGCCGTCAGCGCCGCAGCGTTGACCGCCAGCGCGTCGCGCGGCGACGCCAGCGTGACGAGGCCGGCCCCTGCCCGTAACGCGCCCCGCGCCGGCGAGCCGCGCCGCGCCGGTCGACGCCAGCTCGCCGGACACGACGACCGCGTGGCCGCGGGCATATTTGTGGCCGTCGATGTCGCGGCACCGGGAAGGATTCTTGCCAGGCTCTGCGGAACGTTCTCGAACGTCCGCGGCCGGATTTCGTCGAGCACGCCGCGCGATCGATGCCGATATCGGCGACGCGCACGCGCAGCCGCAATGCATCCGTCCCGGCAGCAACAGATGCGCCGGCTTGCGGCGGAAGAACGTCACGGTCTCGGCGGCGCTGATCGCGACGCCCATCACGGCGCCCGTCGTGCCGTTGATCGCCGCTCGGCAGGTCGACGGCGAGAACCGGCGCGCCATTGGCGTTGATCGCCTCGATCATCTCGTGCGGATCGCCCTTTACGGGACGATTGAGGCCGGCGCCGAACAGCGCGTCGATGATCAGCGCCGGCTTGCCGATCGCCTGCGGGATTGAACGGCAGCACCGGATACTTCCAGCCGCGTGCCGCGAGCGCCGCGTCGCCCTGCAGGCTGTCGCGCTCGCACAGCAGGATGACCGAGACCTCGCGGCCGCGCGCCGCGAGTTCGGCGGCCGCAACAAAGCCGTCGCCGCCATTGTTGCCGCGGCCGGCGACCACCACGATCGGGCCCCTCCTCGACGAGATCCATCGCGGCTTCGGCCACGGCCTGGCCTGCGCTCATCATCAGCGCAAAGCCGGGCGTGCCGGCGGCGATCGTCAGCCGATCGGCGCGCTCCATCTCAGCCGTGGTCAGAACTTCCATGCCAGATCCTCGGTCCAACCGCCTTTTCCGGAGGCACATTCCGTCGTCGCGCGTGGCACTGCGCCTCGCCGACTGCACACCAATTGATCTGTTTGCCTATTCGATAGGCTTCGGGTATCATGCACCGTCTCGGTTCGACCTCTGCCGGTTGCCTGTTAAAAGTCTGATAACGTTCCGAAATCAGGCGCGTTAACAACTTGGCATAGACCCTGCTTTTGAGGAAGCCGGTCAGGAAGCCGGCTCAGGATCGTCGTAGATCGCGGCAATTGTGAGCATTCCGCCGGTCGCCGGACAGCAAGGATCGAACCAGACGGCGCCACGCGCGACATCGAAACTGTACTCTGCAATTTGGAAATGCCCGGGAGGCGCTCAGTGAAGAAAATCGAAGCCATCATCAAGCCATTCAAGCTCGACGAGGTGAAGGAGGCGCTTCAGGAAGTCGGACTGCAGGGCATCACCGTCACCGAAGCCAAGGGTTTCGGCCGGCAAAAGGGTCACGCCGAACTCTATCGCGGTGCGGAATACATCGTCGACTTCCTGCCCAAGGTCAAAATCGAGATCGTGATTTCGGACGATGACCTGGTCGAGAAGGCGATCGACGCGATCCGCCGCGCCGCCCAGACCGGACGCATCGGCGACGGCAAAATCTTCGTCTCCAACATCGAGGAAGCGATCCGGATCAGAACCGGAGAATCCGGGCTGGACGCTATCTAAGCCGGGTGCTATCCCGCATTTTGCGACCTAAAAACAAAAACAGGGCTGCTTCGGCGGCCTGATTTCGTTCGCGATATCAGACGTGCGACCTCGCGATCGTTTGCGCAAAGTGAATCCGGTCACCAGAGTCGCTCGGAAACCGACCCGTAAGCCAAAAGGGGTATTCATGAAGACCGCCAAAGACGTCCTGAAATCGATCAAGGACAACGACGTAAAATACGTCGACCTGCGCTTCACCGATCCGCGCGGCAAGTGGCAGCACGTGACCTTCGACATCAGGCATGATCGACGAGGACATCTTTGCCGAAGGCCAGATGTTCGACGGCTCGTCGATCGCCGGCTGGAAGGCGATCAACGAGATCCGACATGTGCCTGATGCCCGATCCGGTCACCGCGACGATCGATCCGTTCTTCGCCGAGACCACCATGGTCATCATCTGCGACGTGCTGGAGCCGACCACCGGCGAGCCCTACAACCGCGACCCGCGCGGCATGGCCAAGAAGGCCGAGGCGATGGTCAAGTCGATGGGCGTCGGCGACACCGTGTTCTTCGGGCCGGAAGCCGAGTTCTTCGTGTTCGACGACGTCCGCTACCAGACCACACCCTACAACACCGGCTTCAAGCTGGATTCCTCGGAACTGCCGATCAATTCTGACACCGAATATGAAGGCGGCAATCTCGGCCACCGCATCCGCACCAAGGGCGGCTACTTCCCGGTCCCGCCGCAGGATTCGGTGCAGGACATGCGCTCGGAAATGCTCGGCGCGATGGCCAAGATGGGCGTCAAGGTCGAGAAGCATCACCACGAAGTCGCTTCCGCCCAGCACGAGCTCGGCATGAAGTTCGACACGCTGACGCTGATGGCCGACCAGATGCAGATCTACAAATACTGCATCCATCAGGTCGCGCATATCTACGGCAAGACCGCCACCTTCATGCCGAAGCCGGTCTATGGCGACAACGGCTCGGGCATGCACTGCCACCAGTCGATCTGGAAGGGCGGCAAGCCGGTGTTCGCCGGCAACAAGTATGCCGACCTCTCGGAGACCTGCCTCTCCTACATCGCCGGCATCATCAAGCACGCCAAGGCGATCAACGCCTTCACCAACCCGTCGACCAATTCCTACAAGCGTCTGGTCCCGGGCTATGAAGCCCCGGTGCTGCTCGCCTACTCCGCGCGCAACCGCTCGGCCTCCTGCCGCATCCCCTACACCGCCAACCCGAAGGCCAAGCGCGTCGAGGTCCGTTTCCCCGATCCGATGGCCAATCCGTATCTCGCCTTCGCCGCGATGCTGATGGCCGGCCTCGACGGCATCAAGAACAAGCTCGATCCGGGTTCGGCGATGGACAAGGATCTCTACGATCTGCCGAAGGAAGAGCTGAAGTCAGATCCCGACGGTGTGCGGCTCGCTCGCGCGAGGCGCTGGAAAACCTCGACAAGGACCGCGCGTTCCTCAAGAGCGGCGGCGTGTTCGACGACGACTTCATCGACAGCTTCATCGAGCTGAAGATGACCGAAGTCGAGCGCTTCGAGATGACCCCGCATCCGGTCGAATTCGACATGTACTACTCGCTGTGATCTCGCGCGGTGTTCGCGCGCCGGTATCATGCCCAATAATGCGAAAGCGCTCGCGCGGGCGCCTTTTGCTTTGGTGGTCCAGTTTCCGCTCTTGACGTCAAAGCAAATGCGGGCTTTCCGCGTGATCTGGCGGTTCCATGTCCCATTGAAATCAGAGACTTCTCCTAAATCGTGGCGCGATGGCCGCTTTAGACCTCGCTGGGGGTGTACTGATGGATGGGGATCAATAAGAGGCGGCATCAACCAAATGGCGACAAACAGATGGTTTCCAGCCGGATCGTTCTCTCTCTTTCTCTCCGGGCATTGCCTGGAAGAAACCGAAAGCACAGCCGGATATCGGGAGGGCTTGGGCCATCGCGATTATCTCATCGCGAGATTCTCAAGACAGAGTATTTTGGCTCTCGCTGGTGACAGCGATCGGCATCGCTGTTCTATCGATCGGAAATCCGGTTGCGCTCGTTGCAAGTGTGACGGATTGGTGGGTCGACAAACCGGCGATTCAGCCTGAAGCCGATCCGTCGACGTCAACAATTCATACAATCGCCGAGCACTCAGGATTTGACGCCGACCACAACGGATGCGCCGCCGCGCGACGAAGTTGCTGCGGCGGTGAACCTGCCGATCAGGGCCGAGTCGAGGCCGGTCTGAGCCAAGCCAGTCAGAGCCAGGCCGGTCAGGCCAAGCCGAGATCAGCCGGCCACTTACCGAAGAATTGTTCAAGCAACTTCCAGGCTTGGGCGGCCGAGGGAGAGACACGGGCACAGACCGGGCCCGCACAACCCGTGCAAGCTGCCCCTATAAAGGTGATGCAAGATGCCCAACGCGGGTCCGGCCCGTGAAAAAGCACCGACAGGTCGCGGGCCGTGCAAAATGCGCGAGCAGAGATCCGGCCTCAGCGAAATCATCGAGCCAGGGTCCGGGAGGAGCAAGATGCACGGGGACAGGTCCCGCACCGTAATAGCCGACCCCCGAGCGCAGGACCCGTCTATGCAAAATGCCCAAACACTGTCCAGCTCCTGCAAAGCCCTCGGTTTGCGCAATTAGGTTCTAGCGGGAAGCGTTGCCCGGGTGAAGCCTGAGAGGGTGCAAAGGCGCTCCTGATGGAGCGCCTTTGTTCTTCGATCGTCCCGGTATTGCCGGGCCATCGCGACCGCTCCCGTGACTGCGAGTGGGATTCATCGTAAGCAATGCGCCGGGCCTTGGGCGGATTCCTGCACTGAAATGACCGTGCGCGCCGGCTCGCGATCACCCATGATCTCGACATAGGCGGCGTTCATCGCCTCGAAGCCGTGACATGTGCTGCAGGAAGATATTGATGTGAGTGACATACAGGCGTCTGGAGGCCCGAGCGGCCTCAAAGCGCATCACGATAAACGATTTCGGGATCGGCCGCGTCTGGGCGCCGAGTGTCCGTGCCCGCCAACTGTCCTTTGTGGCCGGGTCGACGCCGGCGATGCCCCCGGATCCATATGTGTTCGCCAACTTTGGCGATGTGACCATGAGGGCCGATCGGATCTCGGCGTGTTCGGCGGCGTGAGCGTCTCTACGCGAGATTTCATTGACCTGCCTCGCTTTGTAACATCCGCATATAGCAGCTCGCCAGCATTCGCCGGATGGGTGAAGACGAAGCGTTATCGCTCAACCTTTGCCACCACGTGCGTTTCGCTCGCGCTACCGAACCTACATTCTGTAACGCGCCGCAACCAGAAACGGCTATTTCTTCTCCGGCGGATTTTCCCGCAGGAAACGCTCAAATCCTGCACCGAATACCAGGGCGGGCCGCCGCCAGCCAGTCCGCTGCCGCGCACGCGCGGGGTGCGGCCCATCCGGCGGGGCCCGGAGCCTCGGCCGGCGACGCGCGGGCGGAGCTGTGGACCTTTCACCTCGGATACGGCGCGCTCTGCCTCGACTTCGCCAACACGACGAGCTGGCGGGGAGCGGGGACGCCTGTCGACCACCTGCCCGCATTACGAAGAGCTGATCCGGTTCGCCCTTCAGTCGAAGGTGGTGTCGGAAGGAGGCCCGGCGGCTGCGGCAGGAAGCGGCCCGCCGTCCCGCGGCGGCCGCCCGCGCCCTGCGGACGGCGGTCACGCTGCGCGAGGCGCTCTACCGCATCTTCGCGGGCCTGGCGGGCGGCCGCCCCGCTCCCGGCTGACCTGGCGACGCTCAACGCGTCACTGCCGAGCGCCCTCACCCAGCTCCAGGTGTCGGTGGGAAAGGGGGCTTCGCGTGGCGGTGGGAGGGCGAGCCCCAGGCGCTCGACCGCTTGCTGTGGCCGGTCGCTCGCGACGCGGCGGTGTTCCTGACCTCGATGAATCTCTCGCGGCTCCGCACCTGCGCGAATCCGCGGTGCCGGTGGGTCTTTCATGAGCGGCACCCGGAGCGGGACCCGCCGGTGGTGCTCGATGGCTTTCTGCGGGAACCGCGCGAAGATCCGGGCCGGTTCCGGCAGCGCCGACGCGGCGGGCGCCCGTCTTCGGCCGGCTCGCCGCTAGGCGCGGGAGTCGGGGCCGCCGGACTCCGCCGCCGGCCCTCGATGCGGACCCGGCGGTGGGGCGTGTCCTCGCGCTCGGCCGTCAGGTAGCCCCAGCGCAACGGCTGTTCCTGCACATACGCGTCTTGCCGAGCTGAAGCGGCGAGACGCGCCTTCATCAGCTCCCTGCCGAGGTAGAAGGCGTGTCCGGGGTCCTCGACGCCGAGCTGATCGAACAGCGCCTGGATGTCGGTGCCGCTCGACGAACAGGCGGTTGTTGAACACGCAGATCGCGTCCCGTGTCGTGGCGATCCTGAAGTTCGGGATCGGTGATCTGCCTCGTGGAGCGCACGGAGCTCCGGCTCGGTGTAGCTCTTGGGCCGGCTGTCCTTGATCGTGAGCAGGCGGTCGTCGATGCGCTTCGGGAGCACGCCGCGCCGGCGCGCCGCGTACATGAGCCGGCGAGGCCACGTCGACCTCGCGCACCGCGCCGCGCGCCCACGGGATGACCTCCGTCGTGAGCACGTGGCGGATGCCGAGCTCCTGGCAGAATCCGATCAGGAGCGCGTTCATGCCCGTCGTGTCGGCGTCGGTCAGCTCCGTGATGTTGCCGATGCCCATCAGCATCTCGGCGGCCGGGTATCGCGCGCGCGACCTGGACGTAGCGGTCGAGCGCCGGCCGCAAAGCCGAAGCCCACCGGCTCGATGACCGGGTCCAGGATGTAGGGCCGGCCGAGCGCCTCGAGCCGACCGACGGTCCGGTCCAGGGTGCCGAGATCCTGCGAGGTGTCGGGAATGAGCACCGGCGTGGCCCGGAGCTCTGCGGCGACGTCGAGGTTCTGGCCGTTGAGGCTCAGCACGTAGTCCACGCCCGCCCGGTCGGCGGCCAGGATCTCGCACGGGATCGAGCGTGTCGATGCTGAGAGCGAAGCCCTCGCGCCTGAGCGAGGGCCACGACCTCCGCCACGTCGTCGAACTTCTGGTCGAGCGAGCAGCCGAGGTCGATGACGTCGGCGCCGCTTCGTCGGTAGTACTCCGCGAGGCGCACCACCTCCTCGCGTGCGAGGTACGGCACGTTGTTGATCTCGGCGAAGATCCGGATGTCGTGAGCGCCGTATTCCTCGCGGAGCGCCGTCTGCCCGAAGTGCTCCGGCAGGTCGCGCGAGGTCGGCGGGCCCCTTCTCCGTCTTCACCCCCAGCGATCCTCGATCGCGCGCACGTCACCCTCGCACAGCCCCGGGATGACGATGCGGCTCGACGTCGGCGACATCGGCGAGGTGCTTGGCGATCCACGCGGTGGTCATGAGGGCGGCCACCGTGATGCGCAGGACCGCCACCTCGTACGGGAAGCCCGGTGCCATGCGCTCGAGCGTCGCCCGGAGCGCGGGCTCCGCGAGCTTCCCGGTGACGAACAGGGTCTTGCCCACGGCGGCCCGCTCCCGGGGTGCGGCGGCCGGCGGCCCGTCAGGCGGGCCGGTCAGGGCTGCCGCCCTTCACCCACTTGTTGGGCGTGCCCTCCATGTGGGAATCCGCGCCGGGCTTCCACAGCACCGTGTCCTCGATCCGCTTGGCGAGGGCGAAATCGCGCTCGGTGACCCCGTTGCTCGAGTGAGTGCGCAGCTTCATCCACACCTTGCCCCAGGTCACCTCGAGATCCGGATGGTGCGCCGGCCGCCTCCGCCACGTAGCCGATCGTGTTGACCAGGGCCAGCGTCGTCAGCCAGCCATCGGTGTTGTACTTCCGGCGGATCCAGCGGCCCTCGTACCACCAGCCCGGCAGGTCGTTCTTGAGTCTCCGTTCGATCTCGTCGTCCGGAAGGACGGGGAGCTTCTTCTCCTCAGCCATCGCGCGCCTCCTGCGAGTCTCGCACCGTGTCGACCAGCGACCGGCCAGAACCCTTGGCTTCCCGCGGCTGCCGGGAGCCCGCGGGTCACCAGGGTCGCCGGCGCTCTAGGACATCACCACGCCGCCGTTCACCAGCAGCGTCTGACCCGGTGATGAACGCGGCCTCGGCGGAGGCCAGAAGGCCACGGCGCCCGCGATGTCGTCGGGCGTGCCGGCCCGCCCCAGCGGGGTGGCGTCGGCCACGCGCTGCTGGACCTCGGCGCCGGCGCCGTCGAGCCACTGGGTCCGGATCCACCCGGGCGCCACCACGTTGAGCCGCACGGCTGGCGCGAACTCCGGGCCATCGACCGGCTCATCGCGGCACACGCCGCCCTTTGGCGGCCGCGTAGATGGCTGCGGTGGGGTTTCCCATTCCATGAGTTCACGTGGTCCCACGCGAGGTTCACGATGACGCCGCCGCCATCCTCGCGCATCGAGTCGGCCGCGGCCGCGCGAGCACAGCCAGGTGCCCTTCAGATCGACGGCCATCACCTCGATCCCACTGGCGCTCCGCCGGCCACGTCGCGCGCTTCGCCGGTCAGGATGTCGGCGCCCGCGTTGTTGACCCAGGCGTGGACCCGGCCAAACGCCTCGAGCGTCGACCCGAGCAGGCGGCTGACGTCTTCGGCTCGCGAGACATCGGCGCGGACCGCGAGGCCCTCGCCGCCAGCCGCCCGGATCTCGCGCACGACAGCCTCGCCGCAGCTCGCGCGAGCGCGCGTAGTTGACGACCACGCGGGCGCCGTCCCGCGCGAGGCGCAGCGCGATCGCGCGGCCGATCCCGCTGCTGGCGCCGGTGATCACCGCTACCTGTCCCGTCAGGCTCGCCACGAAGCTCCGTCCCTGCCTGAGCGCCGCGCTCGGAGGCGCCTCACGCCGCGACCTATGGGCGCGCGGCCAGCAGCGCCGCGAGGAGAGGGATGGCCCTCGGTGTCCCACTCCCGAGATCCCACCGTGCGGCCCAGAGCCGCCCCTGTCGGTCGACCAGCACCACGGTGGGAGTGCCCCGCACCCGGTACGCCCCCGCGACGGCCCCGCCCTCGTCGAGCAGGATGGGGAAGGTGAGGTGACGCTGCTCCACCCATGGGGCCACCACCGCGCGCGGCTCGCCGAGGTTGATCGCCAGGACCACAAGCCCCTGGTCCCGGAACTCCCGGTGGATCGTCTCGATCGTCGACGGCATCTCGCGCGTGCAGAAGGGACACCAGGTTGCCCAGAAGTAGAGCATGATGAAGCGGCCCCGATAGCCCTCCAGGGCCACGCGCTCGCCCGCGAGATTGGGCAGCGCGACCGGCGAGGCTCACCCGACAAGGACCCGACCCCGAAATCCCGCATGAGGGCGGTGATGTCCGGGGGTCCGCTGTCGCCACCGCGCTCCCGAGTCCGAGGCAGGCGAGCGCCAGCGCGGCGCGAGAGCGGCGCGCCGAGTGGGCCCTCTCCCGATGCGGCGGCCGTCCCCCAAGAGGTCCTCCATTCTGGTCACGAGCGGGCGCAGCGCGCCCGAGGTCGCGGACGCGCCGGTAGCCCTGGTCGGCGGTGGCTCGGTACGTGGTCCGAACGTACCACGCCTGGTAGTACCAGCTTCCGCCGCGGTTCACGCGGTGCCCCGGGCCGCGAGGTCCTCCCGGCCGTCGGCGGCGTCGTAGGGATATGGCCGGTAGAGCGACGAGGGTCCACTCCCAGACGCTTCCCGCCATGTCGAGGACGCCGTACGGCGACGCGCCAGCCGCGTGCTCACCCACGGGCCCCAGCCCGAGCGTGTATCCGGCATTGGCGCGCTCGGGCTCGAACGCGTTACCCCACGGGTATCGGCGACTGTCCGGGCCGCGGGCGGCCTTCTCCCACTCGGCCTCGGTGGGGAGCCGCTTGCCCGCCCAGCGGCAATAGTCGGCGGCTTGACGCCAGCTGAGGATCGTCACCGGATATTCAGCGCGGGCCTGATCCGTCAGGTCGCCTCCCACCGGGATGGCGCACGCCCCAGCCTCCACACAGCGCTGGTAGCGCCGGTTGGTGACCTCGACCTTGTCGATCCAGAACGTGTCCACGAAGATCCGGGCCACCGGCTGCTCGTCCTGGTCGGCGTCGGCGTCGCCGGAGCCCATCACGAACGAGCCGGCCGGGACCTCGACCATCTGGACGTCGTCCAGCGCCGCGCCTCCCGCCGCGTCGGTCGTGCGCGCGGAGCCGGCGCCGAGAGCCCACACCCACGGCGGCGAGGAGAAGCCATGCGCGGCGTCCGCGCGCGCCGAGCATCCACGGGCCTCGCGCTGCGCGGCGCGTCCGCGGCGGTGCCCACCGTCATGCCGGCTGATTGTCGCGGAGCCACCCGACTACTATAATGCTCGCCCATGCGCCTGCTCGTCAGCGTCGTCGATGCCGCGGAGGCTCGCGTGGCGGCGGCCGCGGGCGCCGACGTCATCGACGTCAGGATCCGTCGCAGGGAGCCCTCGGCGAGGCCTCGCCGGAGGTGGTGCGCGCGGTCCGGAGCGCCACGCCGGTTCATCTGCCGGTGAGTGCCGCACTCGGGGACGGCCCCTTCACCCCGACGGCGGCGGCGGCGCTCGCCGAGGGCGCCGCGCTCAGCGGAGCGGCCTACGTGAAGCTCGGGCTTCGCGAGACACCCTCGCCGCGGCTGCCGCCAGCCTTCGCTGCCCGCGCGGCACTTCCGCCGGAGTCCAGCTCGTCGTCGCCGGCTTTGCCGACTTCCGAGCGGGCGGGCGCGCCCCGTCCCCGGGATCTGCCGGGCTGGCCGCCGCCGTCGGCGCCCAGGGATGTCTCCTGGACACCCTGGTCAAGGACGGCCGAGGGCTCTTCCACTGGCTCGGCGAGGCCGAGCTGCTCGCGTTCGCCGAGGCGTGCCGGGCCCGTGGAATCCTCGCCGCGCTGGCCGGCTCGCTGCGCGTGGAGGATCTCGGCCGCCTGGCGCCGATTGGCCCCGATCTGGTCGGCGTGCGGGGCGCCGCGTGCGTGGGCGACCGGGTCGGCGGCCACGTCGATGCCGAGCGCGTGCGTGCGCTGGTGCAGGCGCGCGATCTGGCCGCCGCGCTCGCCTAGTCCCGGCGGCGCTTCGGTTCTCGTCCGCCGGCCACCACCTCGGTCCCGTAGGTCTGGCCCGTGGCGAGCAGGCGCGCGATCCGGTCGGGCCGTGTGCCCCGGACGATCCAGCACGCCGTGGCCGGATGGAGCGCCCGCGCGAAGTACGGATCCACCACGCCCGAGAGCGCGCCGAGGGCGACCTGCCGCACCAGGCGTTCAGGGCGCCCGGTCCCGCGCCCGGGCCCGAGAAAGCCGTCCACGTCCTTGACGAGCATGAGGCGCGTTGCCCGGACGGCGCGCGCGACCCAAGCCGCGATCGAGTCCGACGTGACGTCCCAGGAGTGGGGAGGGGATCGGCGCGGCGGAGCCACGCCGAGGGCGCGAGGATGTTGAGGCGGCCCCGCTTGATGCCGCGTCGGTTCAGAACGACGGCGGCGCCCGGCGCGAGCTCCGCCAGGAGATGGGCGTACTGGTCCATGGCCAGGATGGCCATCCAGTGGGCCGCGGAGTCGCCGAGGCCGAATCGGCGATCGGCGCGGCGTACCTCGTCGGCGAAGCTCCCCTCCGGGAACCACGACGAGCCTCTGACGCCGGGCTGCTCGCCCGAGCGTCTCCATGAGCCTTCGCAGCGCGGTCGGCGCCGCGCCGAGGCTTCCGCCGACCTTGATCACCCAGTCGGGCCGGGGTCGCGCCTCGACGCCTCGACGATTCGCGCCCGCCTGACAGGCTTGGCCATCAAGGCCGGACCCCGTCGAGCGCGAGCCAGGCGACGGCGGCCGCGGGCGCGACGGTACCGACGTCCGCCTCGAGCACGTCGGCCAGATCCTCGACCGGCATTCCGATCCGGTCGGCCGCCCGCCGCGCCAGGAAGCTGCCGAGCCCTGTTGCGATCACGGGCGCCGGCCGCGGCAAACGGCGGGCGACGGCGCGGAGCGCGCCGGCGATCTCCCGCGACCTGGGCCTCTGCCACGGCCTCCGCGATGGCGTGGATGTCGGCGGCGGCGAGCATGTCGCCATCCGCGCAGACCACGCGGGCGAGGCGCTCCGCGGCAAACTCCGTCGTGGGACGGTCGACCGTCGGGCGTCGGGCACGTGTAGTCGTCCGTTCCCAGCGAGCCCAGGAGCACGTGAACGTCGCCGCTGATCGCGAACAGCTCGGAGGCGACGGGGCACTCGCCGCCCCAGAGCGGCACCCGGCGGACGATGGCGGCGACGTTGGTGCGGAGCGCGCCCGTGTAGAGCAGCTCGCCGGCGACGAGCCGTTCCGGGTCGGTGCGGCCGACCGCGGTGACGCGGCCGCCGGTCACCGGGATGATGTCGGTCGTCGTGGAGCCGATGTCCACCAGGAGGGCCTCTGGCACGAACCGCCCGACGAGCTGGGCGGTGGCCATCCAGTTCGAAGCGGCGGCGTCCAGGGGCGGGCGCGCGCGACGTCCGGCTCCACGAACTCGCCCTGCGTGGTGAAGACGCGCACCGGCGCCCGCGACACGGCCAGCACGGCGTCGAGCACGAAGCTGACGCCCTCGCGCTTGGTCCGGAACACGTCGGACAGCTCCGCGGTCATCGTCACCGCCACCATGTCGGGAGGCGGCAGCTCGGCGGCGAGCGCGCGCAGCACGTCCGGCAGGGCGTGCTTGTCCCGCCAGATCTCGAAGGGCCGGCTCGCCGTGCACGCGGCGCGTGCCCGCGGTGGCCTCCACGACGGCCGCCTTCACGTACGCGCCGCCAACATCCCAGCCGAGCGCCCGGTCCGCGTGGGTCATCGCGCCAACCCCATCTCCGCGATGACGCTGGTCCGGTCGGACGGCCTTCGGCCTGTGGGCGTGCTATCCTCGCGTCCGCGATGCGCGTCGTGCCGGTGCTCGATCTCAAGGGAGGCGTGGCGGTCCACGCGATCCGCGGCGAGCGCCACGCCTATGCGCCCGTGCAGAGCGTGCTGAGCCCGTCGGCGGAGCCGGTCGCGCTCGCGCGGGCCTTCCGGGAGCGCCTCGGCTCCGACGCCTGCTACGTCGCGGATCTCGACGCGATCACCGGCGCGGGCGATCACGGTCCGGTCGTCCGGGCGATCGCCGAGCTCGGCCTCGCCGTCTGGCTCGATGCCGGCGTCGCCACGGCCGACGATGCCGGCCAGGCAGCGGCGGGCGCGGCGCCCGGCGGGTGATCATCGGTACCGAGACGCTGCGGGACCCGCGCGACCTGCCGGGCATGGTGAGGGCGGCGCGTGCCTGCCGCGCGCCGACTGCATCCTGAGCCTGGATCATCGCGGCGGCCTGCTCCTGGGCGGCTCGCCTGCGGTGGCGGGGGCCGACGCGACCGACCTGGCGACGGTTGCGCGTGGGCGGCGGGGATCCGGTCGTTCATCGTGCTGGATCTGGCCCGCGTCGGCGCGCGCTCCGGGCCCGAGACCGAGCCGGCCCGCCGGCTGCGCGGGCATCTCCCGGATGCCGAGATCGTGCTGGGCGGCGGCGTGCGCGGGCGCGACGATCTGCTCGCGCTCGAGACCGCGGGCTACCAGGCGGCGCTGGTGGGCACGGCTCTCCATACGGGAGTCCTCGGGCCCGCGGATCCTCGATTCCCGCGCCTAGGCCTCGAGCCGGGCCGCCAGCCACGCCGCGAGGGTGGTGCGGCCCGCGGCTGTCCGTCCAGGCAGCTCTCCGCGGATCTCGTCCAGCCGGCCGCCCCGCTGGGCGAAGACGTCGTGCTTGTGGATGGTCTCCATGTTCGTCTGCCGGGCGTGCACGAACCCGTCCCCCGAAGCTCCGGGAAGGTATTGACGAAGCTCCGGAGCATCTCGCGGACCGTGTCCTCGACGAACCGGGGATGGCGATGGGCCTTCTCGACCACGAACAGCTCGTCGGGCCGCTTCAGGAGATCGTAGGTCTCTGAGCTCATGGCGCCCTCGACGATCTCGACCAGATCCTCGGCGCGCAGGGGGCGATCGGCGCCGACCAGGAGACGGCCGCGCCCGCGCTGGTTGTGCGTGGCCACTGGCACCAGGGCGAGCACTTCCGCGGCCGCTTCCGCCGTCAGACCGTGCTCCCGCAGGCGCGCTTCCGCCTGCGCGCGCACCATCTCCTGCGCGCAGGGGCACGCCATCATGCTCCTCCGCCTCGACCCCGATCACCTGCACGGCGCGACGCGGCGTGGCCGCCGCGATGCCGATGAGCGTGTAGAGCTCCTGCGACGGCTTCCCGGAGATGGGCGCGCGGCGCTCGAGCGGGAACTGCGCGCGGATCTCGACGTCGGCGCGCTCGGCCCGGTGTCCCACCGTGAGGGCCCGGGCGATGCGCTCGGCGAGCGTCTCGATCATCGGCGCCTCGAACGCCCCCAGATCCTCGAGCACGTTTTCCACCGTGTCGCTGAAGCGCGACATGTGCGCGCCCTTCTGGTCGGGAGGAAGCTCGACGAAGAGATCGAGGGTCGCGTAGAAGAGGCCGCCGCCGTCGGCGAGCCGGATGATGCGGTGGAGCCCGGTCACGCCCGTCTGCTCGAGCCCGATCCGCGCCGACGGGGACTCCTCCTGCACGTCGCGCTCGAGGCGGGCCGTCAGGCCCCGGGCGACCCGGACGATGCCGCGCGTCTCGCCGAGATCCGCCAGGAGCTGGGCGACGGTGCGCCCCAGCGCGGAGTGCCGGAGATCGGGCGCGATGTCGTGGAGGGGCACCAGCACGAAGCCGCGCTCGTGGATCCTCGGGTGCGGCACCTCCAGCGTCTCGGTCCGGACAACGCGATCGTCGTAGAAGAGGATGTCCATGTCGATGGGGCGCGGGCCGTAGCGCGCCCAGGGCGCCGCCCCATGCGGGCCTCGATCCGCTTGACGACCGGTGAGCAGCGCGGCCGGCTCGAGCGCGGTCGTGCCCCTGAGCGACGAGGTTCAGAAGCGGGGCTGATCGGTCACCAGGACCGGCTCCGTCTCGTAGACCGGCGAGACCCGCTCGATCCGCACGTGCGCGCGGAGGCTCTGCAGCGCCTTCCGCCAGGTTCGACTGGCGGTCGCCCAGGTTCGATCCGAGGCCGAGATAGACGACGGCGGCCGGCGTCGTCACGATGCGTCGCGTCCCGGGCGCCCGGGCGGATCGAGCGCCTCCCGGTAGAAGGCGCGCTGGCCCGAGGATTCGTCCACCTCCACCTCGAGGGCGGTCATCCCGGACGGAAGCGTCCCGAGCCCCCGCCTGAGCTCCTGGGCGATCCACCAGGCGAGCATCTCCGCCGTGGTGTTCGGGATCGGCAGCAGCACCACGTCGCTGGCCGGGAAGACGTATCGCTTGTCCCGGTACGCCGCGTGGACCTCCTCGCCCGCCTGGGTCACGTGGATCAGCGCGCTCTTCGTCGGCAGCAGCATGCGGTGATCCAGGCGGTCGACCGTGGCCCTCAGCGCGCGCTTGAGCCGCGTGAAGTCGAAGACGTAGGCGTTCTCGTCGAGCGGGCCCTCGAGCGCCGCCGCGGCGCGGTAGTTGTGGCCGTGGAGGGCTCGCACTCGTGGCCGTCGTACGTGATGAAGTGCCCCGCGCAGAAGACGGTGTAGTCCTTCTCGATCCGAACGCGATACTGCTTCGACCGGTCGTCCGGGTTGCTCATGATCGGTCTCCCGTGGGCGCCTCGAGGAGCCAGACGAAGAGCGCGGCCGCGACCAGGTCCGCGGACGTTCCGGGATTGAGGCGGTTCCCGTCCTGGCGAAGGTCCCGGTCGAGCCGCCGCGCCGCTGCGAGTCCCTTTGGGTGCCGACGCCGCCCGCCTGCACCACCGCCCGCGCCCGCTGCGCGATCGCGACGGCCGCCGCCGCGCCCGCCTTTCGCGCGATGAGCGTGTCGGGCACCTTCGCCATCAGCTCGAGATGGGCTTGGGCGACGGCCTCGAGCAGCGAGAGCCCGCTGGCGAGCGCCCGCCGGAGCCCGGCGAGCGCGAGGTCGAAGGTGACGGCGAAGCCGCGAGCGTACTCCGCGGCCACGGTGTCGCGCCCCGCCGCCAGCCGCATGGCTTCGCCGAGCGTGATCGACGGGCGCCGCGCGACCGGAGCCTCGCGGCTCGTGCCGAGTCCGCCCGGCCGGGCGAGCCGGATGGCGCGGTAGGCCCACCGGGCGTCGTCGACGCTCAGCCCGCGAAGCACCCCGGCCAGCCGGCGCCGCAGGTCCGCGGTTCCGCGCCCGCGCGCGGCTGCCGCCAGCGGCGCGAAGAGGAGCGCCATGCCGAGGTTCGTGTTGGACGGCGCCACTCGCGCGGTGGCGGCGACCGCCTCGTAGACGGTGCGCCCCACCCGGCCGGGCGCGGCGCGGGCGACGGCCGCTCCGAGCGCCTGGGCGCTGAGGGCAAAGTCGTCGAAGCGCACGTCGTCAAACCTCCGTGTCGGTGTTACGTTGCCGACCTTCTCGGCGCTGACCTCGAGCGCACAGGCCAGGCGTCGCGGCCGCCGCGATGCGGGCCTCGGCGGGCGGCCCGGCCCGGCGCCGGCCGCGCTCACGGCGCGGTGGCGGCCGGGACGCCGCGCTCGACGGCGGCGATCGCGTGCTCCGCGATCACACCGGCGATGTCGACGTCGGTGGTCTGCTGGAGCCCGCGCCACCCGGGTATCCCGTTGACCTCGATCACCAGCACCCGGCCGTCCTCCGCATGCAAGAGATCGATGCCCGCATAGTCCGCCTCCAGCAAGGTCGCGGCCCCGAGGCTCAGACTCTCAGCTCGGCGGACAGGACGTGCCGGCTCGGTCCTCGCGCCCTGCGAGACGTTGGTTTTCCAGCCGGAAGCTCGCCGGATCATGGCCGCCACCACCCGGCCTCCGACCACGAACGCGCGGATGTCTCGCCCCCGTGCGGGACGAATTCCTGAAGGTAGAAGACGGAGCGCGCCACCTCGAGCGCCCGGCAGGTTCGGTAGGCGAGATCGGGATCGGACACCCGCACGATGCCGCGCCCCTCGGAGCCGAAGAGCGGCTTGACGACCACGTCGCCTCCGAGCGCCTCGAACGCCGCCAGGGCGTCGTCGACGCGCTCGCACACACGGGTCCGCGGCGTGGGCACGCCCGCATCCTCGAGGAGCGTCGACGTGAAGTACTTGTCCACGGAGCGCTCTGACGCAGCGCGGCGAGTTGATGACGGGCACGCCGAGGCGCGCTAGGCGGTGCAGCGCGTCGATCCGAAAGATGACCTGCTCGAGGGAGCCGCTGGGAATCGCCCGCACGACGACCGCGCCACAGTCGTCCAGCGGGAGACCGGCAGCGGTGAGGCGGACCCCGTCGCCGATGCTCGCCGCCAACCCGGTGACCGGCCCGACCACCGGCTCCACGCCCCGCTCGCTGAGCGCACGCGAGAGCCGCACCTCGTGCCAGCCCGACCGGGAGCCGAGGATGGCGACCTTCATGCGGAGTGCCAGTCCGAAGGATGCCCGGAGGACATCGGCGTTGAGGCGGCCCGCCGTGTAGAGCCGCCCCGACGCGAGGTTGTTCACGACGACCTCGGCCGGGCTGAACAACATGCGGTCGATCTTGTAGAAGTCGTTGCCCGCCCGCTTGAAGATCTCGTAGAAGGGCGTGCCGTAGTCCGATGACGCGGTCGCCGGCAGCCGCTCGACCATCGCCTGGACCGCCGCGTCGTCGGCGTGGACGGCGAAGTACGCCCGGGTGCCGTAGAGGATGCAGTCGTTGGTCCAGCCGATCGCGCGAAGGTCGTTCTTCGCCACCGGCGCCAGCGGGCAGACGCCCGTGCCGCTCCGCACCGTGTTCACGTCGAATCCGAGCTCCAGCATCTTGTGGAGCCCGGTCTCGACGGAGCGCGCCGCCACCTGCACGCAGCCGGCGATGCTGGCGGTGGGGGCGATCAGGATCCGGAGCCCGTCCGGCCGGACGCTGGCACTTCTCGGCGACGAAGCGCACGACCCCTCGTCGGGGAGCGTGCGGCCCTCCAGCACCAGCACGGCGGTGTCGGGCGCCTCCGCGTGGCCGATCCGCTCGTAGAGCGCGCGTTCCACCCGGGCCGCGCTTCGGGCCGGTCCGGACCCCATGGCGAAGTAGCCCGGGGATCGATAGCCCAGCCCGCGTACTGGCTGGCGAGACACGCCGCCACCGGGTGGTCCGTGGTCACCGCCACCGCGGGAGCCAGAGGCCACCCAGGTCCACCGTCGTGAGGGAGACCGTGGCCAGCCCGGCCAGGCAGATCTCCGCGAGCCGCCGACCCGCCTCGAGCCCACCGGCCGTGGTGACACCGCAGTCGAGGAGGCGCGCCCCCCGGCCAACTCGGTCGCCGAGATGCCGAGAAGCGCTGCGTCTTCGGCCAGCGCATCGGCCAGACGCGTCGCGCGGCGGTTCAGGCCTAGGTCCATGCCGGGATGTCCTTGCTGCAGGCAGCCGGGCGGGCGAGCGTCGCAGGCCCGATCACGGCAGCACGTCGCAGGCGGCGCCCCGATTACGCGCGCGGCTGACATCGACCCGCGCCAGGCGGTGGCGGAAGGTGGACTGGATGGAGTCCGCCAGGGCGAGTCCGGCGCTCTCCCCGCGCACGAGCGCGAACACGGTTGGCCCCCAGGAGCTCTGCCCCACGCCATGCGCTCCGAGCGCGAGCGCGTGCTCGGTGACCTCGCAGCCGGTCTGGGTGGCGAATCGGCCGCCCTGGTACGGCGCGAAATGCTCCCCGACGATGGCCTGGATCTCGGTGATCGCGGCGCCGAATGTCTGGACGTCGTCCGTCAGCACCGCCGGGATGACCTGCATGAGAGTCAGCCGACAGATGCGTCCGACCCGCTCGGCCGCCAGGGGCGGCAGGTCGTCGAACGCCTGCTGCTCGGACGCCCCCGACAGTCCCGCGCGGCGCGCGGCGTCGCGAGGACGAAGTGCCAGTCGTCCGGCAGAGGATGCTGGAAGATCACCGGCGGGGCTCCTCCGCGTCGATGGCGGTCGGCGCGCTCTCATCGGCGCGGTGCCCCGCGTCGATCACGAGCCCTCCGCGCTCGAAGGCCGCGACGCCGATCCCGGAGCGCTGGCCGCGGCCGAGCTCGCGGGCCAGCTCGCGGATCGGGATCGATCGCCCGGCGGCGCGCGCCGCGGCCAGTGCCACCGCGAGCGCCAGCTGGGTCCCCGAGCCAAAGCCCGCGTGCGAAGGAATCGCCTCCACCACGCGGACGGCGGGGGTCTCGGACCCCCGGCCGAAGCCGAGGCGCGCCAGGATGGCCTCGACCTCGGGCCCTCCCGACGGCGTCCCCGTGGACGGCGGACCCGCCTCGACGATGCACCGCGGCCGCTCCAGGGTCACGCCGATCGAGCCGTACAGGCGGCCGCACTCGGCCGTTGAGGTCGAGGAACCCCAGGTGGAGCCGCGCCCCTGTCTCCACGACCGCGCGCATGCGTCGAGCCGTCAGGCGCCGACCCGGGCGACGTGGGCCCGGATGTACGCCATGGCCTCGCGCTCCGCCGGCCCGCCCGTCTTGTCCACCAGCGGGTCGAGACGGCCCAGCTGCTCGAGCACCTCGTCGCGCGGCAGCCGCCGGACTCGCGAGGCGAGGATGCTCGCCTCGACCACCGCGTGCTTCGCGCGGCACAGCCCCGCGAACGGGCGCGCCATCGCCTCCGCCACGATGCGTGTCGAGATGTCGGCGCGGCCGCTTCCCCGGCCGTGGGCTCGGGTACCGTCACCTCCTCGACCGTCACCTCGCGCCAGTGACACGCGTCGGCGAGGATGACTCCCCGGACGCGCGTCGCGGGCGGCTCGGGAAGCGCTCGCGGGAGAGGGCGCTCTTCGCGAAGACCAGCACGTCATCCGTGACGTTCACGACCGCCTCGCGGGCGCGGACCAGATTCCGGAACGTGCGGGTGCCCACGTAGGGGCGGATGACCAGCCGCTCCTCGCCCCAGACCACCCCCATGGCCGCGAAGTTCGCCTGGCCATCCTCGTCCAGCGTCGTCACCACCGTCTCGACGATCATGTGCCCTGCCTTGGCCGGGGTCGAGGGCCGACGGGTGCCCGCTCAGGGCTCGACGATCTTGTGGAGGTGAAGCGGGTACTGGCCCAGCTTGCCGCCATAGTTCCCTGCGCTGATCTGCACGACGCCCGGCGCGCAGGCGGCGCGCACGCCGACGCGCATCGCCGCTTCCACCGCGCCCACGTCGAGGCCGTCGATGACGATCTCGTAGACGGCCTGGACGTCCTCCGGCAGACGGCTCCGACCCAGTCCCCGGAGGGTAGGGCAGTACTCGTCGTTCGTCGACGCCTTGAGCGCCTTGTAGCGCGACCCGACCTTGCTGCCGCTCCGCACGACGCCGCCGGGGAAGGGAAGAATGACGCCCGGCACCGCGCGGATCGCGGCGACGGCCGTCTCCGCGGCGTGGAGGCCGGCCGCCTGATCCTTCGCCAGGATCAGGAAGTTGCCTCCCGCCACCGCCCGCTGCACCCCCGAACGTGTCCTCGCAGAGGAACTCGCCGTCCATCACGGGGACGCGCCAGTAGCGCCGCCCGTCGAGCTTCTTGCTCGCCTGGTGCCCGTCGCCGAAGAAGCGGAGCAGCGCGCCGACCTTCACCGTCTCCTCGCCGGGGCTGGAGCCCGTTGTAGCAGGCGGTGGTGGGGCACGTCATCACGCACTGTCCGATGCGGTTGACCAGGGCCTTGCCGAGCGCCGCGGTGTTGAAGCCGAAGAGCAGCAGGCTCATCCCCGGTCGGCCGTCAGGGGTCTCCCGCGGCCGGAATCTCCGCTTCGAGTCCGGCCTCGGCGTCGCAGCCGATCACCGACGTCGCGTACCCGCTCGCGAGCGTCGCCGCGGTCCGGGCCCAGCCGGCCGTCTCCGCGGTCACGATCGCGCGGGCCGCGCGCATCTTGAAGGCCTCGGCGAAGGTGTCCTCGATGTCGACACCGTTGACGCGGAGCATGGCGGACACTCAGCCGGCCCCGGCACGGTCGACGACGGGTCGATCGGGTGGGGACGGCGCCCGGCTGCCTCCAATGGCCCCTCCCTGGTGGACCGCTCGACTCTGTCACCAGGGCTCTCGGGAGGCTCCGGTCCGGCATCCGCGCCTGCGTGCGAGCGCCTGCCTCGCCCCCCGTGTCGGACCGCCGCGCCGCAACGATGACCGAGCCCGCTGCGCGATGAACAGCATACCTGACGGGCGTCACCGGCGGAGGCGCGGACGGGCGACAGTGGGCCGGCGACGGGGCGGAAGGCAGCGACCGGATGCCCTCCGCCGAGAGCGGCCTCGGACGCCCGCGACCCCGGGTGGGAGCCGCGGCGCGTCCAGGCGCGCGGCGACGATCCGCCGCGACTACGCGAATGGGTGCTTGGCCGTATCCTTCTTGGAGAGGACCTCGTCCATCGAGGGCTGGTGCTTCATCGCCCGCGCGATCGCCTCCTTGGTGGCCCGGTAGTTGTAGTCGTAGATCTTCTTGTTGTCCGAGGCCTGCCAGTGGATGAACACCCCCACGATCACGCAGAGGTCGTTGGCGCTCGCCTTGGGGATGGTCCCGTCGGCGACGCTGTCCACGACCGCCTTGGCCACGGCGGCCTGGGCCGGCCCGAACATCTGCACCGCCTGGCCCGCGCCCTTGATCGTGACCTTGTTGAACATGACCGTGTCCGGCTTGGCCGGCACGTTCGGCGCCAGCACCGCGAGGAGCCCGTTGTGGCCGGCCGTCTGGTTCGGCGACCCGCTGCACGAAGCGCAGCGCCGACCGGGCCGCTCTTCGACCCGATGATCAGATCGATGTGGGCGACTTCGTTGCCGTCGCCGACCAGGGACTCACCCACCATGAAGGTGTCAGCCATAGGATCGATCCTCCCCGTCCGTAGAGTGAAGTCGTTACGTGGAACGTCGACTCGGGCAAGGCGACTCTGCTGACCGTGCACCCCCTTCCTGCGGTGTGAAGGCGAAGGACTCGCTGCGCGTGTCGGACGCCCGCAGCAACCGGGAATACCACCAGTTGATCTTGCTTTTGTCTCCGGCGTATAGGGATCGGATGTACGCGATGATCTTCCAGACGTCATCGTCGGACAGCCCGTTGAAGATCTTCGGCATCGTCTGCGCGTCGATCTGCCCCTTGATGATCTTGAACACGGTTTGCGTCGTCGCTGCCGAACTTCCAGACGTCGTCGATGACCGGCGAGCCCATGCCGCCGCCCCCCATCACGCCGTGACAGGCGGAGCAGCCGTTCTGGAGCCAGAGGGTGCGGCCCTGCTGGATCGCCCTCCGGCTTTCCCGTGTAGGGGTTGAGCTTCTGCGCCTCCTGGCCGAACACCCCGGCCGTCGAGCAGAGGCCCAGCGCGGTGACGCAGACCGTCAGCCGCAAGGTGCGCCTCATCCTCGTTCGGCCCTCCTCGGGCGCGTTTGCTTCAAGGTTTGGGTTGTTCCGCCGGGGCCGGCGCGGTCGCGCCGCCGGCGCCGGAGGCGGGCCCTACGCGGGGGGCTTGAGCGGCAGAGAGGGACCCCGTAGTCCTCCAGCACTCTGGCGGATCTCGGCCTGGTGATGGTCGATCACCTGCTCGAGCTTCGCCTTCAGGGCCTGATCTCCCCTTCTTGACGCCCATCGACATCTCGAACGTCAAGGGGATCACGCGATCGTCATCGAGCGGCACCCAGCGTCAGCGCCGGGCCCCGTTCTTCTGCGTGAGCTTGGCGAAGTAGCCGGCGAGCGGCCCCCATGCGACGGCGGCGTCGATCTGGCCCGGCCGCGACGTCTTCCAGCATCTTCAATGGGCGCCGCTCCGGGTCGGGGTCGCGCGGATCGTTGAGGGTGATGTATAGTCGCGCATGTTGTCCTGGAGCCCCCGGTCGCCCAGCGCGTCGGAGGGCGGCGTGTTCATATGCACGCCGGATGCGCTTGACCTGCTTCAGGGCGGGATCGTCGAGCGAGGCGATCTTTCGGCCCCCTGTCGGTCTTGGTCACGATGACGTACGCCGATCGGTAGTGAGGGCTTCGTCCACGTCACCAGGTCGTATCCCTTTGGGATGCCGATGAGCACCTCGCACGTGCCCGCGCGCAGGGTATTCCGCACGAGACCGCGCTGGTGCGGCCACCAGAAGTGGGTCAGCGTCGCCCTGAGATCGCTGCGACGACGATCTCCGAGATCTTGTTCTCGAAGCCTTCTTGCCGCTCGTTCGAGTACGGCATGTTGTCGGGGTCGCTGCAGACCTTGAGCTCCGTCGGGTCGGCGCCGGCGGTGCCCGCGAGCAGGGCGACGCATCCGGCGAGGGCAGTGATGGTCCAGCGCATGCCACTCTCCTCTTTCACCAGCATGCGGCGGAAACGACCGGCGCCGGCTGAGACTAGCCCGGCGCCGGTCGCTCAGCGGAGACTACTCGATCGCGAACACGTGAAGCGAGCCGCCCAGGGTCGTGGCCTGTCGAGGCCCGACCCGTAAGCGACGCTCACCGCACCCAACGCCCCGAACGGGTCGTTGGACGGCAGGCCGGCTGCCACGGGAAGCCCGAACCAGCCGCCGACTCCGGCGTAGATCGCGACGTACTGCTTGCCGTCGGGACCCGCGATACGTCATCGGATTGCCGATGGTGCCCGAGGGAAGCTTGTGCTTCCAGAGGAGCTCACCGGTCTTCGCGTTCACCGCCTTGAACCACCCGTCCATCGTACCGTAGAAGACGACGTCCGCCCGCCGTCGCCAGGGCGCCGCTCCACGCCGGGCTGCGGCTCCTGATGCCCCAGACCTTCTTGCCGGTGGCCGGATCCCAGGCGATGAACTCGCCCAGGTGACCGCCCGCGGCCCGGGCATCATCAGCACGTTGGCGCCGACGTAGGGCGCACCGGCCGTGTACTTCACCTCCACGCCCTCGTAGTTCATGCACATGTTGTTGGTGCCGACGTAGACCAGGTTCGGTCCGCGGCGAGAACGCCGCCGGCTGCTGGTCCTTGCCGCCCATCGCGCACGGGCAGATGTCCTTGGTGTCCGCGCCCTGCCTTGGTGCGCTTGGCCTCCATCCTCGATCGGACGGCCCGTCTTCATGTCGATGCCCTTGGCCCAGTTCACGAACACGAACGGCTCGGCCACGAGCAGGGTCCCGTTGGTCCGATCGAGCGTGTAAGCCGAAGCCGTTCCGATCGAAGTGGACCAGAGCCTTCACCGTCTTGCCCGCCGACGTTGATGTCGGCGAGGATGTGCTCGTTGATGCCGTCGTAGTCCCACGGCGTCCCACGGCGTCATCTGGTAGCCCCACTTCGCCTCGCCGGTGTCCGGGTTGCGGGCGAAGATGGTCATCGACCACTTGTTGTCGCCCCTGCGCGGCGTCGGGATTCCAGGTGCCCGGGTTTCCGGTGGAGTAGTAGAGGAGGTTCAGGTCGGGGTCGTAGGAGTACCAGCCCCAGCGTCGTGCCGCCCGCCGGTCTTCCACATGATCGCCCGGCCACGTGCTGGTGCCCATACCCTTCTGGCCGTAGTGCGGGTTCGCCGAGTTGAAATCGGCGGCGAGCTTGATGTCCTCGTCGGGCCCCATGCTGAAGGCCTTCCAGACGAGCTTGCCGTCGCTGATGCCGTACGCGGCGACCCAGCCCCGCACGCCGAACTCCACCGCCGGAGACGCCGACGATGTACTTGTCCTTGATCACGAGCCCCGCCATGGTCATCGTCTCGCCCTTGGCGGGATCCGCGTTCTTGATCTTCCAGACTTCCTTGCCCGTGTTGGCGTCGAGCGCGATGACCTGGCCGTCCAGCGTGACGAACAGGATCTTGCCCGCGACGTAGTTCACGCCGCGGTGGACGAGGTCGCAGCAGGCCGACCGGCACCGCCCGCTCGTCCTGCTTCGGGGTGTACGCCCACTTGATCGGGGCGCCTTCCTTGCTCAGGTCGAGGGCGTACACGTGGTTCGGGAACGCCGAATGCAGGTACATCGTGGTTGCCGACGACCAGCGGCTGGCCCTCGTGCCCGCGGAGCGCGCCGGTCGAGAAGCGTCCAGACCTGCTTGAGCTGCTTGACGTTCCCGGTGTTGATCTTGTCCGAGGGAGCTGTAGCGTGTCGAGGAGTAGTTCTTGCCGGGGATGGCCCACTGGCCATCGTCGTTCTGTAGCGACATCAACTCCTGGTTGGCCGCGGCCGCGAAAGGCAACAGCACGGACCGCCAACGTGGCAAACACTAGACCGCGCTTCATTGCGCAACTCCTTTTGATCATCGGACCGTGGGGCCCGACGTCGCGGGGTCCGTGTCACGGGCCTGACCCCCAGGGGCATACTAGTCCCCGAGGTCGCCCTGATAAGCAGTGACCTCCGCGTCCATGCGAACCTCCACGAACTCCGGGGGTCTCCCACACCATGCGCCTCACCTCCCTTCAACGGCCCACTGTCAGTTCCGTCGCGACACTGCTGCTGAACCTTACGATGCGCCGCATGAATCGTGCCCGCGGAACCTGGCGGGATTTTCAGTCCTGCGAAGTCGTGCCTTACCTCTGATTCGGATACTTGTGACCTACCTCGCCACCCCGATGCCCCTCACCGAGGCGCGCGGCCCAGTAGCGAAGTGAAACACCGCTGCAACCTGCGACACCTTAGTCCGGTGTGCGTCCATCGCTTGAGCCGACGGTAGATGGTGGTCCGGGCGACGTCGAGCCGGCGCGCCGCCTCTCCTACTTCGCCCGCCGCTCTCAGGAGGGCCTGCTTGATGATCGCGTCCTCGCTTTGGCGGAGGCCGCCTCGGCCGCGCGCGCGTCGCGTCGGGCCGGCGCTCGACTGGTCTCGCGCACGTGCCGGGGGACGTCCTCGAGCCGCACCTCGCGCCGCTCCACGGTGACGGCCCATCGCGCGCAGAGGTTCCGCAGCTCGCGCACGTTGCCCGGCCAGTGGTAGGCCTCGAGGCAGGCCGCCACCTCGGGCAGGAGCGTGAGCGGGTGACGGCCGCCCTCGCTCGCCTCCTGCGTCAGGAAGGCCTTGGCCAGGTACCAGGATGTCCTCGAGCCGCTCGCGGAGGGGCGGGAGGTCGATCTCGACCACGCCGAGGCGATGGAAGAGGTCGAGCCGGAACGAGCTCCTCCTCCACGCGCCGCCGGAGATCGACGCTGGAGGCCGCCACGACGCGCACCTCGACCGAGACCGGCGTGGCGCTGCCGAGGCGCACCACCTCGCCGCCCTCGAGCACGCGCAGAAACTTTCCCTGGAGCTCGAACGGCACGGAGTCCACCTCGTCGAGGAAGATCGTGCCTCCTGTGGGCGGACTCGAACTTGCCCGCCTGACCTTCCCGCCGCGCGCCCGTGAAGGCACCGGTCGCATAGCCGAACAGCTCGCTCTCGATCAGCTCCCGCGGTAGCGCGCCGCAGTTGACCGCCACGAAGGGCCCGTTCGCCCGCCCGCTCTCGGCGTGGATGGCGTGGGCGACCAGCTCCTTGCCGGTGCCGCTCTCTCCGACGATGAGGATTGGCTTTGATGGAGGCCTCGGGCCGCCGCTCGCGCGAGGCTCAGGGCCTCGCGGAGGGCCGGAGCGTTGCCGATGATGTCCCCAAACCCGTAGCCGCGAAGTCCGGCGGGACGGGGCGGCAACCTCGCGTCGACGGCGCGACCGTCCCCCGGCCCCCGGCCCTCCGTGAAGACGATCGTCGAGCCCGATCGTCTGTCCGTCCCGCGAGATCGGGTCGATGCGGCAGGTCACCGGGTGCGCCGCCGGCGCTCTCCGAGCGGAACGACAGCACCTCCTCGATCGCGGCCCCTCGCTCGATCGCCTGGCGGAGGGGCGACCAGATCTCGGGAGCCACCTCTCGCAGGAGCCCCGGCGAGTCGTCCGAGCCGGCCAGGCCGAAGATGCGGTTCGGCGTGACCGTTGACGCCGACCAGCGTTCCGCTCTTGCTCACGACGAGGATCGGATCGCTGGGCCAGCGCTGCTCGAGCTGCGCGGAAGGCGTCGAGCAGGACCCGGCGCCGCTGGAGGCTCAGGACCAGTCGAGCAGCTGCTCGATGGAGCTGGCGATAGAGAGCGTGAGCGCGAACGCGAACGGATGGGCCGCTGCGGGCGGGGCCGGTGATGTCCACCCCGCCCAGCACGCGCCCGTCCTCGGGGTCGGTGACCGGGCAGCCGAAGCACACCCAGGGCTGCCAGCCCCGGCAGTAGTGCTCGGGACCGAACACGATCTCCGCGTGACCCAGGGCGATCGGCGTCCCGATTCCGTTGGGGCCGACCGCGCTTTCCGCCCACGACGCGCCGGGGGCGAGGTTGAGGCGGTCGAGCGTGCTGCTGGAAGCCCCGCATGGCCCGCCGAGTAGACGATGCGGCCCTGGGGGTCGGCCAGCAGGATGACATGCCCCGTGCCCGCCACCGCGCGCGCGGAGTCGTCCAGTACCTGCGCCCGGCCCGGCCCAGGTCCTCGCGACCGAGGATCTCCTGGATCTCGTCGTGGGTGATCCCCTCGGGCGCGCGCTCCATGAGCGGGTCGATCTCGAGCTCCCGGCTCTGCTGCCATCGGCGCGCGATCGTGGGGCGCGGGGCCGCACCGCTCAGCTCGCCCGACTCCACGAACCGTGCCCACGCCGATCCGATCTCCCGCACGGCGCGGACCGGATTGGCCGGGATGGCAAGGCCGGTTGGCTCGCGACGGACGAGTGTCGTCGATCGCATGGGACGGTGTCATCGGCGATATCGACGCCAGATCGATCCTCGCCGAGTCGCCGGGAGTTCCCGGGAGGTCGGCATGGTCGCTAAGAGCCGGAAATCTCAGGACGACATCGTCGGCCCACTGCTACGTGTCCGCCAATACTTAAGGAGGGGGTCCCCCGCTGTCAAGGCGAGGGGCGGCACGGCCGGTCCTGCCCGCCACGAGCCTGACCGCCTGACGGTGGCCGGAGATACGAGGCCGAGCCTCGCCGGTCGACGGGCGTGGCGCCGAGCGGGTGGGTCACGATCCCGATCCTTCCCGGAGCCGCCCGTGAGCCAGAACGCCGAGCAGACGCCAGTACGGTACGGCCAGCCAGGCCCACGAGGGTGAGACCCGCATAGGCGACGGCGAAGCGTCGAGCCTGCGCTCGTGGGAGAAGAGGCGATCCTCGGATGCGGAGCGAGCCACCATGTAGCTCGAGCGTCTGGAACGGCAGGAACCAGACGACGGAGGTCGCGAGCAGCGCGATCGTCACCGCCCAGGGCTCGATGCCGGCGGCCGTGGCCACCGGGATCAGCGCCAGGCTGACCAGGAGCACCGTCAGATCCTGCTCCAGGACGAGGCGGATGGCAGAAGCTCGCCACCGCGACGGCCAACACCATCCCGAGCGGGCCCGGGCGCGGCTGTCACCGGAGGATGCGTCTGGACCAGCGCCCGCCGGCCTGCGCGTCGAGCTCCGAGCGAGGCGGCGAGACGGCCGAGGCCCCAGCACGACCCCGAAGAACAGCAGCATGCCCCAGTCGAGCGCCTGGAGCGCCGCGCTGTCTGAAGCTGCCGACGACCGCAGCGCCCGAGCGAGCCCGAGCAAGGCCACCGAGGCCAGGTCGAGACCGAGCCACGGCGCGAGGATCCAGCCCTGTCGACCGTCAGCGCCACGATGAGCGCGACGGCGACCTCGCGCCTGGACGGCGGCCCGAGCGAGCGCGACCTGAGACCGCGATCCGCTCGCGGGGCGGGGCGGCCACCGGGTCGGGCCGGAGCAGCACGAAGAGGAGGACGAGCGCGCCGGCCGCGAGGAATGCCCCGAGCGGCAGCGCGGCGACGATCCACTGGATCCACCCGATCCGCGCTCGCGGCTCGCCTCCGGGAGGAGGCCCCACGCGAGCAGACAGCGTACCCGAGCCGCTCAGCGACACGAACATGAGCGGCCCGGCGCCCGTCCAGGCCGCGAGACCTCCAGCGACGGCCGCGTGCGCCCGACCCGGTCCGGAATCCGAGGGCCTCCGTCAGCGCCCGCGCGAGCGGCTGACCAGCGAGCGCGCGACCGGTCGCCGAAGGGATCAGCGGGGTGAGCGCGAGCCCGCTCAGCAGCAGCGTCCCCGCCTGCTGGAGCGTGCCGTGCGGCACTCGCCGGACGAGCATGAGGCCGATCCGATGCGAGCAGGCCTGAGCGAGCCGTCGCCGCCGCCAGGCCCGTAGACCGCGACCACGAACAGCCATTCCTGCGAGGCGAACCCGGCCAGCGCCTCGGGGCCCGAGCCACGCCGAGGAGGATCCATGCGGCAACAGGCCCAGGCCCACCACGAAGTCCGGCGCTCGCCGGCTGAGCATCGCCATGATGGCGGCCGGTGAGCAGCAGCACGAACCGCCGACTGGCAGAGCTCGCTCCCGGCCAGGCGGCGATCAGCGTGAGGCGCGGCGCCCGCGACGAGGCACCGCGTGGCTCGGCCAGCAAGCCGCGCGATGGGGAGATCGAGGCTTCACCGGTCACGCGCGGGCGCTGTACCGCGCGGCGACCGGATGCTCGCCCACGGGCCGAAGGCAAGCCGCGAGATCTCGGCAGCAAGCCGCCACCCGTGATCGCGATCCGAGGCGCCGGAGCGCGCCGCCGAGCGCGCGCCGCAGAACTCCAGCGCGCGGGGCGGGCTCCCCGGCCTCGTAAGAGGCCGCCCGAGCCAGGGCGAGATCCGGCGTCGACCAGGACGCGCGTCGTCGCCGAGACGCTCGATCCACCAGTGCGCGCGGTCGGGCGCCAGGGGCGGCGACGCGCGGAGCGCCCGCGCGAGCGTCCTGCCAAGCGCCCGGGCGTCGGAGTGTGGCCAGGACGCCGAGCGCGGTCTCCCACTCCTGCCCGGCGGCGAAGCTTCGCCGCCAGGGCCTCGGCGCGACTCCGCACTCGCCCGGGCCCTTCGTCCCGGCGGAGGCGCTCCCGGAGGACGTCGCGCACGACCACGCCCCCTCGCGCCCGATGCCGAGCGCGATGAGGTCGGCGCCGACGGTTGCCGCGAGGTCCCCGAAGCGAGAGCGCGGGCGCCGCCGGCGTCTCGCGGAGGCTCGCGTCGAGCACCGCCTCGCGGCGCGCGGATGGGAGCCGGTCGAGGGCCGCCTCCATCGCCCGCCGCCAGCGCTTGCTCCTGACGAGCCGGATGCGATCGGCCGAGGCGAGACGGCGGCTCAGGCACGCGCGCGATCGCCAGGAAGCTCGACGCGCTGCGCGCGCACCAGGGCCTCGAAGCGGTCCCGGTCGAGGCGAAGCACGCGGCTCCGAGCCTCCGCGCGGACCGTGGCTGGATCGCGGCTCCCCGGTCAGGAGCGCCATCTCGCCAAAGAAGTCCCCGTGGGCCGAGGCCGTCGATCCGTCGGGAGACTTCACCGGTCGCGTCCTGGACGTGGACGGCCAGCCGCCCGGCGGTGAGCACGAACAGGCAGTCGCCCGGCTCGGCCCTGGCGGCAGAGTCAGTCTCCCCTCCTCGAGCACGATCGGATCGAGGTGCGCGGCCAGCTGGCGGGCGGAGCGCGAGGCGGTCGACCTCGGCGAAGAGCGGCACGCGGACGAGGAGGTCCTCCAGGTCGGGCTCCTCCGGGAGACCGAGCTGGTCCGTCCGGCACGAGCCGGCCAGCGGAAGCGGTCGATGAGGACGGCGGCTCCGGCCCGATCGGGTCGTCCTTGCCGATCACCCACGCCTCGAGCCCGCCGCTCGCGTCGATGCGCATCCGCACGAAGTGGCGGAAGCCGGGATGCCCGAGCGCGGCGGACGCCATCTTCGTGCTCGAGCCCCCGTGAGGGCCAGCACCATCAGGAAGACACCGAAGAGGAAGGCGCCGAGCGCCGCGTGCGCGAGCACGACCAGCCCGTTGTGGTACGCGCCGTGCCCGAGCAGGAGCACGAGTAGCCGGAGGAGCAGGGGAGAGCACGCTACGGCCGCGCCAAACGACATCGTGACCGCGAGGGTCAGGAGCGGGCGGGCGCGCGCCTGCGGCGCGCGAGCGTGAACCCGACGACATAGATGAAGGCGACGAGCGCTGTGGTCAGGCTCCCTCACGGAGCTGCGCCCGAGGGCCCAGGGAGCTGGATGGCCCCGGGAAGCCGAAGAGCATGTGCGGCAGGAAACCCGGCGTGCGCGGCCAGGAGCTTCCGGGAGCATCGACCGCGAGCCGGCGGCTGACGGCCGCGTCCGGAGTAGGCGCGGGCGGCCGGGCCGAGCGGCGAAGGCGGAATGCGAGTCCCGTGAAGGGAGCGAGCGCCGCCGCCGGCGATCACGTGGAGCGATTCCCCGAGCGGGCGCCGCTCGTAGTGGTGGAGGTCAGCCGCTCAGGTAGAGCAATACGTAACTGAACGAAGCACA
>ERZ1370068.2991-contig-2114_pt1 | contig 35763 bp, 55 predicted proteins | sample MGYA00561227_ERZ1370068 | MGnify/ENA primary metagenome ERZ1370068 (study PRJEB38410, sample SAMEA6850437) | metagenome | study: Metagenomic assessment of the ecological functions of the soil: analysis of the soil microbiota associated with the... | reverse complement strand
TTGTGCTTCGTTCAGTTACGTATTGCTGGATGTTCAGCGCCCACTGCGTGCCCTCGCGGCACGGCGTGCGCGTCGCCGCACGATCTCGTGTCGGTAGAAGCGCAGCAGGCTCTCGGCGAGCCACACCATGCACGTGGTGTCGTCCAGCACGATGACGCCGGCCGAGCCGAGAAGCGATCCGGCTTTCGCCACGCCGTCGAAGCTCGCTTCGATGTCGAAGCCGATGCGGCAGCAGGAATCGGCACCGACGAGCCGCCCGGAATCACTGCTTTCAGCGCGCGGCCGTCGCGGACGCCGCCGGCGTAGTCGTAAATCAGCTGGCGCAGCGTCACCTTCATTGACGCCTCGTAGACGCCGGGCTTCTGCACGTGCCCGCTGATGCAGCACAGCTTTGGTCCGCCGTTCTTCTCGGGGCCGAGCGCGCATAACCACTCGGCGCCGCTTCGCATGATCAGCGGGACGTTGCACAGCGTTCTCGACGTTGTTCACGGCAGTTGGCGAGCCGCTAGGCCCGCGATCGCGGGAAACGGCGGCTTCAGCGCGGCTGCGCGCGCTTGCCCCTCGAGCGATTCGAGGAGTGCCGTCTCCTCGCCAGCCTTCGTACGCGCCGGCGCCGCGATGGATGAAGATGTCGCAGTCCCACGGTGCCGAGCCCCATCCGTTCTTGCCGACATAGCCGTTCTTGTACGGCCTCGAGTGCTGCTCGAGCACCTGCTGCACGCGATGCAGGAACTCGCCGCGAATGTAGATATAGCCGACCTTGGCGCCGATGCATGGCACGCAATCAGGCATCCCTCGAACAGCAGAGTGCGGATTGCGCTCCATCAGCAGATGATCTTTGAACGTGCCGGGCTCGCTCTCGTCGGCGTTGCAGACGATATATTTCAGCTTGGGCGTGTCGCTTGACACGACGAACTTCCATTTCACCCGGCGGCGGAAATCCAGCGCCGCCACGTCCTTTCAGGCCGGACGCCGTCACGATCTCGATCACCTGTTCGGGCTTCCATCGCGAGCGCCTTGCGCAGGCCTTCGTAACCTTCGTACATCTGCCATCATGAAATCGGTGGGATAATCGTCACCAGAGAACGAGACACCGAGTGCGTGGCGAACCGGACTGTGGGCGCCGTCGCAGGCGATGAGATAGGAGACGTGGGCCGTTTCCTGTCCGCCGTCGGCAGGCTGAAGCGTTGCGCGCACCCCGTCTTCGTCCTGCTCGAACGCAACGAGTTCAACACGCCGTTCCACCTCTGTGCCGAGACGCGCCAGATAGCGGGCCACCATACGCTCTGTCTGGCTCTGTGGCAGTTGCAAAACGAAGGGAAAGGCTGAGTCCAACTCATCAAAGGTCAGGTATTTGATGAGTTTGTGGTCGGAAGTATAGGTGGCTGTGGCATGGCAGATGTTGCCCACCTGCACAAACTCGTCCGCAAGGCTAACGGAATCCAGGATTTCCAGCGTGCGGGCCTGAATGCTAGCGGCACGGCTGGCGTGGGTAGGCCCGTCGTTCTTATCGACAATCCGGCAGGAAACGCCATGCCGATTAAGCTCAGCGGCCATGAACAGGCCCACTGGACCTGCGCCCACCACCAATACTTGGGTGTCAGTGGCCATCAGGTATCCTCTTCGTTCCTGCTTTGAAACCGTAGCGTTATCGGTTGGATCTGCGAAACTCTCACGAGGCGATAATCTAGCCTGTTCTGGCGACTCCGAAAGGAAAAGATTTCCCGCCCACGCATCATGACTGGACGCTTTTGCTGCCGATGCTAGTCGAGGAGTCCCTTGCGCAAATCTTCCATCGTCCGGTAAGGGCACGATCGAAATGGCCGCATTCAGTTTGGCGATGGGTTGTTGATTTTTGGTCTGCCTCCGCGGGGTCGGTCACTTTGAAATCAACGCTCACCGGGCCGCTTGGCATCTTCGAGCATGAAGCCGCGACCATCTGCCGTCGAACGCAAGTGGCAACTGAAGAATCAGAACCGACCGACGTTATTTATCCGCTGGTCGGACTGAAAAGTGTGATTTAGACGGAAGCGGCGACGTTCGTCAGTAGGAAGTCACACCGCAGGCGAACTGATGTTCCAGCGGGTTTAACCTTCAAGCAAGACCGGTTCTACGATCCGGCTCGGCCGGCATTCGCGTAAGCAGTCAAACTGCGTCGACATCAGCCCCTAGGGCCGATGCAGAGCCCGAAGACTCCCCACTGGCAAGGCGCGATCTTCAACCAAAAACTTGGCTGCGCGGTGACTGCTCGCTGGTCCGGCTTGATACTCAGCTTCCGATGAAAAAGGGTGTTCAAAATTTAAAATTCCTATACGTGCTACCGCAGCGTTGGCGGCTGGAGTGCTGCTCATCCTCCTCCCGCCGAGGCTCGGGCTGATATTCGCCAAGCGGAAGGTCTCGAGCTGGGCGAGACGCTGGTCCACCGTTCCTCTTGGCGCCGGCACTGGTTGGGATCGTAACGGGCAGCTGTGTCTCTGCTGTGAGTACCGTCGTCGAGCGCTGGGCGTTGGGACAGCTCGCGGCACTGCCCGGCCTCCTGCCGATTGTCGGCACCCCACTTGCCCTTGTGGTCACGCTCGGAGTGGTCGTGTGATATCACCTGCGCTGCGGCACCGTCGACCGGCGAGGTTGTACATCGTAACCTACCACGACCCGAACGGGCGCAGATTCCCCTCTGGCAGCTGCCCGGCCGAGTGCTGGCTGCTGCGACGACGGTGGGTTTTGGCGGGGCGCGCAGGGACTCGAATCGCCATCGGCGCTGATGGGAGCCGGCTTTGGCGATGTGCTCGGACGGCGCGGCGCCAGGTTGGCGCCCTACGAAGCCACGCTCGTTGATGATCGCGGGCGCCAGTGCAGGTATCGCCGCCGTGTTCTCGTCGCCGGCCCTGGGCACCTTCTACGGCATGGAGGTTCCGTTTCGCCGCGATGCTCGATGCCCGTCGGTTCGTGCCGTGCGCGGTGGCCGCGGCGGTGTCGTACATCACGCGCTGGTGGCTGATCGGCCCAAGACACCTGGTGGTGATGAGCGGCCGCCCGACGATCGATCTCTCCTTCGTCGCCGGCGTCGCGTGGTGGCCCTCGCCGCGGCATCGGGGCGCGTCTGTTTGCGTCGGTGGACGAGTGGTTGACGCGCGCTCAGCATCACGCTCGACTGGGGCGTGCGCTCGCTGCGGGACTCGTGCTGGCGGCGATCACGTGGGCGGGTCACGCGCTTTCGCATGAATGGGTCACCTTCGGTCCGGGCTACATTGCTGTGGACTGGCTGTTTTTCCGGTTCTCATCCTCGGTGGGCGATTGCAGGAGTTCTTCTCGTGCGCGCGGCGGCGACGCTCACCTGTGTGTATGGAGGCGGTGGCGGCGGGGTGTTCACGGCACTGGCCTGCTGCGGCGCATTCGTCGGACAATTGGTTGCTGAGGTGGTTGGGCAGGCGGAGACGTTTGTCTTCCTCTCGGCGCAGCGTCCTTCCTGGGAGCAGGGCTATCGCCTACCGGTTGGCTGCGCCATGCTCGTTGCGGAGATCAGCGGTGAGCTTGGCGGTGTGCAGCGGCAGGCCTGGTGGCCGTTAGTCTCAGCCAGATCTTCATGGGCGAGGCGTCAGTCTCCGACGCCAAGGCCGACAGCCGCGCAATGCACCGCACGCAGCCCTCCGAGCCACCTCTCTAACTGACCTTGCTGAGACAGAAGAAATCCACAGATACATGACAACACGGAGTTTCCCACTCCTTCAGCCCAACTTTTGATTTTCTTCTTGTCACTGGGTTATAGATGCGGCATACGCACTGACTCGCTCGCACCAACGCAAGATGCAACTTTCTCGCGTATTCAGCGCATGACGACGGTTATCTTTCGTCCACCTACGAACTTGAAGAGTATCGGCGGGTCGTTTTGATGCCCTCCGCAAAGGCGGCTACCAGGTCATCGCGTGGTCCAGCGCTACGGATCAGCGGCCCATCAACAAAATGCAAAGAGGACGTTGCGGCGGCCGACATCTACGTCGGCATCTTTTGCGCTTTCGCTATGGGCGTCCACGCCAGCCAGTCACAACAATCCCGAGGATTATCCGTTACTGAGCTAGAATTTCATAAGCAGAAACGCTTGAGAAACCCTGCCTCTGCTTCGTCGTGAATGACAGCGCACCGTAGCCTGCAGGTTGCGCGACGTGCGTACAGCGGTTCCAGGGCGACGCATCGTATCGCGGTTCCGTCAGTATTTGCTTACCGAAAAATAATGGCTCGTTTTTCGTGGAGTATGAACTCGCTGCCATCCACGAGCGCCGTTACGAAGCACTTTGAGGGGAAAGCAATGTCGAGGAAGTCGAAAAACATAAAATTGGAACACCCCCGCGATTACGTGGGATATTGACAAAGACGGCTCGCCCTATCCCGGCCTGATGCGCCACTCGTAATACGCTCCTGTGTTTTTCGGGCGTGAGGCGGTTCGTGAGGTTCTGATCGCTGCGATTCCGGAAGGACGTTTCCTTATCGTTGCGGTGGTCTGGCACCGGAAAGTCGTCGGCTAGTGGACGCCGGAGTCCTGCCACGGGTAGAGGAGAGCGGGATCGGTGACGAAGCGAGGCTGCGTTTGCGCGCGCATGGTGCCGAGCCAAGGCAGTCATCCCTTCGACGCCCTGTTCCGCAGAGCTGCGCCACGCCTATGCTGAGCGTGCGGGATTCACGAACGTCATACGACCTGGCCGAACAGATGCGGCGACGCAGCCCAATATCCTGCCGGAGAAGAATCCCCAGGGAAATGGTATCGAAGGGCATGAACGGCGCTGGTCTTGGCTCTTTGCTCTTGGACCAGATGGAGGAGTTGTTCACGGCGCAAGACCCCGACGCTGTCGACCAGGTTCCTGACGGCGTTGTACGACGCCGCTCAGGAAGGCTTCGCTTCCGGTCCCGGCGACAATCCGAAGCGATCATTTGCATCATTGCCACCCGCATCCGGGAGATGCTGCGAATACTGCGCAGGTCCGGCGGCACGTATCCACTTGGGGTCCGGTCGAACCGTTCAGCGCCGCCTCGATACGATTGTTCAGCCGGCCCAATGCGCCGCCTCGCAGCGTCAACGAAGCTCTTGCTCGCCGGATCGTACACGACACCGGCGCGGAACCGAGGCAGCCTGCCACTCCTCGCATTTGTTCTCAGTCAGCTCTTTGAGAAGCGGTCCGACCGCGACCTGAGCGAGGCCGTGTACGATGACGCTGGGTGGCGCAACTGGGCGCCATAGCCCAACAGGCCGGCAGCGTCGAAGCAACCATCCACCGTCACGACCTAGGAGCCAAGGTCTCGCGATCTCTTGCCGAAACTCTTTCAGTCGCTGGTAATCGTAAAGGAGGAAGGGTCTACCCACGCGTCGCCGTCCGCTGTTTTCGATTTTCCGATGGAAATGAATTAATTGTCTTTCTCGTGGAGGGCGGGTTGCTGCACACGGAAGGCGAAGGTAAAAACGCACGGTTTCAATCAGTCACGAGAAACTCGAAGCTTGGCCGGCGCTTTGCGAGACTTATATCAGCATCAATAAGAAGTCCTTGATGGATCAGACGCTCTTGGAGAACCGTGCTCGTAAATGGATCGACATGGGCAAAGCCGTGGTTTGGCGGGCTTGCGTCGGGGCGAGCTAAGGGGATTTTCGGCGCGCTGGCGTGCCCACACCGCAAGCAAAGAGTTACGTCTCAGCGCCAGCAACCGCGCATGGTGGATGAAAGCAGCTAGCGGGCTAGCTTTGGCGCTGGTCTTCGGATTCATCGCTCGGGCCTGGCAGCAAGGATTGTCGGTTGAACACACCTGGCTGAAACTCAAGTCCGCGTTCGCCGGCATTCATGTTGATCCTGAAATGGTGGAAGTCAAAGCGGGCGCCTTTCAGATGGGCGATGTCGCCGGGCGGGGTGGTAAAGACGAACAACCCGTTCATGAGGTAAAGCTTCAAAATCGTTCAAGCTCGGGAAGCACGAAGTGACGTTTGATGAATATGATCGCTTTGCGCTGGCGGCCGGAAAACCGCTGCCTCACGATCAGGGATGGGGCCGGGTCGGCGACCCGTAATCAACGTATCGTGCGGAGGATGCGCAAGACTTCGCCGCCTGGTTGTCAAAACAAACGGGCAAACGCTACCGCTTACCAAGCGAAGCCGAATGGGAGTATGCAGCACGGAGCGAGGGAAAAGACGAAGTCTGGGCCGGAACATCCGACGAGAAGCAGTTAGACAACTATGCGGTGTTCGGCAAGGGTCAAACCGAGCTCGTGGGAAGCCGAAAGCCGAACGGTCTTGGGTTATACGACATGAGCGGCAATGTGTGGGAATGGGTCGGAGATTGCTGGCATTAGAACTTACGACGGATGCACCTTCAGATGGGCGGCCTGAAAGAAGAGAATGGCGGTGAGTGCGGCCAGCGCGTGGTCCGCGGCGGGTCCTGGTACGGCGGCCGGCCAGGTGAACTCTTGCGTGCGTCTGCCCGGTCACTCGGGCTTCCCCGCCGTCGACCGCGACCAACGACGTTGGCTTTCGTCTTGCCCAAGGACATTCCCTGACCCTTTGTACTTTGTTCTTTTAGCCCATAAAAAGCCGAGCACGTCGAACACCTGGCTAATTGAATCCAACCGACACGAGGATTTTCAGTCCTCTTGCCGTAGCGGGACTATGTGTCACTATCGGTCGCTATTGGTATCTATTCAAGCGTTTAACGGCGGTCCCAGCCGGTCGATTTTACCGATTCGAACGTAATAAAGACTGCAATATGGAAGGACTCAAATGATCGATTAATGCATTCCAATATTCCCAATACTTCACTCCCACGAAGTAAGCCGTTCCCACGGCTCTTCCATGATCGATCGAAATCCCATCCCGTTCCATCAGACGGATCAGGCGTCGGTTGATCCCTGTTTGACCGCCGCCGGCCCCTCATAAACAAAACCTGTAGATCTGCAACGGCGCTGGCACCGGCTTTAATTTCTCATATGGCATCATCGGCCGCAAAGATTCCACCGACACCGATGATGGGGGCACTGTCCGCCCACGGCCCGATAAAGATGGCGCACAAAGGCAGTCGCTAAAGCGCGCAGCGGTTTGCCGCTCAACCCCCTGGCTCTTGGCTGCCGGAAACCAAGGTTTCACGCAAGAATGCCGTCGCGTTGGTGGCGATGATGCCGGCTGATTTTTTCCGACATCGCCACGTCAACGATATCGTCGGCCTGAGAGAAATCCATATCCGGAGCGATTTTGACCAGAACCGGCTTTGGCGCTGTCCCGGAGCGGGAGCTAAGCTGGTAATTTTTTTCCTGGATTGCTCGGAGCAATCCTTGCAGCAGATCTCTCTCCTGTAGGTCACGCAACTGTGGGTGTATTGGGAGAACTCACGTTGAGTGTAAAGAAGTCGCCATATGGATAGAGCTTGTCGAATGCAGAGATATAATCCGCCACCGCGTCTTTGGTCTCGACGATTTTGCTTCTGCCGATGTTGATCCCGAGCGGAATTTTGAGCAGGCGTTCCGTTTCTCTCGGAGCGTTCTCTAAGCCGCTCGGCGATGGCCGTCGCCCCTTCGTTGTTGAAACCCCAATCGATTGATGAGCGCTTCGTCCTCGGGTAGGCGGTAAAGCGCGCGGTTTGGGATTGCCGGGTTGCGCCAATGCCGTTACCGCGCCGATCTCTATGAAACCAAAACCAAACCCGGCTATGGTTCTTGACTGCGACTGCGTTTTTGTCGAAACCTCCCGCCAGCCCCACCGGGTTGGGAAAGGAAAGGGGACCCAACCTCGACATGGAGCCGATCGTCCTGCACGTAGAACAACCGTTCCAGGACTCTTTCAAAGGGTTGGATTCGAGAGAGCAAAGCTAAAGTCCGCTCATGGGTCTTCTCCGGGTCGCCGAGAAAAAGCAGCGGGCGAATCAAACTCTTGTAAAGCACAGCTTGTTCGACAAAACCTTTTGCCGCGGTTACCGGTAGGCAAAGCCCTCCTTCAGCAGCCCGCTCTCCTCTCGAGATCGTCGAGGAACCGTGTCCAGCGGTCACAACCCGGGCTACCTGGGTGTCGCTCGGCATAAGAATCATCTGGTCTTCCAATTTTTTTGACGACAAAAACCGGCGTCGGCGGCGACCCACAAACCGAAGTGAGAACCCTCTGGATTTGAACCATGACCGGATGCGAATGCGATCGACCGCCGTCGCCGTCGAAAGGCAAAGGAGTAGCCAACCATGCGGCTAACACGCATGTTTCAAATATACGACTTCCAGAAACAATTTCTGACCAGCCACTGAATGAGCTACCAGACATGGTCGCGCAAAGATAACGGTAACTACGAACCAGACGACAATACGAGGATTAGTAGTCCTCGTAGCGCGGCGTCTAACTGCCAGAAATCACAATCGATTTTTCTCACTTTGCCACTACTTTGCCATAGTCAAACAGGTATGGGAAAATGAATCTCTGCTACCTGGCAAGCAAACGAAATGGCAGGATTGAAGGGCAAAAGCGGACCTCCAGGCAACATGGAATGCCTTCAAGCACGGGCTTGCGGTTATCTCAGAAACGGCGCGAGGGAGGCGTCCCCACCGAGCACGGGAGAACTGCCACACATAGGCTTGGATGGATTCCTAGACTACAAATGGCCGATGGCTTTGATCTGCAAGTGCACATTTGGGCGTGAGACGAAGTGGGACAGTTTATTGTGAACCGTAGCTACGGTGCCCGCACTTTCTCAAATGATCCAAGACCTTGTCGTAAAGCTTTTACTTGCCAATGGATCAGTTCGCAGCTGGAACTTCACGAGATCACGCTACCTCGCATTAACCGCTATTTTACGCCGAACAAATGATGTTGATGACCGCCTGGCGTTTCTCCACGTTGACCGCCCTAAGACCGCGCTCGAGTGCCGGCATCACCTCGGCCGGATCGGTAACTTTCTCGCCGTAGCCATCGGCAACCTCTACGGCCTTTTGGTAATTGGAAATGCTATCCAGAAATGTGATGGGCTGATGCTGACTCTTGGCTGCGAATCCCTCGCGATTGAGTCCCACCGTCGCCCGGCGCACCGCCTGCCAGCGCTGGTTGTTGAAGAGCACCGTCAACACCGGCAGCTCCTGCTCAGCGCCGACATAGTGCGCCGAGATCGGGTTGCCGAACATGTAGGAGCCGTCGCCGTGAGTGCCGATGACCAGCCGGTCGCGTGCGGCCAGCTTCGCGCCCAGCGCGCAGCCCAAACCATGACCGAGACCGGATGCGGCGCCGGCGTTGAACATCGTGGCAGGTTTGGAGAAATCGATATGCTCGGGGCTCAGCGGCGATTCTTTAATCACGATGGTGTCTTCGCCTTTGATCTCGTTGATGCAATGGGTGATCCACGCCGGGTGGATCGGCGTCTCAGCTTTAACGGACTCGAGTTTTTCCGCCAACCGTCGCGCAGCGTCTTCCAGCTCTCCGCGAGCGACGCGCGGCGCTTGTCGATGCGCAGCTTTGCCCTGCCTTCGTGCTCTGCCAGGGTTTCGTTCAGCACCTGCAATCCTTCTGCGGTAGCGCAAGCTAACGCGATGTCGCAGGGATGACCGCGAACCGGCACGTATCCATGCAGCGGGTCGGGACCCATGTGGATGACCTTTGCGTCGTCGCGCACCTTGTCATAGGCCGGCAGCCATGGCACCGGGACATCGACCGCCAGAATGACGTCGGCCTTTTCCAGCAGCGGCGAAAGCTCATAGCCCAAATTCATCGGATGGTTGCTGGGAATCGACATGTAACGGTTGCGATACTGAATCACCGGGATCGCATAGCGCTCGGCGAAGTCGGCAAGTGCCGACCAGGCTTTCGGATCTCTACCGGCCGAGCTGGTAATGATTAACGGATTCTCCGCGTCGGCCAGTAACGCCGCCAACTCTTCGACTGCGTCGCCGTTGGGAAACGCTGGAGCGGCCGCATGTTGACGCGACGGAGTGGTGTAAGTGAATTCAGCCATCGTCTGCGACAGCACTTCCCGCGGCAGAGAAAGATAGACCGGGCCCATGGGCTCGCTCTTGGCGATTGTCAGCGCTCTGTCGACGACGGTTTCGAGCTGCTGGCCGTTGCGCAGCTCATAGTCCCACTTTACCGACTCGCGCAGCATTCCGCTTGATCGAACATCTCCTGCGTCCAATGAATATCCAGGCTGCGATGACCGGCTAATCCGTCTTCGTTAGTCGGCGTTCGGCCCGCCGTGAACAGAACCGGCACGTGGCCCCGCGCCGCGTTGAGCAGCCCGTTCATCCCGTTGGCGGTGCCGACGTTGACGTGCACCATGACCGCCTGGGGTCGGCCCGTGACCAAGAAGTAGCCGATGGCCATGTGCATGGCGGTATTCTCGTGCGGACAGGTCACAGCTTTTGGAACTTTCGTTTCCAACATCTGCGCCTTCGCCAAGGTCTCGACGACCGGAGCGAAATCGGTTCCCGCGTTGGCAAACCAGTAGTCGATCCCCCGGTCGGCCAATAGAGCCATATAAGCATCCGAGACTGTAACGTTGTTGAGTGTGATCTTCGCCATCGTATCTGATCCTTTCCAAAAAAGTTTACTGTGTTATAAATTCTCCCACTCCAGTACTCCAGATCCATTCACTTTGCCAGCGGATCGGGGCGTAGCTGGAACTTCACGACTTTGGGTTTCGTCCCTTTGCCGCCTTCGACATGGTTGGTTGCTCTGCCGGCGTAAGCCGACCATACTCCTCTGCCTTTCCAGCCCGCTTTCGGATCGTCGATGCGCCCGTCCATGCCTTTGGCGTGAAATCCCATGGGATAAGGGATGCGAAGTGTGACGAACTTCCCGTCCACCAGTACTTCCAATGAATCGGCAAGATTGCCCGTGGCGAACGGCACGTTCCGGCCCAACCCGAAGATGTCGTGCTGATCCACCCACGTGTAATAGCTGGCCTGGGCGCTCCCCGAGTCTGTCACGCTCTGGAACTGCGGTCCCGGAAATGGGTAGAGCGTCCAGCCTTCAGGACAGTGCTTTCCCGTCGCAGTCGGGCCATTAAGCGGCCCCTGGCACTTGCGCCGGTCGAAGCTGGCGAGATGTCCGCTTGCCAGTGGCACCCAGACAACACCGTTGCGATCGATGTCCATACCGCGCGGCCCGTAGCCATTCACGGCAGCCTTGGGCTCGTTCCAGCGGCACCTCGTAGATTTCCGTCAAAGTGGTTGCCGGCGGGTTGTCGCCGGGATTCACCCGAATGACTGCTCCGGGAAATCTCAAGACCGATCCCCAGACGGAACCGTCCACCGGGTTCACGCCGATGCCGTAGTAGCCGGCTACGATCCGTTTGTCTTTTGTCGGATCGACGGGTTGGTCGGGCTCTACGTATTCGTCGCGCTTGCCGTTGCCGTTGGTGTCGAGGATGAACGCCGTCCAACCCTGCGACTTCTGCTCGTCGCCGGTCTCGTCGAACATCTTGGTATTGAGCCACCCGAGAATTCCGCTGCCCGCGCCGCCGCTGCTCAGCCACAATGTATTGTTGGCATCCTCGGCAAAAACCAAATGGTGCGTGCTGAAGCAGGTGTCGATGAGCGTGAACTTTTTGGTCTTCGGCTCGTAAATAGCGAGATGGCGCCCGGCTCTTTCCACCGGGAACAGTTTCGCCGATGGATGGTCCGAACCTTTCTTGCAGAAGGCCGGATTAGCCGGCGGACGGATTCTGGCGGTGAGCCAGACCCGCTCCTTTTCATCGAACATGGGGTTGTGAACGGAGGTCTGGCTGTTCCAAATACGTTCCGTTCCCCAGAACGGCGAAGGCGCATACATTATCGCCCCCCCGGTAGAAATGAACATGGTGTCGGGGGTGTTCGAATCGCGCACCGGCACTTTCACTTCCGTCGCCCTATGACGCACCGGGTCGAGAATCGGCATGAAGTCCGTGCTGTCCTCGGGAGAACCATAGATCAGGCCATTGGCATTGACCGTGGGATTGCGCTTGTCGCTGGCGATCTCGTCGTGCAGGTAAGCCTTCGGGCGTGGCCCAGTCCCACAAGGTGATGACAACGTTTCGCTCCAGGCCCTGCGGTCGCGACGGTTTCGCCTTGGGCAGTTCTCCCGCGGCGATGCGATCGGTCCAATCGGCGAACAACTTCAATGCGCGCTGAATCTCCAGATCTTTCAGGTTGCGGAGCATGACTTCGCTTGCCTGTCCGGACAAAACACGCCGCTGCCACGCCTCCAGCGAGGAATTAAAATGGCCCAACTCCTTGGGAATGGTGCGCGTCGATTTGTTGCCCAGTTGGTGACACGAGATACAGCCCAGAGTTTTAATGCCGGACAACCATTGACCCTGGCTTTGCAGATTCGTCGGCATTCCGTTGCCCTTCTCCCCTGTCCCGGGAAACTCGCTCTTGTCGGGGATCTTGAGCATGGAGTACCAGTAGATCGCCGGATAGTATTCTGCTGCCGCAGCTTCGTTCCAGCGCCACCACTGCTTTCAGGTTGAGAATCTTGCCTGGTACAGCCTTAACCTTCGGCGAATCGACCAACCCGTAGCCGCGCACCCATAAGCTGTAACTGGCTTTCGGCAAATCAGGCATGACGTAGCGCCCTTGATCGTCGGTCACCACGATCTTGGCGAACTTGGTGGGCAGGTCGGTGGTCTCGGCAATCACCCAGACGCCCGCTTCCGGCCCGTTCGCGCTGGTAACCACGCCGCCGATGTCATCGTTGTCGATGCCGCACCGCGGCCCCAGTACTTTGTTGGGCATTGAGCCCGACCGGTGCAGGAACCAAAAACACGGCGAAGGCGACTGCCGCCATGCCTAAGTACCACTGTCTTTTTGTCCTCATGTCCCAGTCCTTTCGTTTCCGTGCAACTGCGACCGCGGCCAATCTCTCAAAAGATGAGACGGCCGCCAGAGAAATTCTCGGACTATTTAAGCTGGTAACTGGCGGGCATCGCTACGCGTAGGATATTGATCCCTTCGGTCTCTTCGATATAGCGAATGAAGCGGTACTTGTTCTCCAGTTCATCGTAGCGCAGCGGCGGCCTCGGCTCTGGCGGCTTCGATACGAGCCCAGATGAAATGCGGTCCGTCATGACTCAGGGCGTGACTGACGGCCCTCTTTTAACTCATCGACGGTCGATACGCCCCGCGAGCTCTGAATGCCCGCGCTGCGGGCAGACTCCCGGCGAAGTCGATATTGCCCGCCGTGGAGACCGTCGGCTCGCCGCCGGAAGACTCGTATTGCTGGTTGTCCCAACAGATGTGGATCAGATTCTTCGGTTGATGCAGAGCGATGGTCGCCAGCGAGCCGAGATTCATCCAGAGCGCCCCGTCGCCGTCGAAGACGAAGACTTTGCGCTTAGGGAGGACAGCGCCAGCCCCAGACCAATGGACGAACAAAGCCCCAAGCGTCTTGACCTGGATGTTGCCGTCGCTCGATCTCACGGCATTCCACTCGGCAGTGGCGCCGCCGGCCGTAGTGACAAACAGCTCGTCTTTCACCAAGGTCGCAATGACCTGCAAACATTCAAGGCGTTTCATATCAATCTCGCTTACAACACGGCCCGCGTCAGCAACAAAGCCACCGGCCGTTTCGAGCCTCTTCGCCGCGATCACCGCGCCGGCGATGTCTTGCTTCACTTTGGCCGGATCGCGCATCACCGTATATTTGATTCCCAATCCCTGCAGCACCGGCTCGGTGACCAGGCCAACCATATGAAAGGCGTTGTCGCCCATATCTCCCGCGTAGTAGATGAGCAGCAACATCGGGATGCCGAACTGGAGGCGCCGTAGTGGTGAGGCCATTGCAGCTGTTCAGCAGGCCGCCGTTCTGCATCAACATCGCCGGTTGCTTCCCGGCTAGATGCGCGCCGGTGCAAACACCGATGCCCTCTTCTTCGCGACCCACCGGGACATGAGCGATCTCCTTATCTTCGTACAAGAGATTGATGAGCTGAAGCATGTTGATGTCAGGAACACTGGCCACCAGGTTGATGCCCGCCTCTTTCAGGCCGGCGAGAATCTGTCGCGACCCCTCAATTGTTCCCATCTAGACACCACCTCGATTGAAATCAAAAATTTCTGCGCTCAAGGCTATTTGCGGGCTGCTCAAAAGACCTCAGAGGCGAGGCGCGCGGTTTTCGCATAGGGCTGAGAGCTGATGAATGGAGGATCAGAATCGCCAGCAACCATACGCTATCAGCCGATCCGCAACATTACGATGAGTCCAACTCGGCAGCCCGCTATTGAATCCCGGCAGCCTGTAGGTATCTAAGATCGATGAAGCGCGCTCCGCGGTTGGGACCGGCGTGGGGATAACCCCGCCTTCACCCATGAGCTGAAGCACCCGATTGAACGCTCTCAGGCTTAGTTCACCCCTTTCGGCAGAACGTTTTGTCAGGCTCCAGGTAAAGCGCGAATATCTCCCGGGCGATTTCATCGGAAACTTTCAGCGATTCCTTCACGGTGTTTGTGACGTCGCCGCGATTCTTGGGATCGTTCATGTACTCATAGGAGGCGGCGAAACCGCGCACCAACCGCACCAGAGGCTCTTTATTCTTTTCTCCCCAGGCACGCCTGCGTCATGTCCACGTTGAAAATAAGGTCGGCTCCCGCTTCATAGGTGAAGCCAAGCCGAGGGTAGCCCTGTTTGATCGCGCCCAGGTCTTCCGGCTGGCCCATGGGCACCGCAACGCATTCTCCCGATTTCAGGCAGTCGAAGCGAGCACCGGTGCCGACCACCGCCTTGGCTTGGAAATCCGAAGCTTTGATGCCCTTGTTGGCGAGCAGCCTCACGGTAGACAGTGTGATCGTATCGCCGGGCGTCGACAAACCGATTATTTTCCCCTTGAGGTCGGCGAAGCTTTTGATCTCGGGCCTGACGATTAGACTGTAAACCGGATTGGCGGTTTGGGCGACGATGGCCACCGCGTCGGAGCCCTTTGAGCACGGCCTGGATCAGGTATGGTGTTGCGTTCTTGCCGGCGTCGATCTCGCCCTTGTCCAAGGCGGCGACGATCCTGTCCGTGCCGCCGGGAATGGGAACGACCTCAAGATGGAGCCCTTCCCGCACAAAGAATCCCCTTGCGCTCGGCGATCGTAAGAGGAAGAGACGACAAGCTGCCGGCCGAGGCCGCATTTTGTCCGTAGCCGCAGTGCTGATCATCTCTGCCGCACGCGGCAATCTCGATGAAGGTCACGCAGAATAACGCGCCGGCAATGCGCAAATCCGATTATTCATAATGCTCTTCCGGTATTCATTTTGCCCGGCTTTGGCGACGGCCCGCAACGCCTCCATATTCTCTATGTCCCCATGAATTCCTGCGATGGTTCCACGATCGAGCTTGAGCTGTTCTTGCGCGGACTAACTGGTCCGCCATCGGAAGACTGGGCTTGTGCTTGAAATGTTTCCCTCCCCAAAAAGAAGAGAACCAGGGAACGAACGCCAGAGATCCTTTGACTCATAGGCACCTCCCTAATAATTGAAAGGATTTTTGGGACAAATGGGAGATACACCGAAACGCTCTATCCCTGCAAGAGCTCGGCAGGGGAGCCGCGAGTGTTGTTTTATTTTAGTGTAGTGTTTCCGAAATTTGTGACCGGACGAACGCGAGGCCGGAATCCAGTTGTAGGGGCGGGTTTCAAACCCGCCCCCAAACCCGCGTCAGCCTGACGCTGATCCGTGCGAAGCCTTATGGTGGATTCGCGGGCCTGACGATGGCAGAACGCTGCCTCTCAGAGCCTGCTTAACGACGAAAGCAATCCTTTCAACGTGAGCGAAACTTACCTCGGGCCCGCAAGGAAGTTCGATCAAGTCACTCCACACTCGCTCCGCATGCGGAAGACTCTGCCGAGCCCACGATTGGTAGTGTGGTAATAGATGGATCGGAACATAACTCCCTTGAATTTCGTAACCAGCGCTGTGTAGCGCTTGAACGAGATGCGCCGACAGATCGTCCCCACGGCGTCCAGGCAAGACACGGACCACCTGACTCAGACACGCCGATCCCGGCTGGTGGGGTATGAGCCTCAAACGTTCGTCGGATCTGAGCAACTCCTGATAGGCTCCGACGCGCGCGCGGCGCGCGGCGATATTTTTGTCCAGCGTTTCCAGTAGACTTAATGCCACTGCAGCGTTAAGGTTCGCGGTGGTTTCTTGTCGATATGGAGCCGGCGGCGAATCGGGATTGCCGGTATCGGCATGAAACAAACACGCTTGCGCCGGGAGCGTCCAACGCCGCCAGCGTCGCCAAGCAAGAGTAGAAAACAAAGTGCGCAGCGTAGGAGACAGCCGCGCCGGTGGCAATTCCATCCTTGAACCGCTGTTGAGATTTTTCTTATCACGAGAAACGAACACGCCACCGCCAAGACCGAAACAAACCTTCTCACTGCCGAAACTCAAAATCCCCGCGTCGCCAAAGCTGCCTACCGGCCGGCCATTGATCGTCGCTCCCAAAGCCTGAGCTGCGTCGTCGATGACTCGAATGTTCTTGGAGCGAGCGACATCGACAATCGAGTTAATGTCCACCGGATTTCCGAAAAGGTGCGGGACGATAATGGCCGTGGTCTTGTTGGTCAGCGCTGCTTCGACTGTCTCTGCGGTAATGTTGAGTTCCTCACCGATGTCCGCGAGCACAGGGTGCGCGCCGACCGCGAGAATGGGCGGTACGACACTGGTGCAACAAAAGGTGGGAATAACGACTTCGTCGCCTTCGCGCACGCCGCACGAGCCGCAAGGCGATTTCGAGGGCCAAGCTTCCTGACCCGCAGATGTACAGCGTCCTCGACGCCCTAGTCTTTCCATCACGGCGGATCTGAGACTGGCCAAGGTCCGGCCCGTACAATGACGCTACCTGATACCAACGATCGAAGAATTGCGCGATAGGTTGCCCCGTTCCAGTAAGGCACGGAAAGAGGTACGCGGTAAGAGTAAGGAAGCAGACTCACAAACCCAGTTTTTCCTCTGCGCTGCCTGCGTCGTAAGCAACGTACTTGTTTTCGCCGGGTCCCCGGATCGCCGGGTTTTCGTTGTCGTCAAAGAGTCCCACTGCTCCTTCGGCGCTCCGGCCTCCAATCAGCGCGGGAGCGTGCGCCTCGGCGACGGTGGCGTTTTGGTTCGAGCGATTCCACGCCCAGTGAGTCTTGTTGGCAGGTATCCTCTGGAAATCCCCCTGTCTACAGTGAAAGCCCCGATCTTCGACGAAGAACCAAATCTCGCCTTCCAAAACATAGTTGATCTGTTCGGATTCGTGAGCGTGGGGCTTGGTGTGGTATCCGGGCGCTCTTACCGCAATCATCAGGCTGCACTCATTGCCGTAAGCCTTTTTGACGACCATAGACCCCTCTCCGGTCTCTCCTTTTTGAACTCTTTGTCGTCGTGGAATTTCCTGGTCTTTTACGTGAAGCGCCATCTTATCCTTCCTCCTTTAATTACCCGTAAATCGCGATTGTGCTTGCACCGTATACCTTCTGTCGACAAATCATTGCACATTGAAAACTTGCTGAAAGAGTTTTTCGTAGCGCTCTCCCAGCGCCTCGTCTACCGAGATCATCTGAACTCCGGGCACTGCGAATCTTGGCCATGAAAGCCGACTTTACGTCGGTACGACCAGAAGGTTTTACGAACTGGTCTTCCAAAAGACCCTCCTGAATTTCCCGAGAGAGAACGAAGTTAAGATAGAGCTTCGCGGCGTTCGGATGCGGCGCATGGGCGGCAATCCCCAGGGTCACGATGTCCACCACCGTTGGATCCAGGGCGGCCCAATCGATGGGCGCTCCGCGCCGCTTGGTCAGCTCGACTCGCGGCCCATTCAGAGAAACGGCGGCGGGATGCTCTCCAGCTGCGATGAGCTGCGTGATGAGTGTGTTGCCGTTGAGGATCTTGAGATTCTGTCCCGCCAAGCGTCGCATGTAGGATAGTCCTCTCTCTTCCCCCAATGCTGCATGAGCGCAGCGAACCATTCGACGGCCGTTTGTTCCAATACCAGGTTCCCTTTCCAGCGCGAATCTAAAAGGTCTTGATAATTTTTCGGCGCCGTTGCCGGAGGCACCAAACGGGTATTGTAAGACATCACTTCCGGGTTCACGTAAAAAGCGGTCCAATAACCTTTCTTGTCTTTAAAACGGGCGTCGAAATGCTGTCTTTCCGGGAATCGTAGCTCATCACGAGAGCCCGCTGGATTAGGTAAAGCATGTTGAGACGACTGACACCGATGACGTCAACCAAATACTGGCCTGTGCGTACTTCGGTGATAACCCGTGTGGTGATTCTCTCGCTGGCGCCCGGCCGAATCAAAGACACTTCGATAAAGGGATACTTCTCTTTGAATCGATTGACGATTCTTGAATGATCGGGCACCGCCAGCAGGGAGTAGATCATCAAGCTTCTCTCTTTGCGTGCGCCCTCGATGAGCCCCGGCGGTTCCGCGGCGCCAGCACCGGGAGCGTGATGCATTGAAAGGAAAACAAGAGTAACCAGAAATAAAGTCCAAAGCATCAGCGTCGGCGTATTGGTTTTCCGCATGCCAATTCAGGGGTTAGTTGCTTTTTTCAAGCATTTGAATGATTTGGCTAATATCTCCGATATCGTGGAATTGCCACCAGCGGTCGAGCGCGGTTCGGCAGCGCTCCTGCCCGAGAACAGGTTCGGCGAGCGCGATAAACTTTTCTTCGACGTGCCGATCTTGCATTGGATTGTCGGGATGTCCTAAGGGGTTAACAACTTCGACGACATGGCGCGCTCCGTCGATAGTCGTCGCAATAACTCGGATCAGCGTTTTCTCGGGCAACAAAGCTTCAATTGACTCATCGGGAATAACCTTGACCTTCGCCATAAGCGGCCTTAACGACGGATCCCGAACGGCTCCGTCGCTGAACGAATTAACTCGTGATCGGCCCGTCAACCAACGCTCGGGCGAAAATGTAAGGAAGGCTGTGGTCCGCGGTCTCGCGCGTCTTCGGATCCCATTTTTCCGGCTCGCTGCCGATCTCGAACCAGGTAAACTTGGAAGTGAAAACTTCAATCTCTTTGAGCTCACTGGGGTTGACCTTCGAGCGCAGCTCCAGGGCCGCCCAGACGGCGGCTTGCCCATTGGTTTCGATGGGCCAGTATTTCAACTGAACCTCGGCGTCAAGTACGCGCCGCCCTGGTTCGGAAATGGCGCCAATTCAAATGGGCCGGTCACTTTTTCCCAAAGGCCGTTCCGGCCCTCAAAAGCGTTGCCTGGTCCTGCCATGCCTTCCGCCGCGAGCAAGGCAGCGAACAATCCATTGCGTGCGGCGTAGGCCGTTGCGACATTTTTCCAAGATGTGAGCTCTCCCGATCGAGTGACGCGCAGTGGTAGATTGGAGGCGGCAGCGATTCCCACGGCATGTGCCGTACTTTCGATGGGAAGCCTCAACAGGTTACAGACTGCCGCCGCCGTTGCTATGCCGATAGCGTAACCTTGATCCCATCCGTGCCGGCTGAGCATCGTCGCATCACTTAGGCGGGCAAAAATTTCGTACACGACAATCATGCCGGTAAGAAACTCTTTACCGTCCAGTTTCATGGCGCCTGCCAGAGCGAGCAGCGCGCCGAGACAGTCGCTCGGGTGTCCTCCCGGATAGCGGTCGTTGAAATCGAAATTCCGAATCATCGCCGAATTGATAAAGGTCGCGGCTTCCGCTGGCAACCGGTCCCCAAAACAAAGAACGTAGCCCGGATACTTGCCCGGGACTTGACCAGCTGCCAATCTCCTGCCGATCTGCGCCGGCTCGCAGTCATAGGCCCCGAGCGCACAGCCAAGAGAATCGACCAGCCGCTGCGTAGCGGCATGCACGCTCTCATCGGTCAGATCGCTCGAAGCTCGCAGTAGCAGGAATATTCCGCTATTTTGTGAGTGATCTCATCCATGTCTCGTTGCGGATGTCATGACTGAAGCGCTGCGGCTGCGCCAGTTAATGCTAAGCGGCAGAGAGATTCCGCGCCAGCTCTGCGGCTGACGGAAGCTCGTTCAAGCGAGAAACCATCGCCAACACTTTTTGCTGTTGATTTTGGCTGAAGCAACCAGCCACAGATTTGTGAAATTTTTCACGCACCGCATCCCAGCCTTTTAAGTTTGTATGCGGCTGGATCGGTTCAGTGATTTTCGTACCGTCTTTCAAAATGACAGTGAGCACGGGTGAGTCTGGGGTATGATGGGTGCGAGATATTGATTCGCTGAACCAAAGGCTCAGACAAACGTTCATCGGTGAAATCGCCTGGATCCAAGCGCCGATAGACCATCGTCATCGCGAGGCAAAATGGCATGCTGAATCTTCCCTCAAAGCCCCGTGTTGGTCTTTGTCGAACCAGCGGATAAGGCTTCAGGTCAGCTTCGATCGCTTCAACGTCAGCGGGTGATGATCGAGTTCTTGTTCATTATTCTGAGCATAGCCTCCAGTCCTGAGTGCGTTGCCGTACATGAGGCAAAGGGTTTCACGTTGACGCCGACGGTCTCGAGGTCAAATCTTGTTCCTAAATTTCTTGCTAGCTCGTCTACGATCTCTTCCGGAATCGGCCCTAAGGCTTCAATCAACCCATATCGTCCTTCCAGCGCTGAATCATCGCTGGTAAAACCTTCTTTCGCCAACAGCGCGCATGTCAATCCGGTCGCAGCAGCATGACCGACCCGAAAAGGTTTCGCCATCGTCCCGCCGTCACGGGTCAAAGCCCCACAAGAGCCGGCTGTCTAGCCCGATCGCTGCCCGTGTCTGCTCAAGATTCAGTTCCAATATTTTGCTGACTGAACACGCAGCGGCGATAGGTCCTAGAATACCGTTGGAATGCCATCCTCTGGCGCCGGGCCCGATCCCGCTGGAACGTTTCGAAAACAGTCCATCCAAGGCCGAGCGAACTTCTCTACCCGCGATAAACCCTTCCATCATTCTTGCTCCGGCTGAGGCACGAGTCTCGGCCGCGGCAAGCGAAGCTGCAAGGGTATAGGTAGAGGAATGATTTCTGTCATCGTAGTCGAGGCCATGAGCCAGTGTTCCATTGATAAGCGCCGCGTCGCGCGGCGTGGTTTTCAATGCGGTGCCCCAAATTGTGCAGGGACCCGTGCCAATGTTGTTACGCGCAAAATTAAGTAGAATCGTTCCGATCTCCTGTCTGGTTGCCAAAATCGCAACACCCAGACGAATCGAGAATTGCGATCTTGGCGTTTTCCAGGGCTTTTGCAGGAACCGAGTCTAAATCAAATCCAACAGTAAACTCAGCGAGCTTCGAAGATAGATCCGAAGTTTCTTTTCCATCACCCCTGCCCTCCAAGAGCCTGTTTCACTACTTCTTGCTGCCTCCGTAAGCGCTATCGATGAAGCCATTTTCATCCAGTTTTCGGATAAAGCGGCCATCGATAATTTCTTCGACTCTGACGTTGCTAACCTTTGGATTCAGCAAGGCCATGATGCGCTGGACATTGCGCAACGAATCGGCAGAAGGATAGGGCTTTTTCTCAATCCCAAACATCAGATCTTGGTACCCTTCTTCTGCCAGACCGGAATCCGTTATCTGCATATGGTGCATCACAGTCTGAATGACGGCAGCTTTGTTATTCGGTGAAGCGATAAAAGCTTGAGCCTCGATAAGCGACTTGAGAACATTCTCGACGGCGTCGGGACGCTGCTTCAAGAACGCACCATTGACGACGACACTGGTATTAACGAATGGAATCTCTGCGCGGTAAAGCTCTACAAGCGTCGGCAACCCCTCTGCTTCAAGCGCCGGCTAAGAAACGGGTCAAGCAGGGTCGCATCGATGGTCCCGGTCTCGATCGCCTGGGCGAGAATCGTCTGATTGCCAATGGCATTGATCTTGATCTGATCCCGGCGCTGGTCTAAGCCCATATGCTCCAAGGCGAGCAACGCAGCCATCCAGGTGGTACCGCCGATATCTCGTTACGCCGAAGCGCTTATTACGAAGATCCTTCGGTCCCTTGATCTCCGGCCGGACCACAAGATCGTAGGCCTAGGCGATTGCCTGGAGTTGCCACGATCTTTAAATCTTGTCCTCCTGAGACCGCGGAAAGAACGGGTGCGCCGCCGCTGCTACCGATCTGAACATCTCCGGTGGCCATAGCCGCCATTTGCAGATTGCTGCTGCGCAGGTAAATCGTTTCAACATCGAGCCCGTTTCTAGCAAAAACCTCGACCCTGCGCAATCCAAAGAACCGCTGATCTGGTGTTCCACCGCGGACTGGCTTGATCCGAATCTTACTTAGCGATCGGCGGCGCGCTTTTTGAACAACCTGAGCGGCGTAAAGCTCCGGCAATTGGCCGAGAAAAATAAGGAGAAAACCCAAAAGCAATTATTGAACGCCATAGCAAAATCTGGCGGCGTTATCCCACGTCAGCTTCCGTTCGATCGATTCCGGAACGTCCTTGAATTGCCTGGCAACCGCGTCTCTAGAGCGCGGCCACGTCGATCCACCGTGCGGGTAATCGCTCGCCCACATATAGTTGTCGATCATGTTGAATACATCCGCTCCCAGAACCCCGATTCGATCTTCTTGAAAAGTAATATAAACCTGCCGTCGAATACACTCGCTGGGTAGCGCTGAAACGGTGGGTGAGTCCGGCGATTCAGAACGGGCCCTCTGCAACGTACCGTCCATTTTACTGATGAACGGATGCAGCCAGGAAACGTCATATTCCGCGAGGACGAAACGCAGTCGCGGAAAACGTTCTAGTACCCCTCCGAAGACCAGATCGGTGAGGAGATTTAAAGGCTCGAGTATGCCGCGGCGCACGGCGTTTCGCCCTTGTTGAAGCTTAGTAATCACTTTGAGACGTGCCGCCATCCGGTCTCTTCCCTGGATGATGTTAATATGGAAGTGCAGCGGGAAATCCATATCCTGCGCCGCCGTCCACAGAGGGTCAAAACCGGGATCCGCATAACTGATGCCGTCCGGCAGTTGCGATGGCAGGACCACGCCCTTCAGCCCCAGCTTGGCGCACCGCTTCATCTCTTCCAACGACCAGTCAACATCCAATGCGGAGAGCAAGCCTAATCCGATAAGCGCGCTTAGGCGCGGCGGCGCAATAATCGCGCATCCAGTCGTTGTAGGCAACCAGGCCGGCTTTCTGCAGTGGTATCTCTTCGCCCTTGAGGCTATAAAAATTCCGCGCCATGCTCGGATAAAGAACTTCCATCTTGACGCCATCCAAATCCATGTCACCGATGCGTGCAGCTGGATCCCAGGGACCGCGCCAGTTCTCCCATTTGAAAGTTTCGATCACTTTACGAATACCCCCGCTTGCTTTGTCTTGACCGGCGGTAAACGTCATGCCCACGGGATCGGGCTCGTGACCATCAAAAACCATGTAAAGCCCTTTTTGCCCGGCGGATCCTGGACAAAATGAGGCCCATGTTCACGCAACCGTTTGGGTATTCTCTCCCAAGCTTCCGGGGCTCGTTGACATGCGAATCTGCTGAGAACAATTTTGCCTCTTCCATTTGTTTGCGTCCTCCCGCGACTTAGTTATACAGACGATCGATAAACTGACTTTCTTCCAGCTTTCGGTAGATGCGGCCGTCGATTACATTCTCAACTTTCATTCGAGCCACGCTCGGATTGGATTTCATCACTCGCTGAATGTTACGCAATCCATCTACATCAGGATAAGGGCGCTTGGCTACCAGCTTTTCAAAATCCCGCAGCGCCTCTTCGGCTGATGTCGTGTCGGATAACTTCAAGCGATCGGTTAGAATCCCAAGCACGAGCTGGCGGTTGACCGGTTTATAAAGAAATGCCGTGGCTTCGATCAAGGCCTTCAATACATTCTCCACCGCGTCCCCTTCTTTTTTCAAGTAAGCTTGCGAAACCACCAATCCTGAACTGGCAAATGGAATGTTCGCGCTGGAAAGTTCCGCCAATACTCTAAAGCCCTTCTTTTGAGCTCACGCGTAAAGGAGGATTCGACCAGGACAGCATCCACTCGACCAGAGCTTAACGCCTGTAACAAAACCGTTTGATCGCCGATGCCCTGAAGCTGGATGCGATCGCGATCAGGATTTAACTTAAAGTGCTCGAGGCCAAGAGTAGCGCCGATCCACGTGGTTCCCCCAATGTTTGTAACTCCGAGGTTTTTACCACGCAACTCGCCGATGGTTCGGATCTCCGGCCGCGCGACGATATCCCAATAAACTCCATGGCCAAACGTTGCCACGATTTTGAGGTCGTGGCCTTGAGCGGCCGCACTGAGCGTGGGCGCCCCTCCAGTATGACTCAGTTGAACTTCTCCCGTGGTCAACGCCATTATTTGGATCGTGCTGTTTCGCACATAGACGGGCTCCAAATCAAGGCCATACTTGGAAAAAACCGTGGCGGGTCGCCACCCAAAGCGGAGCTGCGGTGAGGCCCACGTTGGACTGGCTGAGTCTGATTTTAGTTGTCGGTGCAGCCTGCCCGGGTAAAAGACAGCCGAGAACTATCGACAACAGCAGGAAAACGATTCTCTTAGCCACACACGGAACACTTTGGGGAATCAGTAATGCGATATTCCGCAACTTTCTGCTTTCACAATCTTCTACAGCGGCGGCGCTTTGACCACCACAGTGGAATCGATACTCGCAACGGTAGGTCTGCCGCACTTGGCCATGGTGATCTCGATCTCTTCGCGGAGAATGTCTAATACGCGAATGACTCCCTGCTCGCCTCCTAAGGCCAGACCCCAAAAAGCGGACGACCGATGAAAACCGCCTTGGCTCCCAAGGCCAGAGCTTTCACCACGTCAGCGCCGCGCCGTATGCCACCATCAACCAAAATTTCCGTCCTTCCTTTAGCCGCAGCCACGGCTTCGGAGAGTACCTCGATGGTCCCTAAGGTGTTATCGAGGTGCCGGCCGCCATGATTGGAAACGATCACGGCATCGGCGCCGGCATCCGCGCATGACTCGACGTCCTCTCCTGTCATGATACCTTTGGCGACCACGGGAAGGTCGGTGGCTGACTTGATCCATTCCAAGTCCTGCCACGTCGCCGCGGGGTCTGAGCCCGCCCCTCCTCTTCTCGACTTCTCCTCCGTATGCCCGCGATTGGTGTTGCGGCCTCTCTGATAGTTATTTCGAATGTTGCGCTCGCGTTTGGGCGGCCACTGAGAATCCAACGTGACGCAGATGGCCTCGTACCCTGAATCCTTGGCGCAGCGCAGCCAGTCCTTGGTCACCTCTCGGTCCTTAAACGGATACAACTGGAGCCAGAGATGGCCCGCCGCGACCTTAGCCAATTCTTCAAATGGAACATTTGAATTGGCGCTGACGGCGAAGATCGTCCCGCATGCCGCCGCGGCTCTGTAGGTGGCGCTTTCTCCCTCAGGATGGGCTCTCTTGTGCCCGCCGCAGGGCGCGATCAGAACCGGCAGGTTTACCTTGGTTCCGACGACAGTCGTGGAAAGGTCGAGGCTGCTCACGTTACGCAACACTCGCGGCCGCAAAGCCCAGGACTCATAGGCGCGCCGGTTCCGATCGACGCTGATCTCATCCGTCGCTCCGCCGGCGATATAGTCGTATTCCTCTTTGGGCAGGCGCTCCTTGGCAAGGGTCTCAAATTCAAAAAGATTGATCGGTCCCAGGGTCGTGCTCATAGAATCTCCCGTAGTTTACATTGATAAATGCCGAGTGTCTTACACCGAGAAGCGGTGCCGTCAAGGTCTAGCAGGTTGTGATAAACTCTTTTCGCAGGCTGCTCAAAAAGATCTCAGAGGCGAGGCGCGCGAAAAATCGACGAGCGGAGGCGTACTTAAGCGGTACGTTGTAGCGAGGCGATTGAGCGCAACGAAGCATATGAGGCTTTTTCAGCAGCCTGCCAACGAAAGTTAGCCGAGTGGCCGCGAGTATTTCTCGCGCAGCTTGGCGAAGCGCTGGCCGCTTTCGCGCGCTGCCTGGGCAAAGTCTTCCGGCATGACATTGTAAGGCGGCCTGATGGGACCGGGCTTAGAATAACCCGAGGCGCCCATTAAGATTTTCTCCAGCTGGATGTTATAAGAAGCAAAAATATCCTGTGAGCCGGTGATCGCGTGATGAGGCTCGACAGCCCAGGCGATATCATCGGCCACGGTCTTGGCCAATTGGCCGTCGCGTGCTGCAAGCGCTTTCATGAGCGCGAGTGCCGGTTGCGGCCCGACGGCGGGAATCCAGCAGGTAGTCGCGGTTTCCGGAGATATCTGGGCGAACTCGTAGGCGAGACCGACCGGGGGAACGAAGTTGACACGCCCTTTGGTCGCGGCTACTGATTCGCGGAGGATCGCCTTACTGGAAAATTTCGCGGACATCACCGTGGGCGCCTTTTCGACAACGGATCTCCAGAAGTCGACGCCGAATGCGAAGCGGAACGCCCGGGGGTTGGCATACACCATGATCGGGAAATCCGGAAACGTCTCGGCAACGGAAGCATAGAACTGTACCGCCATATCGAGAGTTGCCGGTTGCCACATCGGTATGCCGAGGAGAGTTCCCGTGGCACCGCGCTCTTTGACAAAGCGGGTCCGCCGCGCGATTTCATGACCGCCCAGGGCCGTGGTGCCGACAAATGTCGGGATGCGGCCGCGCACAGTCTGAAGCAGACAGTCCACGAAGGTCTCATAGTCGCTCGGCGACGTCGTTGCACACTCTCCCATGGTTCCCAAAGCCATGATGCCGGTGGCGCCGTCGCGAACCAGACTTTCCGCCAGGCGGGCGGTCTCGTCCAGGTCGATCGTGTTCGTCAGCATCGAGGCGATCTGCCCTGTCTTTGGCCGGCGTCGGCATAATTGATAAGGCCCCTCGAAGATCGTTAGCGTTGATCATGTTTCCCTCCTTATTGATTCAAACCGCGGCGAAACCGTTGGCAGTACCGAAGTCGATGCCTGCCTCTCTAACATGTCTGGTCAGTCGCGGCAATGATGAAGAGTCATGAAATTAACCATCGATTAATCTCTGACCACACTGCCGGCTGTAGTTTGAACTAACGCCGCCTCTGGCTCGGTCCCGAATGATGCCTTTGGGATCGTTACGTTCCCCAATGGCGCGAACAGCAGTTCTTAGAATTCTCCTGAACATGATCACCCCTTTGTCCGAGGTGACAAGATGCTCCAGACCGTGCAGCGCAATCGGTCCTTGGCTTTCCACCGCCTCCTTTGTCGTCGGGATGGCGTTGGGTATATTCGTAACTCACATCTTTACGGCCGGCGGGTGCCAGTTGTTCGCGTCCGGTAGGTTCGCCGAGGTCGCCATGCGGTAGCCAACGGATGCTGGCGCCAAGCTGGTGCGCATCGTCGACAGGAACGCAATAAGTGACCGCGCGCACGCGCTCGGTTTTGGGTTCGTCCGTGTACACCAGATGAATATTGAGCGGCATGATCATTTCCCAGATAAGTTCCCACCATTTGCCGGTGGGTAGTTTGCGGGTCAGAACGAACCGCATCCCCATCGCCGTTTCTTCATATTTCAACTCGTCAGGGTTCATGCCATAGACCGGAGACGGAAATTGTGTGCCGCTGTGCAACGTGTGAAGCCAGAAGGTATGGAGCGCGTCCATCAAATTTTCTTCGGCTTGCAGCCAATTGCAATTCACCGGGCCGCCCACCCGCGGCCCCATCCGCGCTTTGAGGATGCCGCCCTCTTCTTTCCATATATCGTAGACGGGAAACTCCGGTTGCTTGTCGAGCGGGCCCATGTAGGCGAAGACCAAGCCACCGAACTCGCGCACGGGATAACAGGGATGCTGGATCTGTTTGAGGAACGGATTGTTGGCCGGCTCCAGCGGCATCTCGAGGATTTTGCCTTCCACGTCGTAAAGCCAGCCATGATAGCAGCATCGGAGCCCGCGCTCCTCAACCCGACCGTATTCCAGGGATGTGCCGCGATGGCTGCAGCGGAAAAAAGCAGCACCCGCTCTGCCCTGTCCGTCGCGGAAAGGCAACCAGGTCTTCATCCGAGAATACGCACCGCGCTTGGGCAAATCCTTCGAGATCCGCCGAAAGACAGACCGGCTGCCAGTAGCGGCGCATTAACTCACCGCAGGGTGTTCCCGGCCCGACGCGGGTCAACTCGGGATCAGGCTCGGGTATTTTGAGTCCGTAAGCGCTTTTCACACGTCGCCCTCTCTCGACCTGATTGTCTCCACTTCGATCTCGCCGCATTTGCGCGAGCCGCCCGTGATTCATATGCCTACGACCCAAATTTGCTGTCAAGGAAGTCTTCGCAGCGACAATAAGATTGCACCTTGACAGGTCGATCACCCCGCACTAACGTCAATCAACTGGATCCCTATCGCGGCTAAGAAGGAGGGAAACCAAAGTGGCTAACTCTTTTCCGTCATTGATGCTGATGCCCACGTCATCGAAACCGAGCACACCTGGGACTATATGGAACCGTCGGAGAAGAAATATCGCCCGCGGCTTTTCTACACACCCGAGGACGAAACCCGGCAGTATTGGGTCATCGACGACAAGATCCGCGGTTTTCGTTTTCCGACACTTTCAGAGCAACAGCTCAGAGATTTTTCCGACCGAGCCGGCAGGAACATCGCGACGCCGCAAGCGGCGCGGGAGCTGGACGACGTGGATCTGCGGCTGAAGCACATGGACGAGTTGGGAATCGACATTCAGGTACTGCACAACACTTTCTGGATAGAACAGATCACCACGCGGCCCGAGGTCGAAGCAGCACTGTGCCGCGAGCTGGAATCGCTGGCTCGCCGATGTCTATAAGAAAAGCTCGGGCCGCCTGCGCTACTCCTGCGTGGTGCCGGCACTGGATATCGATGAAGCCATCAGCCCAGATCAAATTCGCTAAAGAGAACGGCGCCGCCGCCGTCTGTATGCGGCCCTAGAGGGAGACCGGCATTTAACCGATCCCGTTTTCTATCCGATCTATCAAACCGCCAGCGATCTGAATCTGGCCATCGCCGTCCATATTGCCAACGGCAACCCAGAGAACTGTGAACTTTACAGACTCGCGCCGGCCGGGCGCTTCGCGCAGTTTCGCGTGCCCACGGTAACCGCCTGCTTCGGCCTCATCATGAGCGAAATCCCGGCGATGTTTCCCACATTGCGCTGGGGGTTCATCGAAGCCTCGGCCCAATGGGTTCCGTGGCTTTACCGGGAAGCGGCGATCCGCTATCGCGTCGCGGGAGAGCTTTTCCGCAAAACGTCTTCGAGGAATACAAGATTTTCGTCACCTGTCAGACTAACGACGATATTTCCTACATCGTCAGTTACGCCGGCGAGAACAGGCTAGTCATTGGCACCGACTACGGCCACACCGATCCGTCCAGCGCAGTGACGGCACTGAATGAATTTCAGCGAATGGAAGGCATCGACTCTGCCGTCAAAGAAAATCCTCTCGCACAACGCGAAGGCGCTCTACGGGCTGTAGAACCACCCTGCCGGCGCGGAGATTACGCTGCAACGATCGCGCTCCGCAGCCCCTTCGGGTTAGTGCGTTGAAGCTAATAGCCTTCACCCCGAGTCAGTTCGACGCCAAATTTTTCCTCGCAGGAACGCGTAAGAGTCAAATCCGCGATCGCCAATTCGGCCATGCCTTGACCGCAATTGCTTTTTAACAGCGTGATATCAGCAGTGAGCCTTGAGGGGCCAGGTCTCGTAACGATGCTTAGTTTTCCGTGCCTCATTCATCATGAAGAACTTGATGAAGGTGTTCGTGCTTCGAGTCTAGACCTAACCCGCAACACCTTTCGCCGACTTTCGGCCGTCTAACGTAATGCGCCGATTAGCGGCCGAGCCGGCACCGCGCCGGCTCCGTCGAACCACAAAAAGTTTACCCGCCGGCTCGGTCCACTGCATCGGCGGGTTATGTCGCAGCCGTGCCGTAGCGCGCCATGATCAATAACCGTAGATTTCCGCCTTGACGTTCCCCTGCGCTTCCGAGATGCACGCTTCGAAGATTGCAACTTCAACCGCGGCGCGCCGCCTCGATTGCAGCGATGTCGATCTTTTTCATCTCCATCATCGCATCGAACGCGCGCTTGGCGGCGGCGGGTCGGGATCGGTTATCGCTTTGGTCAGAGCGATCGGCGTAATCTGCCAGGACAAGCCCCATTTGTCCTTGCACCAGCCGCACGCACTCTCTTCGCCGCCGTTGCCGACGATTGCGTTCCAGTAACGATCGGTTTCGGCCTGGTCAGCGGTTGCGACCTGAAACGAGAATGCTTCGTTGTGCTTGAACGCGGGTCCGCCATTGAGCCCGAGGCAGGGAATTCCCATCACCGTAAACTCGACCGTCAACACATCCCCTTTCTTCCCGGACGGAAAGTCTCCCGGCGCGAGGTGCACCGCGCCAACGGATGAATCGGGAAAGGTCTTGGCGTAAAATCGCGCCGCGTCCTCGGCGTCGCCATCGTACCAAAGGCAAATCGTATTCTTTGCTTGCTTAACCATGTCACTTCTCCATTCGTGATGAGCCGCGCCGCAGTAAAACGATGCGCTCGTAGTCGAAGGGCCTTAGCTCGCTGTCGACATTCCGCGCGTCAATGGGCCGCAGAATCCGTACTATTTTAGCCGATCCGAAGTCCCAGGACGAGTCGTATTCACCATGTCCGCCTCCTATTTCTGATCGCGAAATCGGCCGCGTCGAAAATCTGGCGGATTTCAATCACGTCGCCTTCGTCCGCGGGGCACCGCTGCGCCCATTTCACGAGCTCTTCTTTCGAATTGGCCTCCACCATCCAATAGCCGCCGAGCACTTCCTTCGGCTTCAATGAACGGGCCGTCGGTCACGGTCGGTTTGCCTTTGCCGAACGCGACGCGCGCGCCGGTGGCCAACGGATGCAGGCCGTTCAGTGAAATGATTTTAACGGCCTTGCCCAACTCCCTCATTGAAGCGTGGTCATTTCTTCCATTTTCTTCGGATCGGGTACAAAGCCCGGGTCCAACTTTTTACCGCCTCTGATAAACAGCGGGGATCATCAGCATCATGAATTGCATGGTATTTCTCCTTGGTTTTTATTTGGTCCTGCACCCTTAGTCGTTTGGCATCCCCTAAATTCGACAGCTCGGCCAATCTTTTTTAAAAATCTTTTTCCGGCTCTTGTTGGCTCATACTCAATGCTTTTGATAGGCCGCCCGCGCCTCCGGCATCTCGCTCTAAACCTTCGCTGCTGGGATCTCTCCACCCGCGCTTCGCATGAAAGTATTCCAGATCTCAACGTCTTCTTTGCTCGGCCTACGGCCACGCTTGAAGCACCAGCGCAGAATTTGCAGGTCTGACCCACCTTGAAGTGTGCGCTTTTTCAACGTGCCGTAAGGGACTTTGAGAAACCGCGTGCAGCGCGCGTCAAAGTCGAGCCACAACTTGGTACCGGTTTTGTAGTCGGTCGGGAGCTGTCCTTTCGCTTTCGATCGGATCTTATCTAGCATCCGGCCGAAGTAGACGATACCACCAATCCTTCATCGTACGCGCTTGTAGGCCTGGGACTTTCATGAGGGTGTTGCTTCGCCTAACGTTTACGCTCGGCCGACGCCTTTAGCGATCGGTCTGAAGCGTCGTGTTAGGCGTCTTTCCTTCTCAATGAAAATCGTCCTCACGCGAACATTACAGCCGAAGCCCCGGCAGACCGTGCGGCCCGCTCAAGTAGGTCTTTCTCGAAACCGTCACTTATTTGAGGGCGAAGCCTCGCGAGTCCGGTAAAGTGGACCTTCGGTCTGGCAAATAGATTTCTGTTTTGAATTTTGACAAAAGCGAAACGGAAAAAGGCCTCCAAGTGTATTGAGAACGATTAACGCCCGTATCCGAGATAGAAGACGGAAAAAGGTCGACTCTTTGAATGTCATCAGTCATTCCGTTTTGCTGAATTTCAGCACGGCTTAGCTCTCACCGACCGCGACGACAGCGTCTCGGGACTTTTGAATCCAAATGACTGTTTTCAAGCTGAGTTGGCTCGTCTCAAGCCGAAAGGTAAACATCTCAGGCGTTATTTCAATCCACAGATCCTTTGCGAAAAAGTGGTCAACGATCGCGGTGATAAAACTCACGGCCTGTTCGTGGTACGCCTAACGCCCAATCTCACCCGCCGCCGGAAGCACAGCGAGGAACGAAGGCGAGGCTGTAGGCGGCAATGCCTTGTTGTGCTGCGGTTGAACGTGGAAGCTGCTGCGATGACAGCCGCCGCGAGCCGCGCCGACGCAACGAACTTGAACGACAAGGCGAAGCATACCGCGTCACATGGGCGATGCCGCCGATGGCTTGGTGCGATGAGAGGCTGAGCACTGCTTCAGAGGCGGAGTTAACTCTGCGCAGTGGGACGGATAACTATCTCGTTCACATCAACATCAGCCGGCTGCTCGATTGCGAACGCAATAGCGCGGGCAATCGCCGCCGGTGGAATCGCCATCTTGTCCATTCTGCTCGACGAATCTGAGATTTGACCTCCGGATTTGTCATGGAATCCGCGAGGTTCGTGCTGGACGAATCCCGGCGAAACGCTCGTCACGCGCAGCTTGTCGCCGGCTTCCTGGCGCAAAGCCTCGGTGATGGTGCGCACCGCGTTCTTCGTGCCGGCATAGACCGCCATGGTCGGTATGATTTGAATTCCGGCGGTGGAAATGACGTTGACGAAATGCCCGAAACCCTGCCTGCGGAAGACGGGCAGCGCGGCGGCGATGCCGTATAGAACGCCTTTGAGGTTGACGTCGATCATCTCCTCCCAATCCTCGACGCGGAGCTCGTCGAGAGGAGAAATTGGCGCAATGCCGGCATTGCTGACGAGAACGTCAAGCTTGCCGTATCGCTCACACTGCCAACCTGACGAGGTTGGATAAGTCCTCGCGCCGTTTGACGTCTGTGTGTGCATAAGCTGCCTCGCCGCCCGCTGCCGCGATGCGGTCAGCGAGAGCCTTCAAGGCGATCCGAGCCGCGCGCGCCGAGGACGACCTTCGCGCCGCGCTCGGCGAGCAGGAGCGCAGTCGCCTCGCCGATTCCGCTGCTTGCGCCTGTGATTGCAACAACCTTGCCTTCTAATCTGTTTTCCATGGTGTTCGTCATAAAACTTTAATTGCGTTTATTCAATCGGCTTTACGCGAACAAATATCAGCGGCCTGCGTATTGCCTGCTTCACGCATCGCGGCAAGCGCAGCAGCACAACGCGATGCCGCTGAGCCGCCAACAAAACCGAGTCATTCATCCCTAAATCCTCACTGGTCACCGATCAATCGAATGCACCGAATGTCTCCAATATTCTCCGGAGTCCCGTCCAATCGGACGCCATGAGTGCTGTTGGGTCAGCCTTGCAGCACGCTAACTTTGCCTCGAACGCTGAGCGAATCTTGACTTTACCACCGTGGTATCGCTTAGTGCTTCGCTATAGCCCTTCCATTGCATCTGAATGAGCGCGCCTTGCTCATCCCGTAGCACGTCATCGCCGAGGCAGAGCCTATGCTTCCTGCGAGACCGTTCATCGAGCGACGCCAATCCTCCGGGCCCAAGCGTGGGTAAGCGCGCATGAATCCCCTTCGACCGACCGCAGTCCCTCCCCGAGGCCGAGGACCAGCACGGCGCCCGTCGGCCCGAGGCCGGTGACCCGGCCCGATCGCCTCGAAGCGATACCCTCGGGGTCGAACACGTAGTCCAGGGTCACGCGCGCGCCCTGGCGCTCGGCCGAGAAGGTCAGCCGGGTGTGCTCGCCGGTCCACCTGGAGCGCCGGAACGCTGGACTCAAAGGTCCAGTCGCTCAACGCCACGGTGTCCCCGCCGACGACCAGGCGGGTCGCAAGCGACCGAGTGACCCGCCGGGACGAGCTGCACGGTCCGTCCGCTGTCGCGAGGCGCAAAGGACCGATACTTAAGGAGTTCCGCCGCCACCAGCTGGCCCCCGGCGGTGCTGAAGCCGAAGCGGCAGGTGGGGAGGTGACCCAGACCGTTTCCGCGGCGACTGAGGCGGGCAGGCGGGCAGGCGGGAAGGCGGGTGACTGCGATGGACGTGGTCAGCGGGCGCCGCGAGGGTGTCGTGCGAGCACGGCGTTGCTGCTATCCGCCCGCCGCCTACCCGCCTGCCGGCGGCTTGGGTGGTGGAAACAGGATGCTCGGTATCACGGCCACGGCGAGCATGAGGACGATTGCCAGGATGATGCGTCGGTCCACGAGGCCTCAGGGTACCGGGTCGAACCCGCCGGGGTGAAAGGGGTGGCAGCGAAGAATGCGCTTCGCGCCGAGCCAGCTCCCCTTGAGCGCCCCGTAGCGTTCGACCGCTTCGAAAGTGTAGTGCGAGCACGTTGGGGTGAAGCGACACTGAGTGAACATGTAGTGGGCCAGGGTCGCCTGATATGCACGCGGATGAGTCCCATCACGACGAGTCGCGGCCAGCGCCGCGGGTTCATGTGATGCGCCTCACACTCTCCGTCAGTTCGGCGCGGAGGAGAGCAGCGGGGCAGAGTACGCGACGCGTTTCGTGCGCACGACGAGATCGACTGATGGCAGTGTCGCGAGGGCTTCGCGCCTCAGAATCTCCCTGAGGCGCCGGCGCAACCGATTGCGTGCCACCGCGGTGAACTGGAAGCGGGGAACGACGAATGCGACTCGCGGGTGGCCCACTTGATTGGGGCGCCACGCCAACTCGAGGTGTGGAGTGCGCCACCGACGCCCTTCTTCCCAGCAGGCCGTGAGCTCCGCGCTGCGCGCCAATCGCACGCGGCGCGGAAGCGCTCGCGCGTTAGTGACTCCGATGCTTGGACGGCAGTCGCACGGTGAGGCGCTTGCGCCCCTTCTGCGCCGCCGCGACAAGACCGCGCGGCCCCATACGTCTTTCATCCGCGCCCGGAACCCATGCTTGTTGATCCGTCGCCGGTTGCGTGGACGGTATGTCGGACCCATAGATTTCCTCTCGTGAGGCGGGAAACGTACACCGCGGCGCGCGGCTCGGTCAAGGTTGACTTTTCCACAGACGAGTCATAGCTTCGCCCTGCCCTTCGAAACTCCCACCCTTATCATCGTCGATGGAGCAGTCCACAAAAGAAGCTTGGAAGCGCCTCCTCGACGAGGCGCGCCGTGAACTTCCCGACGCGACCGTGCGCACGTGGCTCGAGCCCGCGGAGCCGATCGCACTGGACGACGGGCGGTTCATTATCGGCGCGCCCGATCAGTTCGCCGTGGAGTGGAACGAGTCGAAGCACGCCGGCGTGCTCGCGCGCGCGGCGGAGCGCGTCTTCGGCCGGCCCACCGCCGTCGTGTTCCGCGTCCAGGAAGATCGCCAGCAGCGCCCGCAGATGGACTTCTTCTGTCGCTCCGCGTGAAGCCGCCGTGGGCGCCGAGGAGGCCGTCGGCCGCGACGACGCCGCTCAACGAGCGCTACACGTTCCAGACGTTCGTCATCGGCAAGTCGAACGAGCTCGCTGCGGCCGCGGCGCACGCCGTTGCCGAAGCGCCGGGCAAGACCTACAACCCCCTGTTCATCTACGGCGCCACGGGCCTCGGCAAAACCCACCTGATGCAGGCGATCGCGCATGCCGTGCTCCAGCACAACCCGGGACCCGGCTGCAGTACTTCGGCGCCGAGCAGTTCATCAACGAGGTGATCGAATCGATTCACGCCCGCACGATGTCGGAGTTCCGGCGGCGCTACCGCAACGACGTGGATCTATTCCTGGTGGACGACGTGCATTTCCTCGAAGGCAAGGAAATGACGCAGGAGGAGTTCTTCCACACCTTCAACGCCCTGTTCGAAGCCCACAAACAAATCGTGCTCACGTCCGATCGCCCGCCGAAAGAGATCCCGGGTCTTGAAGACCGGCTGATTTCGCGGTTCGAGTGGGGCATGGTGGCCGACATCGGCCACCTTATCCGGAGAGCAATACGTAACTGAACGAAGTACAAC
>ERZ1370068.7171-contig-6103_pt1 | contig 35768 bp, 51 predicted proteins | sample MGYA00561227_ERZ1370068 | MGnify/ENA primary metagenome ERZ1370068 (study PRJEB38410, sample SAMEA6850437) | metagenome | study: Metagenomic assessment of the ecological functions of the soil: analysis of the soil microbiota associated with the... | reverse complement strand
TCGATGAGATGATGGCGGTGCGCTTGAAACCGGGCGAGGGCATCACCGGGCAGGTGGCGCTCACCGGCCGCGGCGAATGCGTGAACGACGCCGAGGCCGACCCGCGCGCGCTGACCGTGCCCGGCACGCCGCCGGAGCAATCGGCGCCTGCTGTGCGTGCCGCTGATCTCGCGCAGAGCGCGTGCTCGGCGTCATCACGCTGTCGCGCATCGGCGCGCGCGGCTTCCAGGAGGAGGACCTCGAGCTGGCCACGCTGTTCGCCGGCCAGTGCAGCGCCGCGATCGCGAACGCGCGCTCGTACGAGAGCATCAAGCTCGCCTACGACGAGCTGCGCGCCACGCAGGCGCAGCTCGTCCAGTCGGCCGAAGCTGAACGCGCTCGGCGAGATGGCGGGCGGCGTCGCGCACGACTTCAACAACATCCTAGCGCGCGATCCTCGGGCGCACGCAGCTGCTGCTGCAGAGCGTGGACGATCCCGGCATCCGCCGCCAGCTGGGCGTCGTCGAGCAGGCGGCGCTCGACGGCGCCCAGACCGTGCGCCGGTGCAGGAGTTCACGCGCGCGTGCGCCAGGACGAAGCGCTTCGAGACGCTGGACCTGAACCGCGTGCTGCTATGGCGTGGTCGAGCTGACGCGGCCCGGCGTGGGAAGCGGGCGCCAAGCGGCGCGGTGTCGTGCGTGAACCTGCACCTGGACCTGCAAGGCCACGCACACCGATCGCCGGCAGCCGCCTCCGAGCTGCGCGAGGTGTTCACGAACCTGGTCCTGAACGCCGTGGACGCGATGCCGTCCGGCGGCGAGCTGTGGATCACCAGCACCGACGAGCGCCGCCCACGCGCGTGCGCGTGCGCGACACCGGCGTGGGCATGGACCACGAGACGCGCGCGCGCGTGTTCGACCCGTTCTTCACCACCAAGGAGGTGAAGGGCACCGGGCTCGGGCTGTCGGTCGCCTACGGCATCGTCAAGCGCCACCGCGGCAACATCGAGGTGATCAGCAGTCCGGCGCCGGCACCGAGTTCACGCTCATGTTCCCGGTCGGCGCGGATTCCGGTGGAGCTCGGGCCATCGGCTGACGGCCCGGCGTTCCCGGCGCCCACAGGCGCTGGTGGCCGACGACGAGGAGTCCGTCCTGTCGGTGCTCGTGGAGATGCTGCGCGGCATGGGCCACCAGGTGACGCCGGCGCTCGGCGGCCCGGAAGCGCTCGAACTGCTGCGCCGCGAGACGTACGACATCGTGTTCACCGACCTCGGCATGCCCGGGTGAACGGCTGGGACGTGGCCTCACTCGTGAGAGTCGCGGCGGCCGGAGTGCGCCGTGGTGCTGGTCTCGGGCTGGGGCTTCCAGCTCGAGGAGGACACCACGCAAGCCAAAGGCGTCGACCGCGTGATGGCGAAGCCGTTCTCGTTCCTCGACGTCGAGGGTTCGCTGCGCGCGCTGTTCGACCCCGAGGGGCAACGCGCCGGGCCGCGTAAGCCCCCCGTCACTCTCCGACGACGGACATCTGCACGAGCCGCGCCGCATCGATCCCGGGCAACTGGTGTCCCGAGCAGCGGCTATCTTCACGGCGCCGCGCGGGTCACGAGCACGAACCCCGGCTTGGCCGTATCGCGTTCGAGGTCGAGCAGGCCGTAGAGCGCGAGCGATCTCGCCGGTCGGGTCGGCGAGCGGCGCGTACGAGTTCGAGTCCGCGCAGGCGCCTCGCCAGCGTCTGGGATTTGTCGTAGCACACAGCCAGCGTACGCACGCCTGATGCGGCGAGCGATTTCGCGACCGGCCTCGACGGCGGCGAGCGAATCCGGTGCTCGACGAACCAGCACCATCACCCACCGCCCGCGTTGCGTCGACAGCCGGAGCGGCGTGCCATCGAGCCGCAGCAGCTCGAAGTCCGGCGCGCTCGCGCCGATCAACACGCCAGTCGTGACCCTGCTCCTTTCCGCCCGGTCGAGCTGCCTTCCGACTGGTGCGTCGGCTGCTTTCGGCGGATTGCCCTGGAGCTCGACTTGAACTCCCCTGCGCGAACGCTAGATCCGCGAAGCACGCGACGATCAGCGCCATCGAGGAGACGAATGCGGTGCGGTGCATATCGGCCCTCCTTCGGTGCTGCCTGTGCTGCGGGGAGCTACGGAACCTCCTTGGGGCAACGGGCGCGCGCTCGACTTCGGCCTTGAGCGCGGTGAGTGTCGACCTCCGGCGTCTCGGGGGGATCGAGCAGCCGGGGGCGAACAGCGCAGCGCCGGCCTGCCGGTGGCCTCGAGCGCGCGGTGGTAGGCAGCGATCGCGTCCTCGGGTCCGCTTTGCAGCGCGCCTCGTGATCGATGCCACCCATGACGGCGCCACCTCGATCGGGCCAGCGCTTCGCGCAATCCCGGGTTGCCCGGCGCGGTGGCGTCCCAGGAGAACGCCGCCACCGGGTAGTCCGGCGAACTCGTAGAGCAGCGCGTCGCGCTTGCACACGTGCAGCGTGTGGAAGCGCGAGGGGCCGGCCGCGGCCAGCAGGCGCAGGTCGTACGGCCTCGACCAGCGCCGCAGCGATTCGCGGCGTGACGAACGCGCGTGAGCCCCAGTCCACGGTGGCAGGAACAAGCCGTCGGCGCCCGCATGCATGACCGCCGCCACGTAGCGCTCGAATGTGCGCGTGACCGCTTCGAGCGCGCGCTCGATGCGCTTCGGCTCGCGCGGCATCAGGTCGCGCAGCGCCTCAGGCGGCTCGGTCAGCTCGGCCAGGATGGCGAGCGGCGTGAACACGGTTTGGAGCAGCGGAACTTCGTTTGGCAGCGCGCGACGCAGCTCGCGCACGCCGCTTCCAGCTGCTCGCCCAGCGCGCCTTGATCGTGCGGCTGCTCGTCGATGCGGTCCCAGTCGGCGGGCTCGTGCACGGGCCAGTGCTCGACCGTGGGCTTCGCGTTCGGCACGCCGGTGTAGCGGTAACGCACGCCCCAGGGCTCGACGTGATAGTGCTTCCGCGGGTTGAGCTTGACCCAGTCCCAGCGGTATCGACGCCAGCGTTCGAGCGTGTGCGCCACCAACTCGGCGGCGGAGGACTCGCGGTGGTAGACGTGTCCCCAGAACGAAACCGGCGGGCGATCGAGCGGCTCGCCCGGCGAGTGCGGCCAGCACCCGGTCACGGCTTGGTCATGCAAAGAGGCTAGACCCCTGCCCGGCGTTCCACAACGCCGGGCTGTAACCTGATGCCGTGCATCGATCACTGACGGTCCTGCTGGTCTCCGCTCGCTGGGGCTTTGCTCGTGCGCGCGGGCGCCGCGGCCCGCACACGGATGCCGCGCCGGATAGCGCAGTGAGCATCGTGATCGCGCGCGACCGGCCTGAGCGCAGCGTGGTGCCGCTCGCGGGCGCGGGCACGTTCACGCTCGAGCGGACGGCGCTGGAACGCTCGTCGCTCGATCGCACGCCGCCCGTGGCTGTCGCGCCCGCGGCGCCTCGCACCCGAGCCACCGCTGCCGGATCCGTCCGGAGCCGCCTGCGCCCGCGTCTGCTGAATCCGGCCCCGCGGATCCGGAGTCATTGAAACCCCCGATCCCGCGCGGCGCGCAGCGATGGCGGTCTATGGTGGCGCTGGCGGAAGGGTGGCGCTCGACGTTCGGGTGGACGAGCAGGCGACTGAGCGACGCGTTGCTGGTTTCGAGGCGAGGGCGACTCGCTCACGATCTTCGGCCGCGACGGACGCCGCGCTCGCCGTGCGCTACGCACCCCGCGCTGCTCGGCGGCAGCGCCGGTCTAGCGGTGTGACGCGGCAGGTCATCGGGTGAAGCGGACGGCGAAGGCGGACGTCGAGTCCAGTCCGCGCAAGGCGCCGCGGCGCGCGCGCCGCCGCGCGCATCTGCGAGCTTCCAGCGTGTGGTCGCCTGGGCTCGCCAGCTGCGCAGCGGTCCCAGCGGCGAGCAGCGCGCCCGAGAGCGTGACCACGATCCACGGCTCGATCACCGCGGCGGCCCAGCCCGCGATCACGGTGCCGATCGGGAACGCGCTCTGGGCGATGAACCGCCGCGTGGCCAGCGCGCGCGCCAGCATGTGCGGCGGCGTCAGGCTCTGCCACAGCGTGAAGCTCGCCGGTGTTGAGCGGCGCCACGAGCAGCTCGCCCACGAACATGCCCAGCGCCAGGCCCCACACCGTGGGCGCGAGCCGCGGCGATCACCTGGCCCACGCCGAGCACGGCGATGGCAGACCGCCATCACGATGCGTCTTCGGCGCCAGCGGCGCAGCCCAAAGATGCTCCACCGCCGACGCCGCCGAGCACCGCGCCCAGCCCGCCGGTGGTGCTGACGAGCGCCAGCACGGTCTCGAACTTCATGTGCGCGCGCGGCATCGGCGGCGACGTGGTCGCGCGCCAGCAGCGGCAGCAGCACGCATGAGCGGCGCGAACGTGAAGTTGGCGAGCGGGCCGAAGCTGATGAGCCACAGGAACGGCCGCCGGCGTGAGGATCCAGCGGAAGCCGCGCGCGCACGTCCGTCGGTGAGGCTCTGGCGTGGCCCGCGCGGCGGCTGGCATGGCCGGAAAGCGCATCGCGAACGCCGCGCACGCCGCGATCACGAACGACAGCGCATCGGCGGCGAACGCGAACGGGATGCCGTTCGCGAGCCACGCGGGCAGCCGCGTCCGCGCCACCCAGGAGCGCGGGCAGGCCGATCAGCGCGCGGCGAGCGAGCGGGGCGCGAGCAGCTGCGCGAGCCGAACGACGTCATCATCATGCCGCTCGCGCGCGGCAGGCCGGTGCTGCGCCACGAAGCGGCCGTACGAGCTGTCGAACGCCGCGCTGTGGAACGAGCTGCCGAGCGAGTAGCCGAGCAGCAGCAGCACGGCGACCGGGAGCGCCAGGCGCTGGCTCGGCGGTGAGCGGCACGAGCACGAGCGAGAGCAGCGCGCAGCGCGGCGTTCGGTCAGATCGAGGATGCGCCGGCGGTCGTGCCGGTCGGCGAACGCGCCCGCGATCGGCATGGCGAAGATCAGCGGCCCGGTGGTGGCGAAGCCCGGTGGCGGTGAGCGCGAGCGCCAGCTGCGGCTTCTGCGCGGCGAGCGGGTAGAGGTCGCGCGCGAGCCAGACGTTGATCGCGAACTGGCTCACCATGGTGCCGAACAGCGACAGCGTCTGCGAGCCCCACAGCACGAGGAAGGCGCGGAAGCGGTCTTTGACAACCGGGTCCGGCGATGCCGGACCGGGTGCCTGGTACGGCCGGGCCCGGCCGTCGCGCGCGGCCGTGCTCCGGTGCTCACGCGGCGCACCGGCTGCGCCCAGATCCGGCGCGTGCGCCAGACCTCGAAGCCCTCGGAGCGATAGAGCGCCAGCGCGCTTCGTTCTCGCCGTCCACGAGCAGCGTGCATCGGGTGAGCGCGGACTCGCGCTCGAGCCAGCCGACGCCCCAGCGCAGCAGCGCGCGCCCGAGCCCGATGCCGCGCGCCGCGTGCGCCGTGCCGAGCGTGGCGATCTCGCCGCGCGCGGCAGAACAGCTCGTTGCGACAGAAACGCCACGGGCTGCCGTCGCGGTAGGCCAGCAGCACGCCGTCGGCGCGGAACGCGGGCTTCTTCGTGACGCGCGAGCGCTGCTCGAGCGAGGTCGGCATGAAGCGGTAGTGGGCGGCGAACGAGTCGTTGTACGCCGCGCTCGTAGTCGGCGAGCATCGCGTCGCTGCTATCGAACACCCGCACGGTGACGCCCGCCGGCCACACGGGCTCGGGCGGGGCCGCGCCGCGCTCGCGCCGCATCAGCCAGAACCAGCGGTCGTGCCGGTAGCCGAGGCTGCTCCGCGAACGCGGTGGCGGATCGCGCGCTCGCAAGCGGCGGGTCGTTGCCAGGCGGCGGTCGCGCATGTCAGTGACGCCAGCGAGGCGCGTCTGCGTGCGCACGTAGACGCCGCGGTCCGCTCGTGCAGCGCGCGCCCGATGCCGCGTCGCTGGAAGCGCGGCAGCACGCCGCCGCGCAGCATGGACCACGGCGGCACCGACGGGATCAGGATCGCGCACGCGAAGCCCGCGGGCTCGTCGCCCACGAACGCCAGGCGCGACGCCTTCCGCGGGCGTGTACGGATCGCCGAGCAGCCGCTCGGCGCCATCCTCGCCCTCGAACATGTCGAACTGGGCGACGATCGCGGGATCGCGCAGCACCTGGCGCAGCGCGGGCAGGTCGTCCTCTGTGTAACCGCGGACCGTGAATGACATGGCGGGGCCACGCTACGGAGGCGCGCGGTCGCGGTCAACGCGGTCCGGCGTTGACCCGCAGCTCCAGCGCCCCTAACCTCGCCGCATGTCCGCCACCGCGTTCGCGCTCGATCACCTCCAGGCGCTCGTGGACCGCTTCGCGGGCCGCCGGTTGCTCGTGCTCGGCGACCTGATGCTCGACCACTACCTGTGGGGTCGCGTCGAGCGCATCTCGCCCGAGGCGCCGGTCCCGGTGGTCGAGGTGCAGCAAGGAGACGCAGCTCGCTGGGCGGCGCGGGCAACGTGGCCGCGAACCTGGCGGCGCTCGGCGCCGAGCCCGTGCTGGTGGGCGCTGGTGGGCGAGGACGACCGCGCGCCGGCAGCTGTTCGAGGCGTTCGCCGCGCGCGGCGTGGATACGCGCGCGATCGTGCGCGACGCCGTCGCGGCCCACCACGATGAAGACGCGCATCATCGCCCACTCGCAGCAGGTGGTGCGCGCCGACTGGGAGTCGCGCGCCGACGTCGAGGGGCCGGCGCTCAGACGTTGCTCGGCGACGCTCGAGCGCGAGCTGCCCAGGTGCCACGGCGCTGATCGTGAGCGACTACGGCAAGGGCGTGATCACGCGCGCGGTGCTCGAGAAGGCGATCGGCCTCGCGCAAGGCGAAGAAGCTGCCCGTGTGCGTGGATCCCAAGGAGAGCCACATCGACGCCTACAAGGGCGTGAGCATCCTGACGCCGAACCAGCACGAGGCCGGCTACGTCATGGGCCAGCGCATCACCGACGAGGCGAGCCTGATGAGCGTGGGCTGGGGACTGCAGAAGCGCCTCGACGTCGACTGCGCGCTGGTGACGCGCGGGCCGGACGGCATGAGCCTGTTCGAGCGCACGCGGCCGCTACACGCACCTGCCCACGGTGGCGCGCGAGGTGTTCGACGTCACCGGCGCCGGCGACACGGTGGTGAGCGTGGTCGCGGTGGCGCTCGCCGCCGGCGCGGACTACCCCGAGGCGTGCTATCTCGCGAACCACGCGGCCGGCGTGGTGATCCGCGAGGTCGGCACGGCCACCTGCTCGCCGAGCGAGCTCGCGCTCATCCCTGGCCGGAACGCTGGCGTGAGCGACGCCGTTCGCGCTGCCGCCCGAGGCGCGCGCGAAGCTCGAGCTGTGGCGCGCGGCGCGACGCGAGCGTCGTGTTCACGAACGGCGTCTTCGACCTGCTGCACCGCGGCCACGTCGAGTACCTCGAGGAGGCGCGCGCGCTCGGCGACCGGCTGGTGGTCGGCATCAACACCGACGCCTCGGTGCGCCGGCTCAAGGGTCCGTCGCGGCCGATCGTCGGCGAGCAGGACCGCCTGGCGCTCGTGCGCGCGCTCGCGTGCGTGGACTTGGGCCTGCTGTTCGACGACGACACGCCGCTGCGCCTGATCGAGGCGGTGAGGCCCGCCGTGCTGGTGAAGGGCGCGGACTACGCGCCCGAAACCATCGTGGGCCGCGAGTTCGTGGAGTCCCACGGCGGCCGCGTCACCACGATCGCGCTGCGCGAAGGGCTGTCGACGAGCGAGATCGTGAAGCGGATCCGCGAGGGGAAGGGCGTCTCAGATCCTTCGGCCCTGCGCCCACTCGTGCAGGACGAACGGGTCGAGGTCCGCGCCGTTCGGCCAGACGATCGTGCCGAGTTCAGGATCTAGTCGCACTTCTCGAAACGCCGCCGGATCGCGCAAGGGCGCGAACACACCGTCGAACGGAACGAGTTCGCTGATATCCACTTCGCCGGCCGTCCCGTCGTCGAACTCGAGCCGCAAACGGTAGCCCTTCAGCACGTCGACATGCGTCACATCCACGAGCATAGTCACTCCAGCGGCCCGATCGGCTTTAAGGGTTGGTTGTGCTGGGCCAGATCCCAATCCTCGAGGAGTTCCTCCTCGTGCAACAAGGCCCATTCCATGATGAGCCTGATGACCCGTGGCGAAAGACGGCCTTCGAGCAATCTGACCGGACCGAGTGCGAACCGCGCCCGCCGCCCGCCATATCCGGACGTGGAAGTGAGGCGGCACATGGTCCCGATACAGCATGGTGACGATGATCCCGAAAAACCGGCTGATCTCCGGCATCACGACGAGCTCCGCCGGGGCGGTTCTCATCGGAGGTCTCGCCAGCGTAGCACGCGGTCGCCCTGCTTCTACCGCGGACCGAGCCGACGCCGGTGGTTGAATTCCGCGGCCTCCACGCTTGCGTCCACCTGCTGCCGCGACTAGTCTGCCATGTCCTTTTCCCATCCGGGTGTGTGGCTGATCCCCGCTCAGCCTGCGGGCGCGATCCACGCGCGGCGGGCCTCCCACCCGGGCCCTGGAGCGGCCATGGCGACAGACGTTCTCGAACTTCATCGGCGGGCGCTGGATCCCCGCCAAGTCCGGCCGCACGTTCACGAACCTGAACCCGGCGACGGGCGAGGCGCTCGGCGAGTTCCCCGACTCGGGCCCCGAGGACGTGGATGCGGCCGCGGCGGCCGCGCGCGCCGCCATGCGCGGCTGGCAGCTCACGCCTGCGCCCAAGCGCGGCGAGCTGCTCTACCGCCTCGGCGCGCTGATCGCGGACAGAAAGAGGAACTGGCCCGCGCGGCCACGCGCGAGATGGGCAAGATCCTGATCGAGACGCGCGGCGACGTGCAGGAGGGCGTGGACATGGCCGTACCTCGCCGCGGGCGAGGGGCGCCGGCTCTACGGCGTCGACCACGCCCAGCGAGATGCCGAACAAGTGGGCGATGAGCGTGCGCGTCCCGGTCGGCGTGGTCGGGCGTCATCACGGCGTGGAACTTCCCGTTCGCCGTGCCGACGTGGAAGATCTTCCCGGCGCTGCTCGCGGGCAACACGGTGGTGTTCAAGCCTCAGCGAGGAGACGCCCGAGATGGGCTGGCACCTGGCGAAGCTGCTCGAGCAGGTGGGCCTGCCGGCGGGCGTGTTCAACGTCGTGCACGGCACCGGCGCCGAACGTCGGCTGGCCGATCGTCCAGCACGCCGGGCGTCGACGTGGTGTCGTTCACCGGCTCGAACGCGGTCGGGACGAAGATCGCCGTCGAGGGCGCGCGGCTCGGCAAGCGCGTCTCGCTCGAGATGGGCGGCAAGAACGGCGTCATCGTGCTGGACGACGCGGACGTCTCGCTGGCGGCGAACGCGGTGGCGTGGGGCGCGTTCGGCACCACCGGCCAGCGCTGCACGGCCACGAGCCGCGTGATCGTGCACGAGCGCGTGCACGACGAGCTGGTGAAGCTGGTGGTCGCAGCGCGCGCAGGCGCTCAAGCTGGGCGACGGGCTCGAGGACGGCGTCGAGATGGGCCCGCTCGTCAACGCGAGGCAGCTCGAGCGCGTGAGCGGCTACATGAAGGTCGGCGGCGGACGAGGGCGCGAAGGTGGCCGTGGGCGGCGCGCGGCGCCAGGGCGGGGCCTCGACCGCGGCTTCTTCTTCCAGCCGACCGTGTTCACGAACGTGAAGCCGGACATGCGCGTCGCGCAGGAGGAGATCTTCGGTCCCGGTCGTGAGCTTCGTGAAGGTGAAGTCGCTCGAGGAGGCGATCGCGGTCAACAACGCCACGCCGTTCGGGCTGTCGTCCTCGATCTTCACCAGCAACGTGAACGCCGCGTTCACGGCGATGCGCGATCTCGACCACCGGCATCGTGTACGTGAACCACGGCACCACCGGCGCCGAGACGCACCTGCCGTTCGGCGGCACGCGCGGCACCGGCAACGGGCACCGCGAGGCCGGCCACACCATGCTCGACGCGTTCACCGAGTGGAAGAGCGTCTACGTGGATTTCAGCGGCAAGGTCCAGCGCGCGCAGATCGACAACAACTCGAGGGGTTCATGAACCTGCACGAATACCAGGGCAAGGAGTTGTTCGCGCGCTACGGCCTGCCCGTGCTGCCGGGCCAGGTCGCCGGCACGCCCGACGAGGCGCGCGAGATCGCGGCCTCGATCGGCGGCACGGTGGTGATCAAGGCGCAGGTGCAGGCGGGCGGCCGCGGCAAGGCCGGCGGCGTGAAGCTCGCGCACTCGCCGCGAGGAGGCGTTCGAGCAGCGCGCGCGACATCCTCGCGCTCACGATCAAGGGACTTCACGTCCGCAAGGTGCTGGTCGCCCAGGCCGCGGACATCGCGCAGCGAGTACTACTGCGCGATCGTGCATGGACCGCGAGAAGAAGGCGCCGCTGGTGATGCTGTCCGCCGAGGGCGGCGTGGACATCGAGGAGGTGGCGCGCACCGCGCCCGAGAAGATCGTCAAGCGCCCACATCCCGCTCGAGGGGCTGCGCCCGTACGTGGCGCGCGACCTGATGCGGCCGCTGTTCCAGCGACTTCGAGCAGGCGCGCGCAGGCGGCGGACATCCTGCTGAAGCTGTATCGCGTGTTCACCGGACGGCGACTGCTCGCTGGCCGAGATCAACCCGCTCGCGGTCACGACCGACGGCAAGGTGCTGGCGCTCGACGCCAAGGTCGTGCTCGACGACAACGCCGACTTCCGGCACAAGCGACTGGGACGGCTGGCGCGATCCGGCCGAGGAGACGCCGGGCGCGCGGCTCGCGCGCGAGAAGGGCCTGTCGTACGTGAAGCTGGACGGCGACATCGGCTGCATCGTCAACGGCGCCGGGCTCGCGATGGCGACGATGGACCTGATCAAGCACTACGGCGGCGAGCCCGCGAACTTCCTCGACATCGGCGGCTCGTCGAACCCGGAGAAGGTCACCGCGGCGCTCAAGATCATCACCACCGAACTCGCACGTGCGCGCGATCCTGTTCAACATCTTCGGCGGCATCACGCGCTGCGACGACGTCGCGAACGGCATCGTCGCCTCGCTCAAGACCTCGCCGCTCGGCGTGCCGCTCGTGATCCGCCTGACCGGCACGAACGAGGAGAAGGCCCGGCAGATCCTCGAGGACTTCGGCCTCGGCGCCACGACCAGCATGGACGAGGCGGTGCGCATGGTGATCGAGAAGGCGCAGGAGGTGCCGGCGTGAGCATCCTGATCGACAAGAACACCCGGCTCATCGTGCAGGGCATCACCGGCCGCGACGGCGCGTTCCACACGCAGCAGATGATCGCGTACGGCACGAAGGTCGTGGCCGGCGTCACGCCGGGCAAGGGCGGCACCGAGATGCACGGCGTGCCCGTGTTCGAGTCCGTGGCCGAGGCCAGTGGCCGCGACCCGCGCCAACACGAGCGTCATCTACGTGCCGGCGCCGTTCGCCGCCGACGCGGTACACGAGGCGCGCCGACGCCGGCGTGCCGCTGATCGTGTGCATCACCGAGGGCGTGCCGGTGCGCGACACGCTCGGGGCGTTCCACAAGGTGCTGAGCCTGCGCGGCGCGAACAACCCGCTCGGCCGGCCGCGCGGCTGGTGGGGCCGAACTGCCCGGGGCTGATCACGCCCGGCCAGTCCAAGGTCGGCATCCTGCCCGGGCACATCTGCGCGCCGGGGCCGGTGGGCGTGGTGAGCAAGAGCGGCACGCTCACGTACGAAGTGGTCAAGCAGCTCACCGACCAGGGCCTGGGCCAGACCACGTGCCTCGGCATCGGCGGCGATCCCGTGATCGGCACCGACTTCATCGACGCGCTGACGCTGTTCGAGGCCGACGGCAAGACCGAGGCGATCGTGCTGATGGGCGAGATCGGCGGCAACGCCGAGGAGCAGGCGGCGCAGTTCATCAAGCGCCACGTCACGAAGCCGGTGGTGGCGTTCGTGGCCGGCCAGACGGCGCCGCCGGGCAAGCGCATGGGGCATGCGCGGCGCGATCATCTCGGGCGGCACGGGCACGGCGGCCGAGAAGATGGCGGCGTTCGAGGCCGCCGGGCGTGCCGGTGGCGCGCATCCCGAGCGAGATCCCGGGCCTGATCTCCGAGCTGCTGCAGCGCCGTCGCACGCGGCAGCGAAACGGCGCGGCCAAGCGCGCGGCAGAGCGCGTCGTCACGCAGCAACGGCAAGGCGGCCCGGACGGGCAGCAGCCCCGACCCGTGCCTCGCACGGGTACCCCGCGCGCGCTCGCGAACGGCTGCGGCGCGCCGGCTAAGCACAAGGTGAAGGGAAGCCGGCCTTGGCGGCAGCTCGTAAGTCCATCGCCCGGCCCACAACAGCCACGCGCAAGAAGAAGTAGTCGGTTGTGCGGCGAAGATTGCTGGTAGGGGCCGGAATGCCCGTCCGGATAGGGTTTCCCGTACCTGCTGCAACAACTTAGGACCGCCTCCGAAGCCACCAACAATCTTCGCCGCACAACCCTAAGGAGACACCCAGTGGCCGTCGAACGCACGCTGTTCATCGTCAAACCTGATGCCACCTCACGGAGCCTGGTGGGCAAGATCCTCGCCCACGTCGAGGGCAAGGGCTTCAAGCTGGTCGAGGCGCGCTACACCCGGCTCACGCGCGAACAGTGCAACGAGTTCTACGCGGAGCACCTGGGCAAGCCGTTCTTCCCCGAGCTCGTGGACTTCATGACCTCGGGCCCGGTGCTGCCTGTGCTGCCTCGAGCGCGAGAACGCGGTGGCCACGCTGCGCGAGGTGATCGGCGCGACCGACCCGGCGCAGGCCGCCGAGGGCACGATCCGCAAGCTGTTCGCCGAATCCAAGGGCCGCAACTCGGTCCACGCCTCGGACAGCGTTCCTCGGCGGAGCGCGAGGTGAAACTGTTCTTCGGCGTGGCGGCGCTGACGCACTGACCCGGCTCCTGGCGGCGGCCGGCCCCGAAACGGGCTTCGTTCCGGCAGGTTGGACGGTAGCGAAGGCCCTGTGCTAGTTTACGGCCGTTTCAGGGGGCGGCCTTCGGCCGTCCCATATGCGTATGACCGGCTTCGTCCTCGATCTCGCCACCCTGCGCCCGGCCGTCGACCGGGTGGAGGCCGAGGGCACGGCTTCCGACGTCGGACTCTCGCAACCTGAATGGCGCGAAGCAGTTCGCGGCCAGTTCCAGGTCGATCAGTTCGGGCGAGCGGGTGTCGGTGCGGGGCACCGTTCAGTCGCGGGCCCACCTCGAGTGCGTGCGCTGCCTGCGGGAGTTCGATCTGCCGCTGGAAGCGCCGCTCGTGGTGTACGCGGAACGGGCCGGGTCGACGTCGCGCGGCGAGCAGGAAGCGCTCGAGCGTGACGATTACATGTTGTTTCACGACGGACGGAAGCTGGACCTGCGCGAATCTGTGCGCGAGGCCCTGCTGCTGGAAGTGCCGATATCTCCCTGTGTCGGGAGGATTGTCCGGGCCTGTGCCCGAAGTGTGGTGCCGATCTGTCGCAGGGGCCTCATGACTGCCCCGGGAGCGACAGCGGCCACGCTCGGGGCTCCGGCCCGTCATAGGAGGTCCTGGTCCCATGGCGGTTCCCAAGCGGCGTCACTCGCACACGCGCGGCATGAAGCGGCGCACTCACTGGAAGCTCTTCAAGCCGACGCTGTCGAGCTGCCAGCACTGCGGCTCCCCGCGGCTGCCGCACCGCATCTGCGCGAGCTGCGGTCACTACAAGGGCGAAGAGATCGTCACGCCGCGCGAAGAGTAGGCGCGGACAGCCCTCATGACCTTCGTCCCGCGCATCGGGATTGATGCGATGGGGGCGATTTCGGCCTCGCCCGGTCGCCGAAGGCGCCGCGCTCGCGTTGCGCGAGTGGCCCGGCCGCTTCCGGCTGACGCTTGGTAGGCGACGAGACCGAGATCCGCTCCGCGCTGAGCCACGCCCACCTCGGCACCGCCGACATCACCGTGGTGCACGCCGCCGAGAAGGTGGACATGGCCGCCAAGGCCGTCGCGGCCGCGCGCAAGTCGGGCACGTCGCTCGGCGTGCTGACGCAGCTGCACAAGGACGGCCAGCTGGACGGCATCTTCAGCGCCGGCAACACGGGCGCGGTCGTGGCGAGCGCGCTGCTGGGACTGGGCCGGCTCGAGGGCGTGTCCCGCCCGGCGCTGGCGGCGTTTTTCCCGAACCACGGTCAGGGGACCGTGGTGCTCGACGTCGGCGCCAACGCCGAGGTCAAGGCGCCGTGGCTGGTGCAGTTCGCGCACATGGGCGCCTGCTTCGCGCGCTACCTGCTGGGGCACGAGAACCCGCGCGTCGGCCTGCTCTCGATCGGCGAGGAGGAGAGCAAGGGCAACCAGCTCGTGCAGGAATCCCTGCCGCTGCTCAAGGCGGCGCGGCATCTCAACTTCATCGGCCCCGTGGAGGGCCGCGACCTGTTCAAGGGCACTTGCGACGTCATGCGTGACCGACGGCTTCACCGGCAACGTGCTGCTCAAGACCGCGGAGAGCGCCGCGACCTTCCTCGGCCGCTCCGTGCGTGACGAGGTCAGCAGCGGACCCGCTCGCCATGTTCGGTGCGTTGTTCATGAAGCGCGCGCTCTCACGCCTGCGCTCGCGCATCGACTGGCAGGAGTACGGCGCCGCGCCGCTGCTGGGCGTCAACGGCGTGTGCTTCATCGGCCACGGCTCGAGCGGGCCGCGCGCGTTCCGCAGCGCGATCCACACGCTCAGCACGTTCATCGAGCAGCAGGTCAACGAGCACATCCGCGAGGAGATCCAGTCGGACCATGACACGGCGGCCTGATCACCTGCGCGGCACGACGATCACCGGCACGGGCATGTACGTGCCCGAGCGCGTGCTCACGAACCACGATCTCGAGCAGCTCGTGGACACGTCCGACGAGTGGATCGTCGAGCGCACCGGCATCCGCGAGCGCCGCATCGCGTCGCCCGAGCAGGCCTCGAGCGACCTGGCGCTGATCGCGTGCCAGCGCGCGCTCGCGATGGCGGGCGTGGACGCGACCGACGTCGACCAGATCGTGCTCGCCACCACGACGCCGGACCGCATCCTGCCGTCGTGCGCGTGCACGGTGCAGCAGAAACTGGGCGCCACGAACGCCGCGGCTTACGACATGTTCGCCGCGTGCACCGGGTTCGTGTTCGGCCTCGGGCTCGCGCGCGGCCTGGTCGGCGCGGGCATCGCCGACACCATGCTCGTGGTCGGCGTCGAGACGCTGTCGCGCATCGTCGACTACACCGACCGCAACACCTGCGTGCTGTTCGGCGACGGGCGCGCGGCGCGGTGGTGCTGCAGGCCTGCGAGGCGGGCGTCGGCCTGCACGCGGTCGACATGCACTCGGACGGCGAGCTGGGCGAAGTGCTCGAGGTGCCCGGCGGGCATCTCGCGGAATCCCGCGAGCGACGCGCACCGTGGCCGCGCACGAGCACTTCATCCGCATGCAGGGCAAAGAAGCTGTCTCCGTTCGCCGTGCGCTCGATGGAGGACTCGACCCGGCGCTGCGCCGAGGCGCGCGGCTGGTCGCCGGACGAGATCGACCTGTTCATCCCGCACCAGGCGAACATGCGCATCATCGAGGGCGTGCGCGAGCGCACTGGGCCTGCCGCTCGTCGAAGGTGTACGTGAACATCGACCGCTACGGAAACACGTCGTCGGCGAGCATCCCGATCGCGCTCGACGAGTGCGTGCGCGCGAGGCCGGCTGAAGCCCGGCGACAAGCTGGCCATGGCCGCGTTCGGCGGAGGCGCGACGTGGGGCGCCACCGCGATGACGTGGACGCTGGCCGCGCAGGCGCGCGACGCCGCAGCGGCGCGCAACCGGCACGCTGCGAGAGGCGGTGTCGTGAAGCTCGCGTTCCTGTTCCCCGGCCAGGGCGCGCAGACCGTGGGCATGGGCCGGGCGCCTCGCGGACGCGTTTCCCGAGGCGCGCGACACGTTCGCGACCGCCGACCGCGTGCTGGGCTTCGCGTCTGTCTGCGCTGTGCTGGAACGGACCGGCCGAGGAGCTGAAGAAGAGCGTCAACACGCAGCCCGCGCTGCTCACGCACAGCGTCGCCGCGTGGCGGCTCGTGGAGGCGAGCCGGCGCTCGCGCCATCGTTCGTGGCCGGGCACAGCCTGGGCGAATACTCGGCATGCGTCGCCGCCGGCGCGCTGTCGTTCGAGGACGCGCTCACGCTCACGCGCACGCGCGGCCGGCTCATGTACGAGGCCGGCCTGGCGCGGCCCGGCGCGATGGCCGCGATCCTGGGGCTGTCGCCTGAAGCCGTCGAGGCCGCGTGCGCCGAGGCGTCGGACGTCGGCGTCGTGCGCGCGGCGAACCTCAACGCGCCCGGCCAGGTGGTGATCTCGGGCGAGCCCGCGGCGGTGGATGCCGCGTGCGAGCGCGCCAAGGCGAAGGGCGCCAAGCGGGCGATCAAGCTCGAGGTGAGCGGCGCGTTCCACTCGCCGTTGATGCAGTCTGGCCGCGCAGGGGCCTGTCGGAAGCGCTCGCCGGCGTCACGTTCCGCGACGCCCGTTGCCCCGTGATCAGCAACGCCTGGGCGAACCCGGTGCAGAAGGCCGCCGAGATCCGAGAAGCGCTCGAGGAGCAGCTGCTCGTCCAGCGTGCGCTGGGAGGAGTCCATGCGCGTAGCTGCTGGCGCAGGGCGTCGAGGGCTTCGTCGAGCTGGGCACCGGCAAGGTGTTGCGCGGGCTGCTGCGCACGATCGAGCCCAACGCCACGAGCTGGAACGTCGAGGACCCGGACAGCCTGAACGGCGACGCGCACGGCGCTGGCCGGGGCGGGGAGGAGCGCATGACCGAGACGAACGTGCAGCCGGCGCACGGCGCGAGCGCGCGAGCTGGAGCAGCAGGTCGCGTTCGTGACCGGCGGCGCCACCGGCATCGGGCTCGCGGTCTCGCGCGCGCTCGCGCGCGCGCGGCGCGTCGGTGGCCATCTTCGCCCGCAACGCGACCCGGGCCGAGGCGGCGGCCGAGGCGATTCGAAAGGCCGGCGGCCAGGCCAGGCGCCTACGGTGCCGACATCACGCAGCGCCGCCTCGGTGGACGCGGCGTTCGAAGAGGCCGTGAAGCAGCTCGGCCGCGTGGACATCCTCGTCAACAACGCCGGTCTCACGCGCGACGGATTGTTCGTGCGCATGAGCGACGAGCAGTGGAACGAGGTGCTCGACACGAACCTCGCCGGCGCGTTCCGCTGCTCGCGCGCGGTGGCGCGCAGCATGATGAAGGCGCGCTACGGCCGCATCGTGAACGTGTCCAGCGTGGTGGGCCTGATCGGCAACGCCGGCCAGGCGAACTACGCCGCGAGCAAGGCCGGCCTGCTCGGCCTCACGCAAGGCGCTCGCGCGCGAGCTCGCGAGCCGCTCGGTCACCGTGAACGCGGTCTGCCCGGGCTACATCACCACCGAGATGACCGAGAAGCTGCCCGAGACGGCGCAGGCCGAGCTCAAGGCCCGCATCCCGCTCGGCCGTCTCGGGACGCCCGAGGACGTGGCCGAGGTGATCGCGTTCCTCGCGTCGCCGCGGGCGGGCTATGTCACCGGCCAGACCTGGACGGTCGACGGCGGCATGGTCATGGAGTGAAAGCAGTAACGGAAGCCGCAGAATCCAACATCACAGGAGGTGAATCCGAACATGGCATCGTTCGACGAGAGCAAGGTCAAAGAGATCATCGCCAAGGAACTGGAAGTCGACGTGAAGCAGCTCACGCCGGAGGCCAAGTTCATCGAGGATCTCGGCGCGGACTCGCTCGACATCGTCGAGTTGGTGATGGCGCTCGAGGAGGAGTTCGGGCTCGACATCCCGGACGAGGACGCCGATAAGCTCAAGACCGTCGGCGACGCGATGAACTACCTGCAGCAGCACGCGGGCAAGTAGCCACGGGTCCGCGTTCGGGAGCGCTTGCCGTGGCACCGGTCCGACGCCCGGGGTACTCATCCGCGAGGATGGGTCCAGGACGGGCCGGGGTCCGGGTGAGATTCACGCCCGGGCATCCCAAGGAGAGCAGCAAGGCATGACAGGTGACAGCCCACGAGTATTCGTGACGGGTGCCGGTGTCGTCTCGCCCCTCGGAAACAATCTCGAGGACACGTGGCGGGGCCTCATCGCCGGGAAGTCGGGAGCCGCACCCATCACGCGCTTCGACGCGTCCGACGTACGAAACGCGGTTCGCATGCGAGGTGAAGGAGTTCACGCCGGAGGGCGTGCTCGACCGCAAGGATGCGAAGCGGATGGATCGCTTCGTCCAGTTCGCGGTCGTCGCCGCGCACGAAGCGCTCAAGAACGCCGGGCTCGACGCTCCCGGTGGCGGACCCCGAGCGCGTCGGCGTGATCGTGGGCAGCGGGATCGGCGGCATGGAGACCTTCGAGGAGCAGCACAAGATCCTGCTCGAGAAGGGTCACCGCCGCGTGAGCCCGTTCTTCATCCCGATGATGATCTCGGACATGGCGGCCGGACAGGTGTCGATCACGTTCGGGCTCAAGGGCCCGAACTTCTGCACCGTCTCGGCCTGCGCCTCGGGCGCCCATGCCATCGGCGAGTCGCTGCGGTTGCTGCGCGCCGGCGACGCCGACATGATCCTCGCGGGAGGCGCCGAAGCCACGATCACGCCCGATGGCGGTCGCCGGATTCGGCAACATGCGCGCACTTTCCACACGAAACGACGATCCCCAGCATGCGAGCCGCCCGTTCGACGTCGGACGAGACGGGTTCGTGATCGGCGAGGGAGCCGGGCATGCTCGTCCTGGAGACGGAGCAGCACGCGAAGGCGCGTGGCGCCACGTTGATCTGCGAGCTTGCCGGCTACGGAGCCTCGGGCGATGCCTACCACATGACCGCCCCGTGCGTGGACGGCGAGGAGCGGCGCGCGCCATGAAGCGCGCGCTCGCCGACGCCGCCATGCCACCGGGCGAGGTGGGCTACATCAACGCCCATGGCACCTCCACGCCGGCCGGGGACCCCATCGAGGTGACCGCGGTCAAGTCGGTCTTCTGCGACCACGCGCGGCGCTTATGGATGGGTTCCACCAAGTCCATGACCGGACACCTGCTCGGCGCTGCCGGCGGCCTCGAGGCCGTCATCTGCGCGCTCGCTCTGCAGCGGGGATCGTCCCACCCACCATCAATCTCGAAACACCGGATCCCCAATGCGACCTCGATTTGGTTCCGAACAAGGCCCGAGAAGCGAAACTGAAGGCCGTGATGTCGAACTCGTTCGGGTCCGGCGGTCACAACGTCTCCCTGGTGATGAGAGCCGTAGCGTAAGGGCTCGCGGCCGCCGCCGCGGCGGCCGCGGACGGCGCGCGGCACGTCCGGCGCCCGCACCGCCGCCCGCGCCGAAGCAGTCGTTCCTGGAGCTGGCTGACCGGGCTGTTCGTCGCGCCGGCCACCGACTGACGCGCGCGCGAGCGCTCGCTCGGCGCGCAGGAGCAGCGCGTGCTGGCGGAGTTCTGCCGTCACTACGACCTGCCGTTCCAGCGACCTCGCGCTGCTCAAGCTGGCGCTCACGCACCGCTCGTACCTGAGCGTCACCGGCCAGGGCCGCGCGAGTCGAACGAGCGGCTGGAGTTCCTCGGCGACTCGGTGCTCGGGCTGGTCACCAGCGAGTACCTCTTACCGCCGCCACCCCGACGAGCACGAGGGTGCAGCTCACCAAGACCAAGTCGCTGCTGGTCTCGAAGGCGATCCTGTCGCGCCGCGCGCTGCGCATCGGGCTCGGACGCTTCGTGCTGATGAGCCATTCCGAGGTGGAGTCGGGCGGCCGCCAGCGGCTGTCGATCCTCGCGGACGCGTTCGAGTCGGTGATCGGCGCGGTCTACCTGGACCAGGGCTTCGAGCCGGCGCGGGAGTTCATCCACGAGCACCTGCTCGCCGAGTCCGACGCCATCAGCCTCCGACAAGCGGCACACGAACTACAAGAGCCACCTTCAGGAGTACGTGCAGAACGCGTTCCGCACGCACCCGGTCTACCGCATCCGCAGCGAGATACGGCCCCGACCACTCGAAGCACTTCATGGTCGAGGTGATGGTGGGCAAGCGCACGCTGGGCGAGGGCCGCGGCCACAACAAGAAGGAGGCCGAGCAGGCTGCCGCGCGCGATGCGCTCGAGAAGGTCGAGCGCGTGCGTCGCAAGGTGCGCGAGGACGAGGACCGCGGGGTCGAGGATCACGACGCCTTCCTGAACCGGCGCGGCGCGAGCCACCGGTGAGCCGGGGTGCGGCATCCACTCCGGCGCGAGCCGGAGCCCGGCGCATGGACACGTCGCGGGCGGGTACTCGCGAACGCCGACGAGGACGACGACGACGCGGCGAGACGCGGGCCGCGCCGCCGGCGCAGCCGTCGCGGTGGACGTGGGCGGCATGGCGACCGGGCGATCCCGCCGGCGAGCGCCACGCCGGAACCGGAGCTTCACGATCACGAGGATCGCGACGAGCCCGAATCGGTGACGGTTCGCGGCCAGCTCGGCGTGGCCGAGCCGTTCGAGGATGCGAGTCCCCGCGTGGTCGAGCGCGGACATGGACCCGATCGCCGACGCGTACCCCGACAGATACGCCGAGCGCGCCGCCGCCGCCGCGTCGGGCGCCTCGGAAGAGCTGGGCGAGCCCGCTGCATCGTTCGATGACGCTGCGGGTGCAGGGGACCGGCGCTCGCGATGCACGCGGTGGAGGCCACGCGGGCCGCGTCGCGACGGCACCGCGCCGACCGCTACCGACGAGTTCGCCGTGCCGGCGGCCGACGGTGGAGCGGCGACGTGTTCGCGTGGATCCCGGCGTACCCGTCCGAACGAATCAGGAGCCGGTCGCGCCGCCGGTCGTGGACGTGGTGCCGTCCGAGCCGCGAGGCCGAGCTGAGACGGACGCCGAGCGCGAGCGCGCGCATCGACGAGGTGGAACAGGCGCTCGACAGCTTCGGTCGCCGGCGATCGCTCGACTACGGCCGACGCGGTCGCCGCGTGATCGCGGCGCCGTAGCGATCGCGCTGGCGGCGGGGGCTCATCGCGCTGCCGCCGCGAGCCGGCCATACCAGCCAGCCATAGCGCCGGCGCGCGCACTAAATAGCGCCGCCGTGCGCGGCAAGCCGTCCGGTCTGCGCCGCGCTGGCGCCGCCGACACGACTCGCCGGGCGTACGCGAGCGAGGAGGCGCTCCAGCGCTACTCTCGAACGCGCGGCTCTACGAGCAGGGCGGGCACCGACTGACAGGCCCTGGCCGAGAGTACTACCGCGCGCTGTCAGCGTCGACCCGCGCTCGGTCGACCTGCTGATCCGCATCAGCCAGCTGTGCGCGCAGCTCGGCGACGCCGGGCGATCGCTCGAGTTCGCCGAACGCGCGCCTCGCCCGCGACCGGAACGACTGGCGCGCGCTCTGGCTGCAGGGCGCCGCACGCTTCAGCACCGGGCACACGGCGGACGCGCCTGCCGCCGCTCGAGCGCGCATGCAGATCGACTCGACGCAGGCCGAGGTGCTGCGCGACGCACGGCGCGCGTGGCCGAGACGCTGAGCGCGCGCACGTCGCCGAGCAGGCGCGGCGGCGGCTGGTGTAGGTGGACGACGACGACGGCGAGGCGTGGAGTCTCCAGGTCGCCGCGAACCGAGGCCTGCCGTGGCGACTTCTAGGCACGCCGAGACAGTCGCTCGACCGCGCCGTGGAGCTGAATCCCGACGCGGCCTGGGGTCCAAGGTTCCCTGCAAGGGCTGGGTGAAGGAGAACCTCGGCGACGAGGCCGGCGCGATCGAACTCCCTACAGGCCACCTCGAGGTGCACACCGACGACGTCGGCACGCGCCGCCGCCTCGTGGGCCTGTACGCGCAGCGGCGGGCGCGTAAGACGTCTATGCAGAGGCGAAGCGCGTGGTCCGCGGCCGAGCCCGGACGATCCCGATGTCGCTGCAGCGTGGCCGACCTGGCGCTGAAGCGTCAAGAAGACCGCGGAGGCGCGTGATCCGCGCGCATCTGGCTCGCGCTCGCTGCAACCGGCGATCTCGAGAAACACTGCGCGCGCTGGTCGTGGTGCTGGCGCGGTGAACGGCGCGCGGCGCGAGGCGGCGCACTGGCCGGACGACTGGGCGGCACCACCACCCGGGCGAAGCGGCGTGGTCGATGCTCGCGGCGCGCGCGCGTGGTCGGCGGCCGGGCCGTGCCGGACACCGACCGTCGCGCGCGCGCGCCGCGGCGTGGCGATGGCAGCCCGATCTCGACTGGAGCCTCGCCGGATGCTCGCGCGGTGCGCTGGACGCCGGACGCTACGTCCGACGCCGAGCGGGAATGGCTCGCGCTGCGCTCAGCAGCTGCCCAGGAGCCGGGCGTCTCGCTGGAGCTGGGCGCTGCCGCGAGCGCGCCGGGGACGTGGATGGTGCCTCGCGGCGGGCCGTGACGCGCTGAAACTGATCGCCCGACCGGGCCGCCGCGCTGAACTTCCTGGGCTACGTGCATGGCCGATCGCGCACCGCGAGCTGCGACGGCGCGAAAGCTGATCGAGCAGCGCGCTCGCAGCAGGATCCCGACAACGGCGCCTACGTGGATTCGTACGGCTAGGTGCTCTACCGTCGCGGGGGACCTGCCCGAGGCGCGCGAGAGCAGCTCGAGCGCGCCGTGCAGCTGACGGGCGGCGACCCGGTGCGTGCGCGAGCACCTGGGGGACGTCTACCGCGACCTCAAGCTGTCGGCACCTGGCGCGCGAGCAGTACAGGCTCAGTGCCGGCCGGCGACAGGGCGAGACGCCCAGCGCGTCTGGGAGACAAGCTCAGGGCCGCTGCGCTGACGCCAGCTTCGCTGGCCACGCCCCGCCCGGGCCTGTTTCCGCCGTCCCCTCCGCGCACCCACACGGGCTTGACGGTTCATGGAACTCTGGCCACGCCCAGGGGGTAAGTCCACCCTCAAGTGGAGGTCCCGCTTGGCCCCGGATCGAGATCCTCTGCCACCACAGATCGTGAGCCTGTCCGACGAGGACCTCATGGCCCGAGTCGGCAGAGGATGACGAACGAGCGTTCACCGAGCTCGTGCGGCGGTTCCAGGGCCGTGTCGGCAACCTCATCAGCCGGGTGCTGAACGATCGGGGAGAGCGTCGACGACCTCGCGCAGGAAGTGTTCGTGCGCGTGTTCGTGCACCGCCGGAACTATCGCCGGGGCTCGAAGTTCTCCACCTGGTGTTCACGATCGCCGCGAACCTCGCGAAGAACGAGATCCGGCGCCGGGTGCGGCGCAGGAACTGGTTCCCGCTCGACGCGCTCACCGAGATGTTGTCGGACAGCCTGCCACGGCTCGCGGACCCCACGGAGGGCCGGGAGCAGGGGCTGGAGCGGGAGCAGCTGCAGGAGCGAGGTCGGACGCGCCATCGCGACGGTCCCCGAGAGTACCGGTTGGCGCTGGTGCTCCGTGACATCGAAGGACTCGCATACGAGGAGATCGCCGAAGTGCTCGGCCTGCCGGGCGGAACGGTGCGTTCACGCATCAATCGCGCCCGACGGCATGCTGCAGCGCAAGCTCCAACCGCTACTCCGAAAGCAGGACGCTCCATGAACCGATGTGACCAGGGTCGACGGCTGTTCGGGGCGTACTGGGACGACGAGGTGACGCAGGCCGAGCGCGAATGGCTCGAGTCGCACCTCGCCGGATGCTCCCGCCTGCCGCCAGCAGTACGAACAGTTCGACGCAGCACGCTCGAGGCCGTCGCGCTCGATCCCGCGCACCGAGACCGCCAGCGACCTGCCCGAGCGCGCTCGCGGCGCGCCGCGCCGTGCGTCGGCGGCGCCGGACCGCATCGCGGCGGCGCCGGCACAGCCCTGTGGATCCCGGTCACGGCCGCGGCGGCGCTGTTCCGTGCTGCCGGCGTCTCCAGACCTCGCTCGTGTGACTCGCGTGGCTCGCCACGCCGGCCGGCCCGCGTCTGTTCGCACACCGACGATACGGTCGTGGCCGAGCCGCATTTCGTCGTCGCCACGGGCACCCGCTGGGACGCCGGACGTCGCCGGCGGCCGGCGCGACCGCGACGCTCGCCGACTCGCTGTTCGACCACTCGGAGGACGTCGAGTTCATCCTCGATCCCGTCGTCCTTCACCGCGGTCGCGCGCACGGCCCCGTCACGGCTCCCGAAGGGCGTGCAGGGCGAACGGGCGGTGATCTCGTTCTGAGCCCGCGCATGCGCCGCGAGCTCCCGCGTCCGCGCCCCGGTCGCCTCAAGGCTGGGGCGCTGCGCGGTTCGGACGCTTCGCTGTGCCTCGGGCGCCGGTCGCTGCTCATGATCCTCGCGGCGCGCGCCGCGCCGCAGCGCAGTCCACGCTGTCCGCGATCGAGGAGGACGTCGACGCGCATCGCCCGGCGCGCCCGGCCGTGCGTGGTCCGGTCATCGCGCAGCGCATCGACCGCGGCGCGCGGCGAGCCCGCGAGCGCATGGTCAACCGGGTCGGCTCGGGCGTCGCCGGTGTCCACGAACGGCGTGCTCACCACCGCCAGCGTGCGTGCTGGGCGCCGAGCACGTCTACGTCGTCACGGACAACCACCTCCAGGTCGAGGCGCGCATCGTCGGGCATGGACCCGGTGCGCAACCTCGCGCTGCTGCGCGCGGAGACGGCTGGAGCTGTCGTCGCTGCCGCTCGCGAGCAAGCCGGGCGTCAGCGGGGACTGGGTGATCGCGCTCGGGCAACTCGTACCGTGGCTCGCCCACGCAATCGGTGGGCACGGTGGCGCTGCGCTTCGACGAGCCGGGCACGAGCCTGCTGCAGCTGACGAACGAGGTGCACCCCGGCAACAGCGGCGGCCCCGCGCTCAGCTCGCGCGGCGAGTTGATGGGGCTGGTGCAGGGCGAGCTGGGCGCGCCCGAGGCGCCCGGCCAGCGCGAGCACGCCGAGCGCCGGCCGGGCGGCATGAGCTTCGCGATCCCGATCGACGACATCGTGCCGTTCCTCGACGGCGCTCGCGAAGTTCGAGGCGCGTCCGTCACGGGCTGTTCGGCGTGTCGACTCGGGGCGCGTTCGTGAAGCGGCGCGGGCGCGGGCGAGCGCATCCCCATCGGAGCCGTCGTGGAGGCCGTGCAACCGGGCAGGCCCGGCGGCGAAGCTGGGGCTCAAGAAGGGCGACCTGATCGTCGCGTTCAACGGCGAGCGGGTGGAGTACTCGGAGCAGCTCGCGCGCTGGGTCGCGGTGGCGGGGCCGGGAGCGGACGTGTCGCTGGTGTGGGTGCGCGACGAGCTCAAGCACGAGGGCCGCACGAAGCTCGAGGAGGCGCCGAGCCCGATCCCGAGCTGGATGAACGTGGACACTTCTTCCAGCATTTCGGCGGGCGAAGGACCGGGCGGGCTCGCAGTCGACGCGCTCGCGTTCCCGCCGCCCGTCGCGAGCGCTGACCGAGCGCTCGCAAGCCGCGGACACCACCGCGCGATAGGTTCTCCGCTTTTCGAGACTGGCCGCTTCCAAGCACGCATGCTCGCGTCCGCCGGCGGCGGCTTCCGGTGGGGATCCATTCGAGGGCAGCGGTCGGCTCGGCCAGTCCATGGCCTCACCGCCCTGCATCGCATCGGCCTCCGGCCATCCATGGCTCCGGCCCGCTCGCGCTGCCCTCGAATGGACCCCACGGCCGGGCCCCGCCGTCACGACATCGAGATCAAGCTTCGATCCAGTGCCGGACCGGCGGAGTCCAGTTCCGTGGGCGTCCGATCGAGGGCAGTCGCGCGTAGGCCGGAGCCAGGGACTGGCCGGAGGCCGTTAGGCGCGCGAGCAGAGTCGAGGCCATGGATGGCCGAGCCGAGCGCTGCCCTCGAGCGGATCCTCACCGGAAGCCGGGCCGGCTGACCCGGCATGCGTGCTTGGAAACATGGCCGTGTATGCTGACGAGATGCCGCGGACGACGGGGGACATGCTGCTCGAGTTCACGCCGGTGCGCTCGCGTTCGCGCATTCGGATCGCGCGTGGGGCGTTGGGTGGGCTCGGGAAGTTCGTTCGCGAGACCACGGAGGCCCGGCAGGTCGTGCTGTGACCGATGCCTTGGTCGGCGCGTTGCATGGCGCGGCGGCTGAGCGGGCGTTGCGCGGGGCTGGGATCGCGGTGACGCGCGTGCGCGTGCCGCGCGGGAGACGGCGAAGCGCGCGCGGCGTGCTGGCGAAGTTGTGGGATGCGCTCGCTGCCGCCCGGCTCGGGCGCGACGGCGCGATCGTCGCGCTCGGGGGCGGCGTGGTCTCGAGACCTCGCCGGCTTCGCCGCGGCCACGTGGCTGCGTGGCGTGGCGTGGGTCGCGGTGCCCACGACCGTGCTCGCGCAGGTGGACGCGAGCGTCGGCGGCAAGACCGCGATCGATCTCGGCCTCGGGCAAGAACCTGGTCGGGGCGTTCCATCAGCCGGCCGGCGTGCTGGTGGATCCCGACACGCTCGCCACGCTGCCCGCCGCGGCAGCGCGCGCAGCGGGCTCGCCGAGGTGGTGAAGACCGGCTTCGCGGTGGACCGCGCGCTCTGGGACTGGCTCGAGTCGCGGCTGGACGCGCTGGCATGCGGGCGAGCCCGCGGCGCTCGCCGGGCGGTCGAGCGCTCGATCCGCGCCAAGGCGCGGGTCGTGCAGGCCGACGAGCGCGAACGGCCGGCGGCGGGCGCACGGCGCTCAACTTCGGGCACACGCTCGGGCACGCGCTCGAGGCGAGCCTCGGCTACCGGCGACTGCTGCACGGCGAGGCGGTGGCGATCGGCATGCGCGCGCGGCGGCGTGGCTGTCGGTGCGCGTCGCCGGATTGGCTCCGGAATCTCAAGTCAGGCTCGAGGCGGCGCTCGACCACCTCGGGCTGCCCGTCCGCATGCCCGCGCGTGCCGATCCGCGCGACTGCTCGAAGCGATGCGCCAGGACAAGAAACGCGAGCGCGGCGAGGCGCGCTGGGTATTGACGCCCCAGATCGGTGATGCTAGCGTGCCGCGCGCTGTGGAGTCCCGACTCGTGCGTGCCGCGCTGGCCGCTGCCGGCGCCGCGTACGTCGCGTGCCTGAAGGTGGCCCCGATGCTCCGCATCCTCATCCTGCACGGACCCAACCTCCGGGCGCTCGGCACGCGCGAGCCGGAAATCTACGGTCGCGTGACGCTGGACGAGGTGAATGCGAGCCTCGTTGGCGCTCGCCGGCGAACTCGGTTGCGAGATCGAGACGCTGCAGAGCGCACACGAGGGCGTGCTCATCGACGCGCTATACCAGGCCCGCGGCCGCTGTCACGGTGTGGTCTTCAACCCGGGCGGCCTCACGCACACGAGCGTCGCACTGCGCGACGCGATCGCGGGCGCGGGACTCCCGACGGTCGAGGTGCACGTGTCGAATCCGCAGGCGCGGGAGCCGTTCCGTCACGGATCGCTGGTGACGCGGCGTGGTGACCGCGACGGTGGCGGGGTTCGGCGCCGACAGCTACCGGCTGGCGCTGCGCGGGCTGGTCGAACGCCTGGGGGCCCATGCCACGCGCCGCTAGCCGCAAGAGCGAGGCAAGTCCGCGCGACCCAGGCTCCCGGCCCGGGCTGCGCCCGGGTACCCGACCCAAGGCGGAGACGAACGCCGCGAAGCCCGCGCCGCCGAACATCGCGGTGGCCGGATTCCAGCTCCACGAGCTCAAGCGGCTGATCCGCCTCGTGCAGAAGACCGGCATCGGCGAGCTCGAGTTGAATGCCGGCGGCCGGTCGGTGCGCATCTCGGCGACGCCGGCCAATGGCGGGACCGTGGATGCCTGCGCCCGGCCAGAGCGCGCCGCACGCCGGGCGCACGGCGCCGGCGGCCGCGGCCGCGTGCCACGCCGGCCGCCGCGCCCGCCGCCGCCCGCGTCGAACCAGAAGGCCGTGACGTCGCCGATGGTGGGCACGTTCTATCGCTCGCCGGCGCCGGACGCGGATCCGTTCGTCGAGGTGGGTGACATCGTCGAGGTCGGGCAGACGGTCTGCATCATCGAAGCCATGAAGCTCATGAACGAGATCGAAGCGGAGACCGAAGGGACGGGTCGCGCAGATCCTGGTGGAGAACGCGCAGCCGGTGGAGTTCGGGCAGAAGCTGTTCCTGATCGAGCCGCTCTGACACGGGAAGTCACTCCGGGCCGTCGCCGTGCGCGAGGCTCCGCGACCGGCGCGATCCGCGGAACGAGGGCGACATGAACATCCGAACCGTGCTGGAGAAGATGATCGCGGCGCGCGCGAGCGACCTGCACCTGAAGGCCGGCACGCCGCCCGTGGTGCGCGTGGACGGCGTGCTGTACACGCTGGACGAGCCGGCGCCCACCTCCGCAGGAGCTGCGCGAGGTGTACCAGCAGATGCTGAACGAGGAGCAGCGCGCGCACTTCGCCACGCACCACGAGATCGACTTCGCGTTCGGCGTCTCGGGGCTGGCGCGCTTCCGCGCCAACATCTTCATGCAGCGCGGCACGCCGGCGCTGGCGCTGCGCCACGTGCCGGTCGAGGTGCCGACGATCGAGGACCTCGGGCCTGCCGCCGGCGATCCGCGACCTGGCGTTCTCGCCGCGCGGGCTGGTGCTGGTGACCGGCCGCACCGGCTCGGGCAAGTCCACGACGCTGGCGGCCGATGATCGACACGATCAACCGCACGACCACGCGCAACATCATCACGGTCGAGGATCCGATCGAGTTCCTGCACCGCGACCGGCTGTCGTTCATCCACCAGCGCGAGGTCGGCCTCGACACCGCGTCGTTCCAGGACGGCCTGCGTTACGTGCTGCGCCAGGACCCCGACATCATCCTGGTCGGCGAGATCCGCAACCTGCGAGACCATGTGCACGGCGCTCATGGCGGCCGACACCGGCCACCTGGTGCATGAGCACGCTGCACACGACCGACGTCGTGCAGACGCATCCAGCGCATCATCTCGTTCTATCCGCCGCACCAGCACGACGAGGTGCGCATGTCGCTCGCCGTCGAACCTGCGCGCGGTGGTGTCCCAGCGCCTGATCCCGCGCCGCGACGGCGCGGGCCGCATCCCGGCGGTCGAGGTCATGCTGACCACGCCCACGATCCGCGAGTACATCCTCGACCCCGAGAAGGTGCCGCTGCATCCACGCAGCTGATCGCCGAGGGCGTGACCCAGTACGGCATGCAGACGTTCGACCAGTCGGTGCTCGCGCTGCTGCGCGAGGGCTGATCACCGAGGAAGAGGCGCTCCGGAACTGCAACAACCCGAACGAGCTGGCGCTCAAGCTCAAGGGCATCGCCGCGACGTCGGACCGCACGTGGCAGCCGATCGAGGCGGCGGAGGGCGGCGGCGACGTCGGGTCGCCCGCAGCGGTTCGGGTGCCGTCGGCCAGCCGGGCGGGCCTGCGCCCGGGTCCGACTGGATGTCTCGCGAGTAGCTCGAGGCCCGGCCGTGTTCAGGAAGGTCCTGATCGCCAACCGCGGCGAGATCGCGCTGCGCGTGATCCGCGCCTGCCGCGAGCTCGGACATCGCCACCGTGGCGGTGTTCAGCGAGGCCGACCGCGACAGCCTGCACGTGCGGCTCGCCGACGAGTCGGTGTGCATCGGCCCGCCCGCGCCCGCCCAGTCCTACAACCACATCGCGCGCCTGATCTCGGCCGCCGAGGTGACGGGCGCCGACGCGATCCATCCCGGCTACGGGTTCCTGTCCGAGAACGCGCACTTCGTCGAGGTCTGCGAGTCGTGCGGCTTCACGTTCATCGGCCCGAGCCCCGAGATGATCCGGCGAGATGGGCGACAAGGCCGAGGCGCAAGCGCACCATGACGGCCGCCGGCCTGCCGGTGGTGCCGGGCAGCGACGGCATCATCGCCGGCGTCGACGAGGCGCGTCGAGCATCGCGCGAGACGATCGGCTTTCCGGTCATCATCAAGGCGCGCGGCGGGCGGCGGCGGACGCGGCATGCGTATCGCGTGGGACGAGAAGCAGCTGCGCGCAGGGCTTCGGCATCGCGCAGGCCGAGGCCGGCGCCGCGTTCAACAACACCGCGGTCTACCTCGAGAAGTACATCACGCAAGCCGCGCCACATCGAGATCCAGCTGTTCGGCGACGGGCACGGCAACGTCGATCCACCTGGGCGAGCGCGAGTGCTCGGTGCAGCGCAATCACCAGAAGCTGATCGAGGAGGCGCCGAGCGCCGTGCCTCACGCCGGAGCAGCGGCTGCAGATGGGCGAGCTGGCCGCGAACGGCGCCGCGTCGATCGGCTACCGCAACGCCGGCACGATGGAGTTCCTGTTCGACCAGGACGGCTCGTTCTACTTCATGGAGATGAACACGCGCATCCAGGTCGAGCATCCCGTCACCGAGGAAGTCACCGGCATCGATCTCGTGAAGGAGCAGATCCTGGTCGCGGCCGGCGAGCCGATGTCGCTCACGCAGGACGACGTCGAAGCTGGCACGGCCACGCGATCGAGTGCCGCATCAACGCCGAGGACTTCGAGCACGACTTCCGGCCCAGCCCCGGCAAGGTCACGTACTGGTACAAGCCCGGCGGTCCCGGGCTGCGCGTCGACAGCCACGTGTACGCGGGCTACACGGTCCCGCCGCTACTACGACTCGATGATCGGCAAGCTGATCGCGCACGGAAAGGACCGCGCCGAGGCGCTCCGCCGCATGGAGATCGCGCTCGAGGAGATGATCGTCGAGGGCATCAAGACCACGATCCCGTTCCACCGGCTGGCGCTCGCCAGCGAGAAGTTCCGCAGGGTGACCTGAGCACGCGCTTCGTCGAGGAGCTGCTCAAGGACCGCCCGGTGGCCACGCAGTCCATGACCGCCGCCCGCGTGCGCGTGGCGCTCGTGCCACCCGCGCCGGGCGCGTTGCCCGCCGAGGCCTGTGCGGTGGCGATCGACGTGCTGCGCGCCACGACGACGCTCGCCGTGGCGCGCCTGAACGGCGCCGCGGCGCATCGTGCCGTTCGCGAGCCCCCGCGAGGCGCTGGCGTTCCGCGCCGCGACATCCCGGCACGCTGGCGTGCGGCGAGCGCGACGGCCGCATCGTCGAGGGCTTCGATCTCGGCAACTCGCCGCGCGAGTTCACGCGCGAGCGCGTCGAACGGAACGAACGCTGGCGTTCGCCAGCACGAACGGCTCGCGCGCGCTGCTGGCCGCCTCGCGCTGCCGCCGGCAGCTGCTCGGCAGCTTCGCGACGCTGAGCGCCACGGTCGAGGCGCTAGCCGTCGGAGCAGGAGATCTGGCTCGTCTGCGCCGGCAAGCTCGGCCGCTTCGCGACTCGAGGACGCCGCGTGCGCCGGCACGATCGCCGCGCGCCTGCACGCCGCGCGGCGCCGAGCTCGGCGAACGACGAAGCCCGCCTCGCCGCCACGCTCGCCTGCGCGAACGCCGACGAGGTGCAGCGCTGCAGTCACCGCCAGCGACCACGGCCGCTGGCTCGCGTCGCTCGGTGACGCCTTTGCCGCGGACGCCGAGTGCTGCGCGACGGTGGACCAACTTCGAACCTGCTTTGAATGGTGAACCCACGTCCAACCGCCCGGTGACAGCAGCGTCTACGCTCGGCGCAGGCCGCAGCGCACGCTCGGTCCGCCGCAGCGCATCGCTCGGGCCGGCTGCAGCGCACGGCTGGCGCGGCCCTGGCGCGCGCCTGGGTGAACGGCCTCCGCCAGTCCAGGGCAGTCGCGACGCTACGCGCGGACTGGCGGCCGCCGCAGCGAGCACCGCGCCGGCCTCGCTCGGCCGAAGGAATGCTGGACCGAGCGATGCCCGCTGCACGCAGGCCCCGTCCATCCGCGACCGGCCCAGATCGCCAACCGAATCCGCAACCGCGCTAACCTCGCCGCTGCGCCCGCGCCATCATCGATCAGTCCGACCGTCCCGAACACCGCATCCGCCGACCACGCCGCGACGTACGGCGGCAGCGCGCCGTTGTGGCCCAGCGCCTGGCCCGCGCGCATGATCGCCGTAGTAGAGGAACGAGATCGCCACCGACGAGCCCGAAGCCCAGCGCCGCGCTCTGCATGCGCAGGCGGGTCACCAGCGCGCCGCCGATCAGCACCACGATCAGGCAGATGAGCGGGAACGCGAGCTTCAGGTGCAGGTCCACGAGGTAGTTCTCGACCGCGGGCGCCGCTCGCGCGCAGCCGCTCGACGTAGCTCGCGGAGCTCGAAGTAGTTCATCTCCTCCGGCTTGTGGCCCTCGGCTTGGCGAAATCCTCCGGGCGCTCGCCGAGGCCGTCCACCGCCATGCGCTGGAACGCCTCGGCCCGCTCGCGGCCGCCCTCGAACGTGCCGCACGTAGCCGGACGCGAACACCCAGCGCTTGCCGTCCCACGCTCGCCTCGGCCGCGTCGATGCGGCCGCGTCGAGCACGCCGGCGCTGAACTCCTGAAGCGAGACACCTCGTGCATGCGCTGCTCGTGCACGAGGTAGAGCCCCACCAGCCAGACGCGGCCGCCGCGGCCCAGGTAGGTGACGTCGGCGCGCTCGCTCGGCGCGGCGCGCTGCAGGTGCTGGATGCGCTCCTCGAAGATCGTGTCGCGCGCGCGCGTCGCGGCCGGGCACCACGAACTCGCCGAGCACGAGCGACAGCAGCCACGCAGCCGATGGCGACGGCCGAACACCGGCGCGCAGGATGCGCACCAGCGACAGCCCGCCCGGCGCGCATCGCGGTCAGCTCGCCGAACTTGTTGAGCTGCCCGAGCGCCAGGAACGTGGCGAGCAGCAGCGCCACCGGCAGCATCTTCACGATCGACGTCGGGCGCGAGGTTCAGCGAAGTACTGGGCGACCAGGATCCACGGCGCCCGGTGGTCGAGGAACACGTCCATCTTCTCGATCAGGTCCACGACGATGAAGATGACGATGAAGCCCGAGCAGGCCGAGCAGCGAGGTAGACGAGGAACTCGCGCAGCAGGTAGCGGTCCAGGATCCTCATCGCGACCCTGGCCACGGTGCGCGCAGCGCGCCGGCCGCCGCATGCGCGGCCCGGCGCCGCGGCGGTGCCACGGCAGCCGGATGTCGCACGCGCGCGCGGTCAGGTCCAGGCCCAGCGCGCCGAGCACCAGGTTCGCGATCCACATCGCGAGCCACGCGCGGCAGCAGCAGCCGGTTCGCCAGCTCCTCGCCGCCGATCAGGCACATGTAGTAGAACAGGAAGAACGCCGATCGACACGAACGCCACCGCCGGACCCGCGCGCCGCACGCGCATGCCGATCGGCGCACCGATCAGCACGAACACGACGCACGCCACCGGCAGCGCGAACTTCTTGTGGATCTCGACCGACAGGCCGGCGGCGCGGCGCAGCAGCGCGATCGCGCTCCATGCGCCACAGGTTCGGCGTCCATGCTCGAGCTTCGGATAGCTCCGCACGAGGTCGTCGAGCGGGTCGCTGCGCCGGAGACACGCGACGACAGCGCGCAGCGCCGATGCGCGTCGCGCACGGCGCGCGCTCGGGCGCCAGCGCCGCGACTGATCGCTTCGGGCACGCCCGACGGCGACGAAGCGCTGGCGGTGGCTCTCGAGCGAGCGGTCGTAGTCCGGCCAGCACGTCGCTCGCGCTCGACGAGCAGCTGCGCCGCGCTCTTCTCGCGGTCGCTGCGCGCGCGCGCGCACGGTGCGCTCGAGCATGCCCGCCGGCGCCCTGGATGTTGATGGTGTGCTTGCGGAACACGCAGCCGGTGGTACGCCGTGACCCGCCCTGCTCGTCCGGCGGGATCTCGTGGATCTCGCCGTCCTCCAGCTCGAGCACCGCGGTGCGTGCCGTCGGGCGTGTAGCGTGAGGTAGCCGCGTCTCGGCGAGGATCGTGGTGGGCGGGCCGCCGGCGTGCATCTGGTAGATGGTGACGCCGCGCATCTCGTTCGTGCGTGCCGTTCACCGACTTGACGAGCAGGTTGTAGCCCGGGAAGTCGGTGATGAACACGCCTTCCTGCAGCTTCACCGTGGGCCGCATGCGGCCGATGTCCACCAGCAGGCTCGGCGAACGCGTGGTTGGCGTCCGGGTAGGACGTAGTTGTTGAACAGCGTGAGCCCCACCGCCAGCCCGCCGGCGGCCGATCAGGGGCGGCAGCATGGCCTGAACAGGTGCACGCCGCTGGCCCGCAGCGCGGTGATCTCGTTGTCCTGGGACAGGCGGCCGAACGTCATGAGCGTCGGCGATCAGGACCGCGCACGGGCACCGACAGGGCGACCGACGAACCCCAGCGACAGGCACGAACAGCTGGCAGCACCGCCGGGGCCGGGACCCCGCGGTTGATCACCAGGTCGAGGTAGTCGAACAGGACGTCCATCTCGGAACACGAACGTGACCACCCCGAATCCGAGCAGGAAGGGAACCAGATGCAGCCTGAGGATGTAGTAAGCGGAAGGATGCGCACGGCCGCGCAGCCTACTCTTAGGCATGGCGCGCCCGGCACCGCTCGGCGCCGCACAAGGCTTTGACCGCTCCTCGGTCGGCTGTTACGGTCGCACTGCCTGTGCACGCTCACCGGACGCGCGGCCCCAGTGAATCCATGATCGGCTCGCTCGACCCTGTCCGCTATCGCATTCTTTGCGACGATCTCCGGCCTGCCCGGGCTCAACGGCGCTTCCCGCGCTGCGACGAGGGTACGCCCGGGCCAAGGCGGCCGCCGTGGCCGCCGACATCGTTGCCACCGCCGTGGCAGCCTCGCCTCGGCGGCTGGCGCTCGAGAACACGTTCGTGCAGGCGGGCTTGCGCGCCGATCGGCGCCGCCGTACGGTCCGATCAAGCTGCATGCCGCGTACGACCCGCGCAGCTGCGCGTCGAGCGTGGACCCTGACTCGGGCGATCGTTCCTGCAGCAGCGTCGAGGTGGGGACGTGTCGCGGCTCGGGCGCGGCTACCGCCAGCCGCTGGTCGCCGTTCGCGCGCGACCTGACGCCGCGCATCGTTCCGCGACGCGCTGGCTGGCGAACGCTCGCGGCACGAACGTCGAACTCGCTCGGGGTCGGTCACGCCACTGCAGCACACCGGGCTCACGCTGCCGATCCCGGTCCACCTGCCGAGCCCGATGCACGATCCATGCTCTCGGCCCCGGCGGCCGGCGCTCAACGTCGTCGGGTCCGAGAGCATCCGGCTTCCGGCACCAGCAACTGGACCAACCAGACAGCTCGGGTGCTGCTCGGGCAGCGCAGAGCCTGTTCCCGTCGCTCGACATGCAGCAGGACTCTCGACATCCGGCTCGAGGGCCAGCTCTCGACCGGGTCAAGGTCGAACCTGCTGCAGAACTCGGCCGAACCAGGTGCCGCTCGCCAACCGCATCGCCATCAACTACCGGGGTGACGAGGACGACTTCGTCCAGGCGCTGGACCTGGGCAACACCGAACCTGTCGCTGCCGGGCACGCAGTACGTGTCATCGTACAGCGGCAAGCAACGAGGGCCTGCTTCGGCGTCAAGTTCGCGTCGCGCATCGGTCCGCTCGACTTCACCGGCGCTGCGCGAGCAAGCAGGAAGGGCGCAGCGAGCGCGCGCGGTGTACTCCGGAGGCGGCGCGGCCGTCACCGATCCGCGGTCGTCTCGCGACCTCGACTGGGTAGCGGGCCAGTGCTTCCTGCTCTACGACCCCAACTTCGGCACCGTCTGCGACGTCGACGACGACAAGAGCATCCGCCTGCAAACCTCGACGACGCCACCACCACAGCAACGACCCACAAGCGTCAACGGCCGGCAGGCGCGGAGCTCGATCCCGGCGGCGCCATGGCCGTGCCGGGCGTGTCGCCCGCGGCGAAAGCTGCACGCGTCCTGGTGCAGCTTCGGTCACCTGAACCCGGGCGCCGACCAGCAGTCCGAAAGGGTGCTCAGCGCAGCGTCTACGCGTTCCACGACACCATCTTCAAGAGATCGTCCGGCTGACAGGCTAGAAGATCCTGCCCCTGCGTCCGGACTTCACACGCTGTGCGTGTACCCGCCCGGGCCACGCCGGTCGTCGGGCCGGGGCA